>Ga0256406_1000106_pt1 | contig 153982 bp, 117 predicted proteins | sample RumenRJG_03DNA_FD_185986 | JGI IMG/M metagenome (GOLD analysis project Ga0256406, IMG submission 185986) | Bovine rumen microbial communities from Lethbridge, Alberta, Canada - RJG_03 | ecosystem: Host-associated > Mammals > Digestive system > Stomach > Rumen | place: Canada: Alberta... | reverse complement strand
AATGCCATGTCCCGAATCCCAAAAGGAAATCTTAAATTTTCAAGGTACAAAAATATATAAAAAATCTTGACAGTCGCCAGTCAGGCGGCTTTTCTTATTAGGTGGTACTCATGATTGAGGGCTTACGGAAGAAAAATAATTGAAAAAGGTTATAAGTTTTATATTCAGCCAATGATAACGCTTCGGTATTCAGATGCTGAACTTCTTGAGCTAATAGATCTTGTCAATAAAGAACTTCCCGATGCATCTGGATTTTATATCGTCGATAGTTTTGGTGAGATGAGACCAAATGATATGAACAGAATGCTGAATCTTGTCGATCATAATTTGATTCCATCGATGACATTGGGATTTCATTCTCATAACAATCTACAGCTTTCATATTCAAATGCTATGGCACTTTTGCAGTTTCCTACAAATAGAGATTTGCAACTTGATAGTTCAATTATGGGTATGGGAAAAGGTGCTGGTAATCTCTGTACAGAACTTTTGCTTGAGCATTTAAATGAATTTTATGGAAAGAAATATAATATTCCACCTATCTTGGATGTAATTGATAAAGTTGTTAACTTATTAAGAGCAGAAAATTATTGGGGATATTCTGTTGAATATTATTTGTCATCTGCAAATCACTGTACACCTTCATATGCAAAGCATTTTTATGAAAAGCATATGCTGCCAATAGATCAGGTTGGTGAACTTTTGTCAATGATAGCAGAAGATAAAAAAATATCCTTCGATAAGGATTATGCGGAAGAGCTATATAGAAAATATAATGATAAAAAGGCAATTGATGATACTCAAGCAGTAACCGATTTGAAGACAGCATTTCAAAGAAAGGATATATTACTTATTGCACCCGGAAAATCATTGCTTACATATGCGGATGCTATTCAGAAATTTATTAATTCCAATGAAGTAATAACAATTGGACTTAATAATTTTGCAGCATTTAAGGTTGATTATATATTAACTACAAGACGGGCTTCTTATGACCAGGCTGTAAAAGGAACGGTTAGCACAATTGTTACATCAAATGTCTCCAAAGGTGGGCGAGGAAGCGTTATTGTTTTGGATTACAATAAGTGGATAAATGTAGATGAAACTACACATGATTCATCTGGAATAATAGCATTAAATCTATTAGAAAAGTGTAATGTTCATAAAGTATTTATGGCTGGTTTTGACGGATATACTTTGGATATCAATGAGAATTATTATGATAAAAATTTAAGACAGCCGGATACTGGTGCAGGAACAATAGAAAAGAATCAATACTTTTCTAACGTTATTAAACAAAAGAAACGTAAAGGCATGGAAATTGAATTTATTACACCTACTAGATATGAGGTATAAAAATGAAATTAATAGATTATCTTTCTTCTGAAGATGGAACTGAAAGGATGGTTTCTGAATGCTTGAAATTTGTTGATGAGAGTGATGGTATTATTGCATTCGGAGCTGGTATAGGTGGTGAGGCACTTTATCATTTGTTAAAAGATAATCATCTGGATAGCAAATTATTAGGGTGGTCTGATAATAATGAATTAAAATGGGGAAGAAGTTATCAATCTCAGAAGTTAATGGTTATTCCTCCTAACGAATTAGCTGAAAAATATGGTTCAGATTTGCATATCATAGTTTGCTCTTCAGCTTTTGACAAAATACAGGTTGAATTATGTGATTTTGGAGTAAAGTCTGAAAATATCAGGTTATTTAATTTTGCTTTCATGGATTTGAAATATACTGACAAGTCTTTTATTTATGATCATATAGCAGATTTTGACAGGTCTTTTCAGAGTTTGGAAGACGAAAAATCCAGGAGAATTTATTGCTGTCTATTGAATTACAAAATTACGAAGGATGAAAAATATTTACTTGAACTTCAGAATTTTGTAGACGATGAAAAAAACCAATATTTTGATAATTCTTTGTATGAATTTTTGGAAAAAGACGTGCTTCTTGATGTTGGAGCATATACGGGTGATACATTAAAATCATATTCAGAACATTTTGTCAATTGTTCTGGGTACTATGGTATGGAAGCTGATGCTTATATTTTTAACAAATTGCATGAATATGTAATAAAACAAAATATGAGCGATAAGTGCAAAATCTTTAATTATGCGGCGTGGGATACTAGAACTACATTATATTTTGATGAGAATCCAGGAACATCTACCATAACTGATGTTGGTGGAAATGCAGTAAAGGCAATAACAATAGATGATTTATTATTGGATGAAGATCCTGTTACAATTGTAAAAATGGACATTGAAGGTGCAGAAGCAAATGCTTTGGTAGGTGCAAGAAAATTGATTAAGGAAGATAAGCCTATTTTAGCAATTTGTGTATATCATAAACGAGATGACTATTATCATTTGCTAGATATTATTAAGGATATTTGTCCAAATGAATATTCATTTTATTTTCGTCAATACAGATATACACCAACAGAAACTGTATGTTATGCAATTCCTAAAAATAGAAAGATAAAAACATGAAAATAAATGAAAGATATGAAAAAAAGCAGCATGATTTGAGTAACAAGGCTGTTTATCCAAAATTTCCTAGAATAATAAAGATTGATATATGTAATATATGCAATTATGCATGTATTTTTTGTCCTCAAGCGAAACAACGTGGTTCTGATAAAAAAGGATGCATTGATGAAAAACTTTTTTATCATGTTGTGAAGGACGCATACAATGCAGGTGCCCGTGAAATTTGTCTGAGTGCTACAGGGGAGCCGCTTGTAAATAATAATCTGGAAAAATATGTTCAATTTGTACATGACTTAGGGTATGAGTATATCTTTTTTAATACCAATGGTTATTTGCTTACGGAGGAAAGATCTAAGAAAATAATTGATGCCGGTGTTGATAGCGTTAAATTTTCAATTAATGCGGGGAGAAAAAATTATTCTCTAATTCATGGGGTAGATGGATATGATGTAGTTATCGAGAATTTAAAATATTTTAATGATTACAGAAAGCTTGCCAAAATAAAGACAGGAAAGGAGTGCGCACTATCAGTTTCTTATATTGCAACTGCTGCTACCTTGGACGAAGTTGATGATGTAAAAAAAGATGTGTTACCATATGTTGATGATTTTATGGTGATGAATGCGAATAATCGAGGAGGTTCTGCAAGCGAAGCAGAAGATAAATTGTTTATTGGCAATGATAAATATTCGTATACATATCCGTGTAGTCAGATTTTTAATAATGTGTATGTAACGGCAGAAGGCTATATGGTTACTTGCTGTCAGGATTTTGAGAATCTGACAGTTGTTGCTGATTTATCTAAGGAATCTGTTGTAGATGGGTGGAATAACGAAACTTTTACAAATTTTAGAAGAAAATACCTTAATCATGACTTAGATGGTACATTATGTGTAAACTGTCTTGGGATAAAGAGTAATGCGGAAGTTATTCCTATATGTAGCGATAAAGCATATTATCCTATTGATGAAAATAAAGAGAAAGATTTAAACGATAGAATTGAAAAATTATATGAACAAATAAGGAAAAATTAGTTTCAGAGGGAAGTGCTGGAAGCACATCAGTGTCAGGCGTCTTGTAGGAATTGCGACAAAGCGACTTGTAAATTTCTGCAGGAAAGTTGTGGAATTTTTAGACCATACCTACATTATGCATCCTGAGATAAAGATGCATTTTTAATACATAGCATTGACAAATATAATTGTCAATGCTATATTTTATTTGAAAGTATAAAATAAGTAAAGTCATATAGAAATTATTATGAGTTACAGCAATAATATGCAGCGGAATTTTTGTCATATTAGTTATTGTGATGATATTTCAGATAATTCTATTTGCCACTACAAAATTTCATAGAAGATAGATGTAAGGAATATTACAATTGGTAAAAGGCGCATTAATACAAAATGGCGTTCATTTGGAAGATCATGAATATGAGACCGTAAAATACTTCTTAGATTTAGGGGCTGACGTAGAATTGATACCGCCTTCACAGATTAAATATTTACGCATGCCGGATATTATCATGAATGGGATATCTTGGGAAATGAAATCTCCTGTAGGAAAAGGAAAGTATACTATCCAGAATATTTTGCAAAGCGCTGCTGGACAGTCTCGTAATATTATTATAGATTTACGCAGATGTAAAATGCCATCTGAAGAAGCTATTAATAAAATACGTCGAGAATTTGATAAGTCAAAAAATATTCATTGCATGAAAGTTATTCAAAAAAACGGAGAATTGCTTGACTTTGAAAAATAATTGATTTATTATCGTTTTTACAAGGTGTAGACCTGCATTGGATACATGCGGGGGCTGCACCATTTTTTTTGAAACTGCAAAGGCATTTCTTGCGAATGCTTCCACATCAGTGCCAGGCACTATGTAGGAATTGTGACAAAGCGACTTGTAAATTTCTGCAGGAAAGTCGTGGAATTTTTAGATCATACCTTGAAGTCACATTAAGCATCTTGAGATAGAGATGCTTTTTTTATACTTTATATTGACAAGCGTAATTGTCAATACTATAATCTGTTTGTAAAGCATAGTTGTCATCAAGAAATAGCACCCTAAATATTATGTGGCAGAAATTAGTCGGATTATTATTTTCATTGCTGCACTTTGATGATATAATGCATAGAAAGGAAGCGTATTTGGACAAAGAGCAGAAGAACGACAAGCCATACGACTTCCAGAAGTTGCTGTATTGTATCTGAAAGGGAAGGGAAGCGACAGCATCGAAGAATCAATTGTAAGGATTGAATTCCCAGACCGGACAATTGATTACAGGATGAAGGCACTTAGATTCAGGCGTTACACGGTAGACGAGCTGTTCGAGAAAAAATTATTCGTGCTGTTGCCGTTCACATTATTCTTGTTTGACGGGAAGTTGGATAAGATAAACAGTGATAGTGAGAAGCTGACAAACCTTAGAAAAACATATGATGGCATCATTGGCAGGCTAAATGAAGCTGAGAAAGCTGGAAACATTACGGATTTTGAAAAGAGAGAAGTGTTCAATCTCTTGAAGAGTGTTTCCGATGCACTGGCAAATAAGTATGAGAATATCATGAAGGAGGTAGATGAAATCATGGGTGGACAGATTTTGAAGTTTCCAGATACAGAAGCATTGAAGAAAAGTAAGAATGAGGGTCGAGTAGAAGGTCGAGTAGAAGGTCGAGCTGAAGGACGAACAGAAGGGCGTAATGAAGGCAGGATTGAAGAAAGAATAAATACTCTCAGGGAGTTTGGTTTTACAGACGATAAGATAGTCGATGATATAAAAAAGAAGTTCGGTCTTACTGATGAACAGGCAAGGAAGTATCTTGCAGGAGGTGGCGGATTGCCTGATATCAAAGAAGCGTAAATATTATTCGATAATATTAAAGGAGCATCAATGTCATTATACAGTAGATTAGCAGAATACAGAAAGAAACTGGGCATCAATCAGACAGAAATGGGTGCGCTTGTCGGCACAAGCCGGCAGACAATAAGCCAGATCGAGAGAGGAGATTATTCGCCATCTCTTGAACTGGCCATGAAAATTGCACATGTCTGTGATGCGACTGTAGAAGATATTTTTTATGAAGTGGACAAATAATATCCATTGCATACAAAGGTGCAGACCTGCATTGGATATATGCGGGGCTGCACCATTATTATAATTCATAGATATTCCGTGCTTTTGATGTCCTTTATTGCATCATTTCCTATTGTGAATTCCAGTACGCCCATGTACATCGGTGCGACTGTGCCTTTGTCAAAGACTATTGTGAGATTGCCATCCTTATTTACATAGAAGTTCGCCTTTGAGATTTCATCATCCATATTGATTTCGTCTGACATATCCGGGTCAGTAGCAAAATAAATATTATTCTCATCCTTTTTATTATTTCCTTTCATCTGCTTCAGAATTTCTTCCTTCAGGACAGAGGTGTAGTCAGCACCATTTTGGAACATGTCCGAAAGCGCAAGGATTTTCCCTGACTGCTTGTCAACATTATATATTTTTACGGTCTGTCCAGAATCCGCCATTGTGACGGTTGTATCGAAGCGCAGGGCGAAGAGCTTGTCATTATCTGTTACTACCGTATAATCCGTAGTGACATTTTCATGACCGTCGCTTCCCTGGATCTTCGCATCCTTTTCATACTGGGCGATGATTTCGTCTGTGTATTTCTGAAGTTCCGTGTTTAAGTTTGAAACTGATGAATCCGTATTTGATGAAGCACCAGTGCTGTCTTGGGAATTGTCCATAGTGTCAGCAGTGTTTGTATTTTTATTGCTTGAATCCTGCTGTACTTCCGGCGTCTTGATGTCTGCGCTGACATTGCCATTGTCATCCTTATATTCACGAATTGTGATTACCTTTACGATCTGTCCAAGCACAGGAACACTTTCCATTGCATGCGCTACCGTTGCGCTGGTGTTTGGAAGTATGATAAAAAGTGCAAGGGCAGCAGCGACTGCGAGCCAGCCATATCTCTTATTACTTTTTCTTCTGCCGGAATTTTTCTTTATTGTAACGAGGTTGTCGAGGTCCTTGTCTTTGACAATTACATTAGCATCATTCTTATTTTTTGAATCTTTTTTCATCTTGATCACCTTGTCCGCATTATCCGATGAAATTGACTTGGATTTGCGCGCATTGATTGGTGAATTATTATTACTAAACATTTTGTTCATATCATGTTTTTCTTTACCAATTATTGCCTCCGCATTTCCAGATTTTGACTCGGATATAGCGTCCTGAACCTTAGAAAGCAGGTCATCAGGGATTTCAATGTTGTCATAGTCATTTTTCAGGCTTTTTAGTAATTCATTTTCATCCATTTTTGCGGCCTTCTTTCTCATTATTTTCGAGTACTTTTTTGAGCTTCGTGAGGCTTCTGTAGAGAATACTTTTTATCGTATTTTCGTTCTTATTCAGGGTTGCGGCAATGTCCTCATAGACATCTGAAATCCCAATATTTTCAGCTTCCGGATTATCATCAAGGCTGTCAACCTTCACATTTTTTCTAAGGACATCCAGAGCCTTGTGAACAACAACGGATAGAAGAAAAGATTTTATTTTTCCAATATCCTTGACACTGTCGGCATGCTTCATTGCTGAATATACGCTTTCCTGCACGATGTCTTCAGCCTCTTCTATATTCCTTACGTATGAGTATGCCAGTCTGTACATGTCCTTGTAATATGCAAGAATCGCTTTTTCCACTTCATCACGTGGGACATTTCCAGATGAGCCATAAGTCTTTGAATTTTCAATTACCTCACTCATATGAGCTCCTTCAAAAATACGTATTTTTGTGAATCTATTATATATGACGAAAGATAATATTCAAAAGTTTCATGGCTTTATTATTTTGTAAGCAAAATTTGAAAACATTGAAATTTCCGTGAAATGAGACTATAATATATAAAAGTAGAAACATAATTACACTGACGTTAGGAAATATGATTATAGTATTAAATAACTAGGAGCATTGAATGGCACTTTCGATAGGTGGATATTCAAATTCAATATATGGGAATGCTGCAAATCCTCTTGAAAATGGCAAGAGCGAGGAGACTACGAAAAAGGCTGGCCGCCGCTCATCACCGGCCGAGTGCGAGACGTGCAAGCACAGGAAATATGTCGATGGCTCGAATGAAGGCAATGTTTCCTACAAGTCCCCGACGCACATTGATCCTTCTGCGGCAGCAGGTGCAGTTGCAAGCCACGAAGGCATGCATGTGCACAATGCATACGCCAAAGCATCGAAGGAAGGCGGGCGCGTGCTTCAGGCTTCTGTTTCTATCCATACTGCGGTATGCCCGGAGTGCGGCAGAGTCTATGTGAGTGGCGGTACGACCACGACGAGGATAGCAGCGCCGGTTAGTAATGGAGCGGATACTTCATCAGTTTCGCACATTTTTTCAACTGCAAACAGCAATCCGTACAGGGCAAATGAGGGCTCCCTGAATTCGATTCTAAACAATGGGAAGAGTCTCAATGTTTCAGCCTGATTTTCACAGGAAGATTCTTGATATTGCTGTTTGAGTTCCGCAGGAAAAAATCTTTGCTGCTGTTTGTTTTCTACAGGAAAAGCGTTAATGCTGCCGTTTGAGTTCCACATCCAATTAAAAAGAAAAGACCTTTTTTCGTACAAGATGTACCAGGTCATGCACTCATTTCAGGGGCTTCTGGCAATCGTCTTTTTTCTGATGCTGCTATTTATTGTATTTGCGACATTTGGGAAAATCGGACTGCTTTATTCAGTCCTCTACATTTTTTCGGCGATTATTGTCATCGCATATTTTCCACTGATCATGTTTCTGCAGGCAAAAGCGGAGATTCAGAATCTTGACAAATACAAGCGGCCATTTGATTTCTTTCTTTCAAATGATGGAGTGAGGATAAAACAGCTGAGGCCATCGGCTGGCAAGGATAATGTGAAGGCAGGAGAAAATTCTAATATTGACAATGCAGAAAATAATCGTGATGATTCTGCTTTGAAACCAAAGATAGAATTCGTTTCCTGGGATAAGGTGTATTTTGTGAAGGAAACTTCCAGATATTTCTATGTTTTTACCGGTCGTGATTCTGCATTTATTTTGCCAAAAAGTGTATGCGGTAGTGATGTCAGAGGAGTGAGAGAATTCTTTGCTGACAGGCTGCCACGTGAAAGATTAAGGATGTTGAAGCAACGGTAGAATTATTAGCTCACAGGATTAAATGCGAGCTATTACATTGGACAGGTAGTTGCATGCAAAAAAATTAATTGACATATTATGATTTACGAAACACATTCATTTGAGGAAACATATGCGCTGGGGAAAAGCTTTGGTGAGAAAGCGACAGCAGGGCAGATATTTGCACTTTCCGGTGATCTTGGAGTAGGCAAGACAGTATTTACAAAAGGCTTTGCAAAGGGACTCGGTATCGATGATGATATTACGAGTCCGACCTTTACGATAGTGCAGGAATATCATTCCGGGCGTCTGCCGCTTTATCATTTCGATGCGTACAGAATCGCGGACCCGGATGAGATGCTTGAGATTGGTTTTGACGAATACCTTGATTCTGACGGTGTCTGTCTGATAGAATGGCCGGAGAATATTGATGACCTGCTGCCAGCAAATACGACGAAGGTCACCATTGAGAAGAATCTTGAGAAGGGGCTGGACTATAGGAAGATTTCTATTGTATGATAATATATTTTCAGTCGTTACAATCATAGAGAACTTGTTCTCTAAGGTTGTTTTTCTGAGAAATGTAAATATTCTAACAATAATAATTATTCGTATTTGTGATAATAAATCAATAAGAATTATTTGTATTTGTGATAAAAGATCAATAATATTGATATGAATAAAGAAGTTTATGAAAATATTAGCAATTGAAAGTTCAGGCCTGGTGGCATCATGTGCGGTAATCGAGGATGATGTGCTGCTAGGCGAATACACAACAGATTTTAAGAAGACACATTCTGAGACGCTGCTTCCGATGATTGATTCTCTCTGCCGGCTTATTTCACTTGACAAGGGTACAATCGATTTTGTGGCTGTGTCAAGCGGCCCGGGTTCTTTTACCGGCCTGCGTATTGGCGGCACGACTGCAAAGGGCATAGCGATGGCACTTGGGATTCCAATTGTATCTGTTCCGACACTCATGGGACTTTCCTACAATCTGTGGGGCAGCAGTGCTGATATTGTTCCACTTATGGATGCAAGGCGTGGGGAAGTTTATACTGGGATTTACGGGTACAGAGCTGGTACAAAAGATTCTTCACCAGAAAAATCCAATGATATTTCAAGTGACAAAGTGAAACTGCAAGATGCAGATTCACAGATAGATAGAAATATGTGCTTGATTATGAAGAAGCCTCAGTGTGCCGTTCCGATTGAAGATATTATTTCTGAAATCAATTCAAATGGGAACCCTGTGATTTTCCTTGGTGATGGTGTGCCGGTATTTTCTGAGAAGATCGAGTCATTCTGCAAAGTGCCATTTTCATTTGCACCAGCATCACTGAACAGGCAGCGGGCATCTTCTGTCGGGGCTCTGGCACTTGATTTTCTCAGAGAAAACGGTATTTCGGGAAGGCTTTCTGCTGAAAATACATACAAGTCTATTTCATCACTTGATAGTGTAGCACTTTTCACCGCAGATGATTTCCGCCCGCAATATCTTCGGATGTCGCAGGCAGAGCGTGAACGCAAGGCACGCGAGCAGTCGGGTAGCTACCACAAGTGCAAAAAACGGGGACTGTGGTAGCCGGAAAATGATATGATAGAAATAAAAGATATGCAGGAAAGCGATTTTGAAGCCTGTGCAAAGATTTCAGGTGATGCACTTCCAAAGGAATCTTGGAAAATAAGAGACTTTGAATCGGCAGGGAAAAATCCGCAGACTATACTTATTACGGCCAGTTCAGATGATAGAATCAATGTTGATAGAGGCATGAATAATGCTTTAGCCACTGATTGCAAAGCTTCAGATGATTTGCTTGCAGGTTACCTTGTGAGTTACTTTGCTGCAGATGAGGCAGAACTTACAAGCATTGCTGTTTCAGATGATTTCAGGCGGCGTGGCATTGGGAAAAGCCTCATGCAGGAATATTACAAGAGGCTGAAGGAAAAGGCAGTCCAGTCGATCTATTTAGAGGTAAGAGAATCGAACAGCACTGCAATTTTATTTTATGAAGAAGAAGGATTTGAAAGCTTTTCGAAGCGACCACATTTCTATGACGAGCCAGTGGAAGATGCTGTGCTCATGCGGAAATATTTGGATTGAAAGTAATGCAGTTCGTTAATAATATAGTTTAGGGAGATTATTTTGTTTGATTTATGTTTGCTTGGAACCGGCGGGATGATGCCGCTTCCGAATAGGTATTTGACGAGCCTGATGGTTCGATATAATGGCAGTGATGTTCTGATTGACTGCGGTGAAGGAACGCAAATTGCGATGAAGAAGGCGGGGATGTCGCCGCATTCAATTGATACGATGCTGTTCACGCATTATCATGCAGACCATATCAGCGGACTGCCGGGACTTTTGCTTGAGATGGGAAATGGCGGCAGAACTGCCCCTGTGAAGATGTTTGGACCTAAAGGTCTTACCAGAGTGGTCAATGCACTGCGTGTTATTGCACCGCAGCTTCCTTTTGAAATCGAGTTGCATGAATTCGACAAGGAATATGACACATTTGAGCTGAATGGCTATGAAATCACATATTTCCGTGTGAACCACAATGTGACATGTTATGGATATTCGCTCTATATTCCGCGTCTCGGACTTTTTGACCTTGAGGGCGCAAAGGCGCAGAATATTCCCGTAGAATACTGGAATTCACTCCAGCATGGCGAGACTGTGACTGACGGAGACAAGACGTATACGCCGGATATGGTAATGGGACCGCCGAGAAGGGGACTTAAGATTACCTACACGACAGATACAAGACCATGCGAAAATATTGTGAAGGCTGCAAAGGAGTCTGATCTTTTCATCTGCGAAGGAATGTATGGTGAGCGCGAAAAGCTTCCAGATGCGAAAAAAAAGAAGCACATGATTTTCACGGAGGCTGCGGCACTTGCGAAAGAAGCGCATGTGAAGGAACTATGGCTCACGCATTTCTCACCTGCGCTGATGAACGGAGAACGCTATATGAAGGGCGTCAAGAAAATTTTCCCTGAGTCAAGGCTTGGGAAGGATGGACTGAAGAAGGAACTGGATTTCGTAGACGAAGGAGAATAAATGAGAAAAGTCATCCGTACAGCGATTTTTGGATGCATTATCGCTGTTCTTATTATTTCATTTTATGTTTACCTTTCGAAGAGGACCACGTCGAATGAGGAGACGGCCGAGCCAGAAAAGGTTACAGCTATGGATGAGGTCTTGAACAAGGATTTTCAGGAGGATTATCCTGGCACGCCGCGTTCAGTTATCAAATGGTACAATAAGATTGTGAAGCTTTATTATAACGACGATGCTACGGATGAGCAGGTCATAGATCTCGCGGATAAGGCGCGTGAGCTCTGGGATGATGAGCTCATTGATGCAAACCCGAGGGATACATATCTGACTGCGCTTAAGGCAGATATTGCAGATTATGCGAAGCATGACAGGGTCATTGCATCGACCGATGTCTGTGATTCGGATGAAGTGAAATATTATACTTATGATGGCAGCGATATGGCATCGGTCATCGCAAGCTATTTTGTCACTGAGGGCAGCGGCTACTCAAAGGTATACCAGAAGTATGCGCTTCGCAAGGATGATAATGGAAACTACAAAATTGTCGCCTTTGAACTCTGCGATTCAGAAGGAAATCCGCTGGATTCTGGAACTGTAATTACACCAGGAAATTCTGGAGACAACTGATACGCAATGATTTTCATGACTTTGGATTGGCTGTAAAATAATATAGAAAATGTTTGAAAATAATATTGAAAAAATAAAAATATTAGCAATCGAAAGCTCCTGCGATGAGACCTCTGCAGCTGTCGTAGTAAATGGCCGTGAGATGAAGTCAAACGTGATCTCGACGCAGATTCCACTTCATACGCTGTATGGCGGGGTAGTACCGGAAATCGCTTCGAGGGCGCACATCGAGAGGATTAATCAGGTAATTGAGAAGGCACTTGAAGATGCAGGAGAGACCTTTGACACAATAGATGCTGTTGCTGTGACAAAGGGGCCTGGTCTTGTTGGTTCGCTTCTGATTGGGGTTTCTGCAGCAAAGGCGATTGCCTGGGCAAAGGACAAGCCGCTCATAGGCGTGAACCACATTGCAGGGCATGTCGCAGCGAACTTCATTTCAAATCCTGACCTTGAGCCGCCATTTTTATGCCTCATCGTGAGCGGCGGACATACGACACTGACACGAGTACTTGATTACAATGAATTCGAGATATTAGGTCAGTCTGTTGATGATGCAGCAGGCGAGGCCTTCGATAAGGTCGCCCGTGCAATTGGTCTAGGCTACCCGGGTGGACCAAAGATTCAGGCGAAGGCTCTCGAAGGTGATGAGAATGCGATTCAGTTTCCTGTCGCCAAGGTCACAGGCAAGAAATACGATTTCTCATTCAGCGGGCTGAAATCTGCTGTGCTGAATTATTTGAATTCCATGAAGATGAAGGGTGAGGCAGTGAATAATGCTGACATTGCAGCATCCTTCCAAAAGGCTGTTGTTTCTGCTCTTGTCGGACATGCGATGGACGCCGTCGAGGAATTCGGCGAGGACAGAATCGCCATTGCGGGCGGCGTTTCTGCAAACAGCGCATTTCGGAAAGCGATGGAAGAGGAGTGTGCGAAGCGCCACATCAAATTCTACCGGCCGGACATGATTCTCTGCACGGATAATGCAGCAATGATCGGCGCGGCAGCGTATTACCAGTATCTGAAGCAGGATTTTTCGGATTATTCTTTGAATGCGGAGCCGGGGCTGAAACTATAACTCTTAGAATATTAGGTGTTCATATTTTCTGAAATCATTCATTACGTATGATAAGATATTAATTCTTGAAAATTTCTGTATTTATTAGTTTGTTTATAGAAATATTAGTAGAGAAAAATAAATGACATTTTCAGCAATAATACTAGCTGGCGGATCCGGCAGGCGCATGCACTCGAGCGTGCCGAAGCAGCTCATCGAGGTGAAGGGCAGGCCGCTGCTTTATTATACGATAAGCGCTTTTGAGAAATCAAAGGTGGACAGTATTGTTCTTGTTGTTCCCGACGGCGAGAAAGAAAAATATAAAAACATTTTCATCGACGGCTTTGGCTGCACGAAAATCACGAAAATCGTTTCGGGTGGTGCTGAGCGTTACGACTCAGTAAATAATGCTCTTAAGGTTACAGATTCAGACTATGTCCTCGTGCATGATGGTGCGAGGGCGTTTATCGAGCCGCAGATCATCAATCGGAATATTGCTCTGGTGCAGAAGTACAATGCAGTTGTAACTGCGATGCCTGTCAAGGACACGATCAAAATCGCAGATGAAAATGCATTTGTGAAGTCGACGCCAAACCGTGAGACGCTCTGGCAGATTCAGACTCCACAGACATTCAAAACATCGCTTCTGAAAGAATGCTATGCCAAACTATACAATGAGATTTCTTCAGGCACATTCCCAGATCATGTCAAGATCACCGATGACTCTATGGTCGTCGAACGCTATTCAGATGTGCCTGTAAAGCTCATTGAAGGCTCGTATGAAAACATCAAGGTCACGACACCGGAAGACATGCTGATGGCGGAGAACTTACTATAATTACTAACACGGCTGAACAGGATGCCGGTATTTATAATAAAAAATAATTACAAAATTTCTCCGGCAGCCTGACATTAGTATAGATTTCCGCATATTCCTTCGCTGAGACGGCATCTACGTAGTTCTGCGGAAAATTTTTCTTGATTCCATGTGCCTTGGCGAAGTCTGCAGCTTTATTATATGCAATCGCGGCGGTTTCCTCTGATTCAAAATATCCGATTCGGAATTCTCCGTTTATCTTGATTCGTGTCTCATATACAAATTGCCCATTTTCGCGGTGACAGATGACACCATGGAAAGATGAGAAAATAATAATATTTTCATAGCGGAAATCGTCCATATCTCCATTTGCAAAGTCATAGTCACGCCCTGCAACGGCAAAATTCTTTATGCCATATCGTGCGAGAATGCCATACTGCATTCCGTAGTCATTTACATAGAGATGCCCATCGTGCACCAGGATCCTGTGCGAAGAATAATAGAAGAGGTCATCATTTGAAAATTTGAGCTCACGTGGCTGCCTCTTTTCAAAAAGAAAATAAGAAAAATATCCTTTTCTAAGATAAATCGGCGTTTTGATATAGATGTTATTATCTCTGAAACTAATAAGAGAAACCGCCTTTTCAGGAGACAAATATTTTATTACTGAAATAAAATTACTGATAGTGACAGAATCATTTTTTGATGAGAAATTGATTTTTATGTTTGTATCAGCATTTCTTTTGACATTCGAAGTATGGTCATTATTTGCTGCATTGACTGAGTAAAGTATTCTGCCAGCCTCTTCATATGCCTTATGTGCATCATCAGAAGTATCAAAACTTCCCAGGCTTATATGTTTCGAGTGAAATGTGATTGAGGCTCTGAAATATTCCTCTCCATTTTTCTTTTTTACAGCAAAAACACCTTTTTCCATATTTATTACATTACTTTATCATGAAGTGAATCTGTATTGGCACATTATGCAATATTTCAAATGCAGAAGAATCCGCCTTGACACACTCTAAAATAATAGCATATAATGAGCATTGTGCCAATTTGCAATTTACATGCTTTATTTTGTATATGACATTAATCTGTAAATATTCATGCGGCACATAGCATATTTGAATTGCGGAAGATAAATATATTTTGAGATATCTTTTTTCAAAGCAATTCATGAAATTTTTTTGTGAAATAAACATTATGATAATTATTTAATTGAGAGGACAAAATTTACAAATGGACGAGGTATACTATTCAAGCACACGTGACAGCAGTAAGAAATACAAGGCTTCTGAAGCAGTCCTTCAGGGACTGGCACCGGATGGCGGACTTTTTGTTCCGGACCATCTGCCGGCACTTGACAAGAGCCTTGAAGAACTTTCAAAGCTTGATTACAAGGGCGTTGCATACGAAGTCATGAAGCTTCTTCTGACGGATTATACGGAAGATGAACTGAAGAACTGCATCGAGCACGCATATGACAGCAAGTTTGACACTCCAGAAATCGCACCGCTACACCAGGTTGGAAACGCATATTATCTCGAGCTTTTCCATGGCAAGACAATTGCCTTCAAGGATATGGCATTATCAATTCTGCCACACCTCATGACGACCGCCGCAAAGAAGAATGGCATCAAGGAAGAAATCGTCATCCTGACTGCTACTTCAGGCGATACGGGGAAGGCCGCACTTGCCGGTTTTGCTGATGTTCCGGGTACGAGAATTGTCGTATTTTACCCGAAGGGTGGCGTCAGCCCGATTCAGGAAAAGCAGATGGTTACCCAGAAGGGCGACAATGTAAAGGTCATTGGCATCAAGGGCAATTTCGACGAGGCCCAGACCGGTGTCAAGATGATGTTTAACGACAAGGCGCTTGAGAGCGAGCTTCTCGGAAAGGGCTTCAGATTTTCATCTGCGAACTCCATCAATATCGGCCGTCTCGTTCCGCAGATTGTTTATTATGTCTATGCATACACGAGGCTTCTTGCCAAGGGCGACATTGCTGATGGCGAGGAGATCAATATCGTCGTTCCGACTGGAAATTTTGGCAACATCCTTGCTGCATATTATGCTAAAAACATGGGACTTCCAGTGAAGAAGCTCATCTGCGCATCAAATGATAATAAAGTCCTTTATGATTTCTTCACGACCGGAAAATACGACAAGAACCGTGAGTTTCATCTTACGATTTCTCCGTCGATGGATATTCTGATTTCAAGCAATCTCGAGAGACTGATCTACAGAATCGCTGGAAATGACGCTGAGAAGAATGCCGCATTCATGAAGAGCCTGCATGAGTCAGGAGAGTATGAAGTCACCCCTGAAATGCGAGAGGGTCTCAAGGATTTTTATGGCAATTTCGCGACAGAAGCTGAGACAGAGGCAGAAATCGGACGTCTCTATAAGGAAGCTGATTACATCATAGATACGCACACAGCAGTTGCTTCTGCAGTATATGGAAAGTTTGTTGCTGACACTTCTGACAAAGATACAAAGACAGTCATTGCTTCTACAGCCAGCCCGTACAAGTTCACGCGTTCTGTAATGCGTGCGCTTGACAAGGATGATGCTTCGCTCACTGATCTTGAACTTACAGATAAGCTTCATGAAGTTTCTGGCGTTGCCATTCCGCCAGCCATTGAAGAAATCAAGTCTGCACCAGTCCTTCATGACAACGTCATCGAGAAGGATGAGATGGAGAGTGCAGTCAAGGGCTTCCTGGGTATCTAAAAAAGAAAATATATAAGATAAAAAACAGGGCGTGAAGCCCTGTTTTTTATGTCTAAAATCAGATTGTCAGCAGCAGATAAATCGACCCAAACGGATAAATCACCGGGATCACGAAGGAATCATCTGTCAGCGCCAGAAAATCAGCATCTTCATGATGCGGTGGATTAAGCGTGAGCTCAGTAGAGTAGGTATTGCTCATATTTACGAGGAAGATTCCATTATGGAGATTCAGGAAATCTTCAAGCGAAGCCTTTACATACTCATCGAATACATTGAAATCCATCTTTGCATAGCGGGATGCAAAAGAGATGGCGACTTCCGGCGTCATATCGATGCGGGAAGTGATATTGAGAGGTCCTGTGATTTCCTGGGTCACGCAATAGTTCGTAGTATAATCTGTACACTGAATTGGTGACAGAGGAGTAAAGTCCTCGCCAATGAAGCGCACGAGATTGTTGAAAATGAGCTTCATATACATGAGACCATGCTCTGTAATAGGCTTTTCAGCAATTTTGAAATAATGCTCGATGATGTCCGTGGTCTTCTCAGGACTCTCGCCAGATGCAGAAATATCATCAAGCGAATTCTCATCCTGATATTCAACCATCAGAGATTCAAGGTCTTCATAGGACAGCGCATTCATATCCACAAGACACTGGCCAAGCAGGAGATAGTCGGGATTCTGAGATTTCAGAAGGTCATCGAGCTGGTCATCAAATAGATAATTCCGCTCAAGTGCAATCTCGCCAAAACGCTTGTCTTCGCGGGTCTGCAGGAAACATACCTCATCCACCTCGGAGGCAGTCATATATCCCTTATGCATGGCAAGTGTGCCGAGCTTGATATGCGTATCGGACATTCGAGAAATCGCTTCTGTGAGCTGCTCGGCTGAAACTGCCTTCTTGCTCAAAAGGAAGCTTCCAAAGAACTGTGCATACATATCATGATTTCCCTTCTATAGCAATATTGAAGTATGGCAGATCATTCATACGCATCATGATTCTCCTTCTAAATAAGCATTGAGAACATGTGTGACCTGCTCTTTTGTAAGCGGCTTCTGTATGAAATCCTTTGCACCGGCGCTGAGAGCGGCCTTCAGCTGGCCTTGTGTTCCGACTGATGAGACGATGACAATGAGCGCATTCTCATCAATGCCCCTGATGCCTCTGACCGCCTCAATACCATCCTTGACAGGCATCACGATGTCGAGAAATACGATGTCTGCCTTTTCTTCACGGTATTTCGTGATGGCTTCTTCTCCGTTTGCAGACATAATGAATTCTGCGCCGCTGCCATTTGCGGAAATGAGGTCAGAAAGCTGCTTCCTTGCAAGGATCGAATCATCTGCGATAAGTATCTTTTTTCCTGATAAGTCCATTTTTCCCTCTATATTTAAGTCACAAAACTTAGCAAATGCTATGGCAGAATGCAGTAAATCTTTGAAAAAAACAAAAATAATAATATTGCATCATGCCAACATGCTTGTCACAAAATAATTAGATATATTTTATAATATTTTTGATTAAATTTCAATTTTTTTTGTTAAATTTAAGCAAAATTGATATGCATTCTGAGAACTTATTTCTCTTTAGATTTAGCAGAGGCTTCAGATTCATTTGAATTGTGTTCTTTTGCCTCATTTTCAGCCTTGTTTGCGGCATCCCGTTTCGCCCGGTATTCAGCTGCTTTCTTTTTAGCTTCTTCATCGATGAGCTCCTGGTTAATAGCCTCTTCCGGTGCAGGAAGAACGCCGTCCGGATATTCCTTGTCTGAGATTCCCATACCAAGGAAGATAAAGAAGAATGGTGCAGTATAAAGGAAGAGCACGCCGAACATTGAAGAAACGAAGTACGTGAATGCGCCTGCCATTGCAATAAATGCACCGTTTGAAAGGCTCTTCCTGTTCTTCAGGTCTCTGAAGAATATGAATAACACGATGAAAACATAGAAGATTGCGGCTGGCAAACCATAGGTCAGTGCATATTCGATGACCTCGTTGTGAGGGGAGTTATCAATCATATATGATTCATTTCCAATGTACTTTAGAACGCCATATCCAAATATTGGACTTCTTGGTATGAGCTGTTCAAATGACTTTCTCCAGAGTCCCCAGCGTTTCGTTCCTGCCATATCTGAATTTTCCGGATCAGCAGCGATAGAGCCTACATCAGTAAAAAGCTGGAGAATACTCGGCGTAATGTGTTGCAGCCAGATATCGGATGTGAAAGACACGATCCAGAATATTAGTAATGCAAAAACTGTCATCCAGTTGAAATGTCCGTCCTTTACTCTGGCGCCGATGATGAGAAGGATAAATCCGCAAAGTGCGGCAAGCCAGGCTCCTGTCGTGTCACAAGCAGTCAAACCATAAGAGATAATGCCAAGGAGAATAGCATACATTATTTTCTTTTTCATGGTCTTCTCATACATGAGGATGCCGCCGCAGACAACTGCCATGGTGGCAATGTAATATCCGAAGTGGTTCTGGTTTGCAAAACCGCCTGTAAATTTCCAAAGCCGCTCCCTGTAGTAGCAGTTGGTGGTCATATGCATCATGGATACGAAATCTGTGTACCATTTATCCTCCAGATTAAGGTTCAGAAAAATTGAATAGCCTATTGACCAGACAACGTCGATTGAAGCACACCATACACCAATCTTCATTAGCTTCATGCGAATTGAATCGCTTCTGATTGCAGCTGCACAGCCGAACCATAGGAAATAGCAAAGGACATATGATATATATCCGTAATTTCCATAGTCATTTTCAAAAAAGGCAGCATAATCAAGTCCGGTGACAATAGATGCGATAAATTCCCATGCGGCAAGACATAGAAACATAATTAGAGAGACCAGAGATTCTTTCCTGAAGACTTTTCTCACGGCTCCTGGATATCTTTCAGAATCTTTTTTATGATTCAGATGCTGTTCAGTTAACAGCATGATTCCGATAAAGCAGAATAATGCCGAGACAACCAGGGTGACCTGGATATAGTCGTTCATGAAATTCCACAGAATCTTTTTCTGCGCCCAGTAGAATATCTGAAGAAAAATATTCATCAGAGGATGAATCAGATATAGAAATAATACGGCCGCTGCATACGGCTCGAATGAAATCCTCTTGTAGTCATCAAAATATTTTTTTAGCCTGTTTGTTTTTTTTGTCTTTACCTGAACAGCATCATTTTCATTAGCATTAATAGTTTTTTTCTGTTTCTCCATTTTATCCCTCTTATGAATAATTTATTATGCTTTCTCAGCAAACCTTATTAGTATACCACATTGCATTTATGAATAGAATATAAAAATTTTGACTGAGAAAACGCATTATGCTATAATTCAAAATCTAGTGCAGCATACGGTCGCGGAAGCTATTGCTTCTGAGGAAAGTCCGGGCTTTACAGGGCAGGATGCCGGCTAACGGCCGGCGGAGGCGACTCCCGGGAAAGTGCAGCAGAAAATATACCGCCCCGAATTTTCGTAAATGTACGAAATTATTGATGGGAAAAACATCCATTGATCGGGGTAAGGGTGAAAAGGCAGGGTAAGAGCCTACCGCGCCGCTGGTAACAGAGGTGGCAGTGTAAACCCCATCCAAAGCAAGGTCAAGACGAAGCGTTGAGGCTGCCCGCTGAGCTTCAGGTAGACCGCGTGAGTCTGCTGGTGACAGCAGATCGAGATAGATGACCGTACTTCGACAGAACCCGGCTTATCGCTGCACTCATGTTGAAATTATACTGGGAAGATTTTCCTTTATGATATGATGTTAAGGCAAAATAAATTTTGTTTCAGCATCATATTTTTTTGAAAAAATAAATTTACATATAATAATGTATGGAACAGAATGACTACGGGTCATTAATATTGTATATATGTTCCCGAAAATTTCATATATATTGTACTTGTCAAAATACACATAAAAAGTTTATAATGTTTCTTAGGTTTTAGTAAATATTACCTAGAAATCCGGAGAGAAGATTTCTTTCACTGATGAAAAAAATGAATAAAACTGAAAAAATAATAAATTCAGAAGGCAGCAATAATGCCATCGTGTACGACAAAAGAAACTGGGTGCTCATTATTCTGCTGATGGTATTATGCCTGGCATTCATCGCACCTACGTATTATCAGTATTACGAGGTGTCGAGAAGACATATTGACGTGATGAATGCGAACGATGTTGCATCTCAGATCAAGAGCGCAGCAGACAGCGGAACCGAAGGCATACTGACGGATACGCTAACGCCAGTGTCAGAGCTTCCTGTTGGTATTGTATCGACAGAATTCAGTATACAGAATCTGGAGCAGCATAGTGCGGTGATGTATTATTTTTTGAATTCTGCAAGCGGTAATTGTGAAATCTATATAGCACCATCGGACACTACGGATAAAGACAAAGCTGAATCGGGAGACCTTACCCAGCAGGATAATATATACAGCTACTGGGGCGGCTATACGAAGGATGGCAAGACAAGATTGTCACGTATATGAAAGATTTTACATAGAAAAATAATATAATATGAAGATAGAAAGTGACCATACATGAAAGCAACTAGAAAAAGGCTTGGAGATTTTCTTATAGATAGCGGTCTCCTGACTGACGAACAGGTCGGTGAGGCACTCCAGCAGTCAAAAACAGACAATATAAAGCTCGGCGAAGAGCTCGTGAAGATGGGCTTTGTCACAGAGGGTCAGATTGCTGATGCACTTGCAGATCAGCTCGACCTTCCTAGGTACGATCCGCAGACCATGCCTGTGAATGAGCAGGTCATCAATCTCTGCCCGGATTCTGTATACAGGAAGAACAGCATCTTCCCTATCGATTATGTTGCCGACAGCTTTGCCTTCATTTACATAGTGATGTCAGATCCTATGGATCTGAATGCAATGGATGATTTCCAGATTGCATCTGGTGTAACGCCGCAGGCTCTTGTCGCTACGAAGTCAGAAGTAAGTGCCCTTATTGATAAATATTTCGCATCTTCCGAGTCAAAGAAGGCAGAGGAAAGATTCATCAGTGAGCGTCGTGCCGAATTTGGTGACCTTCTTGACAAAGAGAAGGCAGACAAGAAGAAGGAAGAACTTGAAAAGTCACCTGTCGTACAGCTCGTAAATACAATGCTTCAGCAGGCAGCCCGTCAGGGAACTTCTGATATTCACGTAGAGCCCATGGAGGACAGGGTTCGTGTCAGGTTCAGAATCGATGGCGTGCTCCATGAAAAGTTTTCTTATTCAAATGAGCTGCTTTCAGCCATCACTGCCAGACTGAAAATTATGTCTGGACTTGATATTTCTGAAAAGAGAAGACCGCAGGATGGCCGTGCTACGATATTTGTAGACCATGTAGAGTATGATATCCGTGTGTCCATGCTCCCTACGGTATACGGCGAAAAATGCGTTATGCGACTTCAGGAGAAGACTTCTCTTCAGAGGTCGAAGGCAAAGCTTGGTTTCTTCCCGGATGACCTTGAGAAATTTGATCACTTGCTGAAGAATCCGAATGGAATCCTTCTTGTTACTGGTCCTACTGGTTCCGGTAAATCTACGACGCTTTATACTGTTCTTTCAGAACTGAATAAAGAGGGCGTAAACATCATCACCGTTGAGGACCCTGTCGAAGCAAATGTTCCTGGTGTCAATCAGGTACAGACAAATGATAAAGCAGGACTCACCTTTGCATCTGCCCTCCGTTCAATCCTCCGTCAGGATCCGGACATCATCATGATCGGTGAGATCCGAGACGCGGAGACTGCCGAAATCGCCGTCCGTGCTTCTATCACAGGACATCTGGTTCTATCGACACTTCATACGAACTCTGCCGCAAAGACGATTGCACGACTCATTGATATGGGTATTGCACCATACATGATTGCCGATTCTGTTTTCGGTATCATCGCCCAGCGACTTGTCAGAAAGCTCTGTCCATACTGCAAACAGGAATATGAAGCATCTGAAAGCGAGAAAAAGCTTCTTGGTGTTCCAGTAGACAAGCCATGTAAGCTTTATAAGCCTGTTGGCTGTGACAAATGCAATGGAAATGGCTATAAAGGCCGAATCGGTGTATACGAGATTATGACTGTTACGGACAAGCTAAGCTCCATAATAGCAAAGGGCGGTGATGCCGATGCGATTAAGGAAGAGGCTATGAAGGAAGGCATGATTACACTTGCTGGAAATGCAGCAAGGCTTGTGCTGAATGGTACCACGACAGTTGCTGAGGCTGAGAGAATCGCATTCGAGAACTAAGCTGGCTTTGCTAAAATTGTGCTTAAAATGTTGGAAAAAATAAATTTATTAGTTTGAGCACTATATATTGATAGTGGACAGAAAATAGCACAAAATACGCCGCATAGAAACTATCTGAGTAAATATAGTTTCCTAGAATAGTTTGAAAAAGTAAACGAAATTTTTAGCAAGATTTTGTAAATTGTGCACAAAGTTTTTAAAGTGTGTCGAAATTGTGTATCTTTTTCCATAAAAGTGCACTATAATACATTTCAAAAGTAACATATCGTTGTATATTTCGTAAAGTTTCATACTTCGATTGGGCACGAAAGGGTTTATTTCAGGACAAAAATAATGGGACTTTATCTTGGTGAAAAATATAAAAATTCACTGAACGGAGCTCCTCCAGAAAAGAAAAAGGCATCCTCCGAAGAAGGAGAGAAGCCGAAGAAGGAGGATACGAGCTCGCCAAAGAAGGCAGGCAGAGAATTTGATTCCGTTGGCGAGTACAATATTTTCGAAGTGCCTCCGGAGGATGAGCCGAAGGTTTATACCGGTGGAACAGAGAAGGAAGAGAGTACTTCAAAAGCTGCGCCAGCGAAAACGGAAAGCAAAGCAGCTAAAAACCAGCCGAAACAGGTAAAGGTCGAGGTAGAGATACCAAAGATCGATGAATCAAAAAAGTCAAAGAAAGAGCAAAACGACGTGGGACTCACTATAGATACAAACAGGAAAAAAACAGATAATACATTCAATGCATCCCAGAGACCTGCATCGAATGGCCAGACGAAGACAGTTGCAGCTTCACCTATCGGAAAGTTTATGGCGAGCCAGATCGAGATTGAGGATCCAAATGCCAGCACGCTTGTTTCTCCTGAGCAGGATGCAAGCATGAGCGATTCCGGCGAGATCAATTTCGGCAGTTTCGATATGGGAAGCGAGGATACTTCAGGTAATACTGAGAGCTCAGGAAGCTTCAGCTTTGATTCACTCGGCTCTGCAGATTCATCAGAAGGTTCCTTCTCTATGGATATTGAGCCGGCACCGGAGGCAGAGACTGAGACCGACGATGTCATCCGTCCGCTTGACCAGCAGCTTATGAATATGAACAGCCAGTCGGATGTTCGTGCAGCACAGGCAAAAGCTGATGCTGAGCGCCGTGCAAAGGAACGTGCTGAGGCAGAGCGTATAGCTCGTGAAAAGGCAGAAGCTGAGCGAATCGCAAGAGAGAAAGCTGAGGCAGAGCGAATAGCAAGAGAAAAGGCCGAAGCAGAAAGAATAGCACGTGAGAAGGCTGAAGCTGAACGTATCGCAAGAGAGAAAGCAGAAGCTGAAAGAATCGCACGTGAGAAAGCTGAAGCTGAGCGAATAGCAAGAGAAAAAGCAGAAGCTGAAAGAATCGCAAGGGAGAAAGCTGAAGCAGAGCGAATAGCCAGAGAAAAGGCCGAAGCAGAGCGAATTGCTCGCGAGAAAGCAGAGACTGAAAGAAAAGCGAAGGCAAAGGCCGAAGCAGAAAGAAAAGCAAAAGAAGAAGCAGAAGCCAAGGCAAAGGCAAAAGCCGAGGCCGAAAGAAAAGCAAAAGAAGAGGCTGAAGCCAAAGCAAAGGCAGATGCTGATGCAAAGGCAAGGGAAGAAGCCAGGAGACTTGAGGCTGAAGCCCTTAAAGAAATAGAGAATAAAGAAAACGAACCTGCTGAAGAGAATGAAGATTCACTCAGCGAGGATGAGATTCGTGAGAAGCACGCAAAGGCTGAGAGAGAAGCTGCTACCAAGGTAAGTACGGAAGACATTGGCGGTCTTGCTGTTGACAAGGATCAGACTGGCGGTACGAGAGTATTCAGCGAAGCTGATCTTGCCAAAATGAAGAAGCTTATGGATATTCTTGAGGCAGCTACAGAGCAGAATGCATCCGATATCCATATCGCAGCAAATGGACCTACCGTTCTTCGAATTGATGGCGACCTTGTAGAGCAGGAAGGCATGGCATATAGTCCATACGAGATGGATCAGATGCTCAGGGTAATGCTTACAGATAAGCAGCTGAAGGAATTAAAAGAGATGGGCGAGCTCGATTTCGCTTATTCACTTCCTGGCTATGCGCGTATCCGTTTCAATGCCTTCAGAAACCGTGGTGCATATGCAATGGCACTCCGTATCCTTTCTTCAGAGATTCCTGATCCTGTGAAGCTTGGCCTTCCACAGTCAGTCATCGATCTTACGAAGAAGAGAAGAGGCCTGGTACTTGTCACAGGTGCTACTGGTTCAGGAAAGTCTACGACGCTTGCAGCGCTTGTCGGACTGATTGCAAGGACTTATCCGAAGAACATCATCACACTTGAGGATCCTATCGAGTACCTGCATTCGAATCAGAAGTCTATCGTTACACAGCGTGAAATCGGCTACGATACGATGAGCTATGCGAATGGTGTCAGGGCTGCCCTCCGTGAGGACCCGGATGTTATTCTTGTCGGCGAGATGCGAGACCTTGAGACGATTGAGACAGCCATTCGAGCTGCTGAGACAGGACATCTGGTATTCTCCACACTTCATACGAATAGTGCGGCAGATACGATCGACCGTGTCATCGATGTATTCCCTCCTCACCAGCAGCAGCAGGTCAGGGTACAGTTTGCAAATGTCATGCTTGGCATTGTTGCACAGCAGCTTCTGCCAAAAGTGGGGCATGGACGAATCGGTGCTTTTGAGGTTCTTCTTAGGAATCCAGCTATTTCGAACCTCATTCGTGAAGGTAAATCCTTCCAGATTCCATCCACGATTCAGACATCGAGGAAGGAAGGAATGGTCAAGATGGACGACTACATCTATGAACTGTTCCAGAGAGGCATCATTTCACAGGATACTGCCGTTACCTTCGCACATGACAGCGTTGACATGGCAAAGAAGATACATTCATATTGATTTGTACTTGATTTTTTTGTGCAAAATGACCGATAGTCATAGAAGATAGGAGATTTTTATGGCGGAATTTACCTATGCCGCACTGACAGATAAAGGTGCAAAAAAAACAGGAAATATCGTCGCCGAATCAAAGGAAATGGCCCTCCAGCAGCTCCGTGAGCAGGGACTTTTTCCTACAGATGTCCAGACGGCTTCTGCGTTAAACAGGGAGATTAAGTTTAATGTAGGGGGAAGCATCAGTGCCCATGCACTTGCAATATTCTGCAGACAGTTCCATTCGATGCTTGATGCAGGTGTCGCACTGGTTCCGGCTCTCCAGATGCTTGGAAAGCAGGCGGATAATAAGACACTGGCAAAGGCGATAGGAGATCTTGAACAGGATGTCAGAGCTGGTCTTACACTTGGTGAGGCAATGAGGCATCAGGGAAACGCATTCCCAGAGATGATGATCGCCATGGTAGAAGCAGGTGAGGCTTCTGGTAAGCTTGATGTCTCACTCGACAGGATGGCAGATCAGTTCGACCGTGTGGCAGATACACAGGCAAGGACAAAGAAGGCTGCTATTTACCCTGTCATTGTTCTTGTCGTATGTATTGCAATCATCGTATTCATGCTTATAAAGGTCATTCCTTCGTATGAGACGATGTTCGAGTCTATGGATATGACACTTCCTCCAGCAACACTTATGATGATAGCTCTGAGCCATTTTATACAGAATTATTGGTTCATCATCATTGGCGTTATAGTAGCATTTGTGTTGATTAGGATGTTCGTTAAGTCTACTCCGAAGGGAAGACTTTGGATGGATACAAGAGCACTGAAGTTCCCATTCCTTGGACCGCTTCGTGCGAAGACAGCATGCTCAGTCATTTCAAGGACGCTTGCCACTCTTATATATTCAGGTGTTTCGATTACAGATGGTCTCCACATCGTATCAAAGGTCATCGACAATTATGCATACAAGGTAGCACTTGAGGAAGCAGAGGATGATGTAAAGAAAGGTGTTCCGCTTTCAGTATCTCTTGCAAAGCATCCGATTTTCCCTCCGATGGTTGTCTACATGATTTCCGTAGGTGAGGAAACAGGTCAGACAGATGAGATGATGAACAAGCTCGCCGACTACTATGACGACGAGGTAAAGATGGCTACAGAGACAGCTATGGCAGCGATTGAGCCTATGATCATCCTTGTCATGGCGGGTCTGGTAGTACTTCTCATTGCAGCCGTCATGGGACCTATGATCAAGATGTACTCGAATCTCGATGCACTCTAATTATTCAGTTCAAAGACCGGAAAGATAGGGACCGGTTCTTGATATAGTTACAATAGTTTATTTCAAAGGAGAATGAAAATGAGAAAAGAAGAAAAGAAGATTAATGACAAAGGTTTCTCCCTTGTCGAGTTAATCGTAGTAATCGCTATCATGGTTGCTCTCGTAGCCGTAGTAGCAGTAGCAGTAACACGTTACGTAGCACAGTCCAGAGCAGCTACAGATGTCACAAATGCTCAGACCATTAAGTCAGCTATTCAGGTCGAGATTACTGACCCTACAAATGGAACGAAACCTTTAACAGATGTTACAACTACTGCGTGGACTCCAGTTCCTTCTGGAATGGCTTCTCTTCAGGAATTACCAAAGCCTTCATCAAGAGATATGTCAGGTGCTCATTGGATGTATTCTTATAATGGTTCAACTTCATATGTTGGTGTTGGATTAGATAAACCTGGTACTCCTGGTATTAAGGATTATAAAGCTGCAACAGGACCTTCATATAATGAAGAGATGGATCTTACTGTTGCTAAAACAGCTAACGCTTTCAAGAAGGGTACAGGTCACTGATTGGCTTAAGCCTTATCTTAGACACTATCACAGTTTAGCTTAATTTTGTTTATATCATGCCACAGTACATCTACAACGCATATTTCATTATAGTATTTTGTTTCGGAGCGGTCTTCGGCAGCTTCCTGAATGTCTGTATATACAGGCTTCCGGAACACCAGAGTATAGTCACTGTTCCGTCCCACTGTATGACATGCGGCTATGATCTCAAATGGTATGATCTCATCCCTATCATTAGTTACATTTGTCTTAGGGGTAAATGCCGGAAGTGTGGGGAGAAAATCTCCCCACAATACCCGGTTATTGAGTCCCTGAATGCCATAGTCTGGACACTGATTTTTATCCTTCATAGTGAGAGAATCTTTTCCATATATGGCGTAGCGGAGAATCTTCTTCTTTGCGGACTTTTCTCTGCACTTCTCGTTCTATCGGTCATAGATTTCAGAACCTATGAGATTCCAGAGGGCGTGAACATTTTCATAGCAGTATTAGGTGGCATTGCTACAGCTCTTGATTTCAGGAACTGGCTCGGACACCTACTTGGTCTTATCATCATATCAGTACCGCTTCTCATCATCTACATTGTTTCAAAAAAACGTGCGATCGGCGGGGGAGATGTAAAGCTTATGGCAGCAGCCGGATTATTCTTAGGCTGGAAAAATGTCTTAGTAGCTTTTATGATTGGTGTCATCATTGCAGCAATTGTGCATCCGATTCGGATGAAGGTTTCAAAAGCCAGCAAGGTGCTTGCACTCGGACCATATTTATCATTAGGGATAATGATAGCAGCACTCTTCGGAGATGTTATATTAGCATGGTATTTATCGCTTTTATATATTTAAGCATTATCCCTAATTTATTTCGAAATCAATCCGGGGAAAATGTTTTCCCGGTCAGCCTCCTGAGCCGTCAGAAGTTCCAGAGGCAAGGCTTTATGAATGCGGCTTGAATGAGACAGGTTTGAAAAGGGCAGTGATACTGCCCCTATCTCTATGTAAAGCTTTTATTTTTGCTATAAAACGAAATTTTCGTGATTTTTTAGTGAAAATTAATGAATAAGACAAAATAAACTCAATATACAATGCATAAAACGGTTTCGTTTTATGCATAAAATAGAGAAATAGGAAGGAATAGTATATGGCTGAAAGGGTACTTGCCATACAGGTTGGAGAGAACATCACACGAGTCGCTGAAGTCGATGCAAAGACTGACAAGATGCGTGCTTACCATGCATTCGCATTCCAGACTCCTGGTGGAACTTTCGATGATAAGGGCATCATCCAGTGTAATCCGCAGTTTAGAAATTATCTGACAAAGCTTCTTGCAGATACAGGAATCGCTACGAGAAAAGTAGTTTTCCTCATCTCCGCAAACAAGATTGGTACAAAGGAAGAGTCGCTGCCTGACATGAAAGACAAGGTCATGAACGACTACATCAAGACGAACATCAAGCAGTTCTTCCCTCTTGATATTTCACAGTATCAGATTGTTCACCGTATCAATGGAAATGGCAAGACCGGTGAGAAGAGAGTACAGATGTATGCTATTCCCCGTGAAATCATTGAAGCCTACAAGGCTTTCGCTAGTTTCTGCGGACTGCAGCTTACAGACATTGAACTTCTTGAGAACGCCATCGCTGAGGTAATGAAGAAAATCCGTAAGGTCGGTGTTGGTGCGAATATCGATATCGAGGAGGATCATTCAGTCCTTACCATCGTAAAGGATGGCGGTATCGAATTCCAGCGTATGATTCCATACGGCTTCTCTAGTGTAGTAGAAGATGTCATGGATCAGAACATCTTTGGCGACAATCTTTCTTATATGGAGGTTCTCTCAAAGCTCCGTTCAAATGATTCTTTCTATGCACATATCGAGGATCTTTCTACAGGTGGCAGTCGTCTGAAGGATACGACGACAGAGGATGTTCGCCACCTGATTGGAAATCTCGTACGAATGATTGATTATTATTCGTCACAGCATCAGGACATCACGATTCCTTTTGTCACAATGGAAGGTCTTGGTTCTGATAACAGATCTTTCATGACACTCATTTCAAATGAGTTCCCTCTTGAAGTTCAGAGAATGGCCTCAAGCGAAGGAAATATCGTTCGAAACCTGAAGGAGATTTCATCACCATCCTTCTACTTCGTAAATGCCATTGCTCCGTACAGACCGATCGGAATCGAGCTTCATGCAGTAGATTCTAAAGAGGCAAAGGATGTCCGTTCGGCAGCAACGCTTCGTTATTCAATCATTGCATTTGCTATTTTGTGTGCGATCGGTGTGGGTGTTTCAGCTTTCCAGCTCATACGAAAGGGAATGTACCAGCATCAGATCGATACGTATCAGGCAGAAATTGATAAGATGGCTCCTGCAAAGGCAGTATATAATCAATACTTAGCTACTTCTAGAGAATACAATTCTCTTGCAGCACTGGACAGCTACTCTGTTACAGCTGAGCAGAAGCTACCGAACATCATTACAGAGCTTGAGCAGAAGCTGCCGACTGGTGCTACAGTACAGTCACTTAGTATTTCTACGACTGGCATGACGCTTGCATTTACTGTACCAGACAAGGATACAGCAGCCCTTACGATTCAGAATCTTCGTACGATGACAAATGTCGATGTTGGAACGGTTACAAGTCTTACAGGTGGTACTTCAGAAGAAGGTGCTACATCTTATTCATTTAGTGTGAATATGGTTTACAAGACTGAAACAGCAGATACTGCATCAGGCAGCGCAGATGCTACAGCAGGAGCAGACGCCTCAACTGATACTACATCAAGTGGAGCTGCTTCTACAGATACACAGACTACGGAGGGCCAGAACTAATGGGTGAAGAAAATACAAATCAGCAGGCTGGCCAGGGCCAGGCTTCAGAGAGCGGAAAGAAAGAATCGACCATAAAGCTGAATAATCAGCTCATCGCACTGCTTTTGGTTCTTGGTGGTATTGTTATCATACTTATTTCAGTATTCCTGATCTGCATGCCAGCACAGACAGATATTGAGTCACTTAAAATGACTCTTGAGCAGAAGGAAGCTGAATACCAGCAGACACTTGCGATTGCAGCAAATCAGGCACAGTATGAGCAGGAGATTGCTGTAGACGAGGCAAATATCAAGAACATCCTCGCCCAGTATCCTGTAGATGTAAAGTACGAGGATGAAATCTACTATGTAAAGGATATCCTTGAGACGAATTATGCTACGCTTGATTTCACATCCCTTGGATTTTCACCACAGCTGATGGTCATCTCAAGTGATCAGGCACTTGCCGCACAGGGACAAGGTGCAGCAGCTACAGCAGATGGTTCTACTGATGTAGCGGCAACCACAGATACTACGGCAGCTGCAGGCGGCATGAGTGGATACCAGCTTTATTCTACACCGCTTACCCTTGCAGGTACGGTAGGCTATGATGATTTTAAGGCATTGATTGACTATATCAATCACGATACACAGAAGAAGAATTATAATTCCATCACGATTTCTTTCGATGAGAACAGCGGAAACCTTGCAGTAAATATGACGCTGAACTTCCTGACCATCGCAGGAACAGACAATGTATATTCACCTTCTGTCATTCCTGATACCACAGGCATCGGAAAGTCGAACATCTTTGATTCACTTTCAGGTGGCGGTGCGATAGCGCCAGTAGAAGGCGCTGGCAGCGGCGCAGCAACAGCTGATACGACTGCAATAACAGACATGACAGCTACAACAGATACTACTGGAACAACCAAATAATCAAAATAATATTTGATGCGGCAGATTGCCGAACAAATAAACCATAAGGACCGTCAAAAGTCCTTATGGTACTGAATATAGGATGAAATTATCCTATTACAACAAATATAATTATCCGCACAGCAGCAATGACGTGGCAGAGAAGCGGAACGGAATTATGTGGCATACGAAATGTCCACAGAGGTTTACACTTTGAAAGAAGATATAAAGCATTTCAAAAAATCGAATAAGGGCTTCACATTAGTAGAGCTCGTAGTCTCTGTTGCTATTCTCGTGCTCGTTTCGCTGCCATTTGCAGTTGCTTTCATCACAGCTACGAGGATCAATGGCACAGCCAGAAATAAGGAGCGTGCCAATACGGTTGCCACATCAGAGATGGAGTATCTTCGTTCATCAGATATCAGCACTCTTTTTGAAAGTGCTGACAAGCAGGGTGATTCAGGTGTAGTAGTTCCATTTACCAGGACGAATTCAGTGAGCAGCATACATTATGATGCCCAGGGTACGCTGGTTTCGCATGATCAGAAATATACGACCTCCGGTGCCGCTGACAAGATGAATTCCTATACCTATACGAATACGGTGACTGTAGATAAGAAGCCATTCCGTGTAGAGGCAGAGATTACTCCTTTTGCTGACAGCAGCATTCCACTTGAAGATCAGACCGCATATTACAATAGGAGCGGTGTAGCAAATTTCCCTGTTATCACTACGAATGTAGGTACAAACGTCGAGGATGCGAACTTCAATATCTCTGATTCCACCAATGAACTGATGGCATCAAAGCTTGCTGATTATTATTTCCCTGAGGATTCAGAATATGGTGTTGCATCAGGTGCTACTGGCAGCTATGTCATCAGGAAGAATTCTAATACTGACTCCGTACTGAAGAATATGTACAGGGATGTCACGATCACAGTAAAGAATACCAAGCTTTCTAATGGTTCATTAGTTGGTGTCGGGAACACAGCTCCTACTAATGGAGAAAAGATTCTTACAGAAGTATATGCAAAGGCGACCTTCAGATACCAGCGTACGAAGACATACGAGGTAGAGCTTCCTACACAGTGTATCTATTCAAACGTCTACACCTATGACGATTCGACGACGACAAGCGATAAATATTCGAATCTTGAGACTGTAAGTTATTCATTCAGCGGTAATGAGAAATCTGTTTCGGGTCATGTATTAGACAGCATACATATTATTAATAACTCAAATATTAAATTTAAGTTTTATATTGATGAAAAGAACGCAAAACTCGCTAACTCGAATAAATATTATATTAACGTATTTACGACAAAGGGCGTGTATTGGAACGGACTTACTCCGATGAGTTATCAGGGCAGTTCAAATATTCTTACTACGGTGACTGCAGGTACTCAGGTGAATCCTGTATTTTATTACTCTGATTCTGAGACAAATTATAAGCAGCGCGTGATCAGACCAGAAGGTCTGTATGAAGCAAAATATCTGGTAAATTATACGACTGATATAGGTACAAAGCCTACGGCTACTTCAAATACGCCTATTTATGTCATTACAATGAAAGTATATAGTGGGGATGAAACACACCGTGCAAGGAAAGAACTTATCGAGCTTAAATCAACGCTTCAGTAAAAAATTTCATAAGAAAAATGGACTTGATAATAGGGGCGCATCTTTAGTCATGGTACTCATGGTCATGGCCCTTATTTTCGTACTGGTTTCCATTGTACTGATGATCACGGTTACGAACGTATTCATGAAGGATGCAGCGGAGAAGAATACGAAGAACTTCTACGACGCTGAAGCTTCGATGGATGAGATCAGGGCAGGACTTGCCACTGTTTGTAATAACGCTGTAGGTTATGCAAAGGTTGAGGCTAGAAAGATCAATGATTCTTCTAAGTTCGAAGAAGAATATAAAAAACACTATGCAGAATATATCTATGAAACGCTAATGAATCCGGATATTGGGGATTCAAATTATACTGGTGCAGGAATACCTGCAGATGCCAGACACCGCCAGTACAGGGTAAAATCTTTTTCAACATGCACTGCTTCAAGAGGAACTGCCGGTACTTATGATAGTACCTATGATGGGCTTGAATCTTGTCTGAAGGGCACAAAGCAAGGTGCAGCTGACAGGTCTGACCACAATGTCGGCGGAATCGTGGATAAGAATGATTCCACAAGTACTGATTTGGAAAATTATATCAATATATATCCTAGCGAAGGCAGGGTAGAGCTTCTCGGAGTCAAGGTAAAATATACCGATAAAAATAATTATGTGACTACCATTTCTACTGATATCGAATTGAACTGCCCACCTGTAACCAGTGCAGAGGAGTCTACACTGAATAATATCCTTTACTATACCCTTATTACTGATGACAGCCTTCAGCTTTCCGGAGGTACAGGTGTTCGTAAAAATGAATTTGAGGGCAATATTTTTGCAGGGTATAATGATTCTCAGATAAAGGACTATAAAATTGATATTAAGCCTGGTGGAACTTCCAGTGCTTCTGTAGGTCAGATCTGCTACTTCCTTGGTGGCGGAAATATTGAGCTTGCATCTTCAGACCTTACGATGAGCGAGTCGCAGATGTGGATCAAGGGACTGAAGCTTTTAGGAAAAGGCAATACGATGCCATCCGGAAGCTTTGTTGGACAGGATATTTCAAACGGCAGCAATTTCGAGATGAAGACGACAAGTTCCGATAAGACTGCGACAAGGCTTTATATGCAGGATGACCTGAACCTTGGAAATGCTGCAAGCATTAAGCTTGCTGGTGAGCTTTTTGGATTTGGAAATCCAGATGACCTTGAGGATTCAAATGTTTATCTCGATTCAGCTGGAAATCCTTCTGGTAATGGTTCACTGGCTATTTCGTATCGCGCACCTGGAAACACATCAGCTACCCCTAATAGCCGAAATCTTCCTTCACAGGTTGAGAAGAGTCCTGGCGTAAAGAAGACGATTCGTGATGACATTACCGAGAAGCCATACGAGTACAGTTCGGCGATCCTTGTAAATGGCAGAAAGACAAAGCTTGACCTTTCCGGTCTCATTTCTATGAAGCTTGCCGGCAGCGCATACGTCAATGCAAATCCGAATACAAACGGCTCCGGAGCAAATAATGATATCAGGACAGGTGAATCTATTTCTATCAAGCCCAGTCAGAGAGCATATTTAGTTCCTGCAGACAATCTTACCTTTAATGCAAATCCGGTTTCTGGCAAGGTATTTGATGATGAACTTAAGAATGATTATGTTGCAAAAGCTACTCTTGATACCAATGGTTATTATTACTTATACTATAAGGGGCCATATCAGGGACAGAGACTTCCTGTTGCTCTAGATAGTACAGGTGCAGAAAAAACTGATGTTGATGCTTATGGTAAGCGTCATCCAGTGGTTGATGTTGACAGCATCAAGATCACCGCGTCGGATTATATTACTGGTACTTCTAAGGCAGATGGTGCAGACCCAGCTGCAGCTGATAGTTGGAAAGACTACATTGTATCCGGATATGATAAGTCCTTCAGACAGCTTGGCGTAAGCAATATCCGTGTTGCTGCCTTCTCTGGCGGTCCGATCAGATATTTCTTCATGAGCTTTGATAATGACAGGGATGCAAATGCTTTCTACACGCTGTATTATCAGAACATGCAGCATACAAACTTATTAAGCGAAAGACTGAAGGCTTATACAAATAGCGGTTCATCAGATCTGAAACTTCCAAATGGTGTGAATGGTACGGATGCCAGCACGAACAGCATGTACTTCAGCAGCAGTGATGATTTCTACTTCAATGGCAATCTCATCGCATCAGGAAATCCTATGATAAAGGTTTCTGATACATGGACGGCAATGAATAATGCCAGACCTACATCTACAGCAGCTGATGATAAAGAAACTGATATGCTGAAGTCGAGCGGTACGCTGTATGATTCATATTATTCTCTTCTTACGAATCTTACGACAAGAGAGGATATGATTACAGATGTTGAAAGGACCAGGACGCTATTCAATAATATCATAGATGAGAGCCAGCTGACCGCTGCGTTTGGCCATGATGTTGATCCTTCCGTACCAGGCTATTCCAGGGGCAGAAATAAGAGATACTATGTATCCGATGCAGGAAAAGGCTGTATACTCGGTCATGATGTGGATGGCACAGGAAAGATTGAAATTGCACAGGAAGATATTAATGTTCTTGGACAGATTTATCAGCAGGCTTATGGCGGGAATCCAAGTGATGCTACATTGAATCTTATTGTTACAGATACTGATGTTGAGTTGGGTAATAATGTTAATTTTGGAACAGGTGTCAATAAATATGAAGGTCTTATCCTTGCAAAGGGCAAGATTATCATAGATCATAATATGGATATTACCCAGAATGCCTCTGCAGTCATCGTCGCCATGAACTCTGTTCATGTATCGGGCACTTTAGGAACAGTAGTAGAGGGTTACCCAGTATCCACACCTCGTGATGTATTTAGGAATCCTAGCCTCTACGCTGTAGGCGGTAGGAATTTGACAGGCACAGATTCTAAGGCTTCTACTACGACGCTTCCTTCTCTTGTGACATACGAGAACTGGACGAGAGAATAAATCTAAATTATTAAGGGATTTGAGATTGATATGAAAGAATCGCAGAAAATTCGAAAATTTCATATAGATGATAAAGGCTATTCTCTTATCGAGCTTGTTGTTGTCATAGCGATCATGATAGCAGTAGTCGGAATCATTTCGCCTATGCTGTACAATGGCCCATCGAATAAGACCAGGCAGGATGTAGAGACATTTAATTCCATGATTGGAAAGAATGCCGTATATTCCATGGCAAAGCAGAACAGGGCTTTGGAGCTGAAGTACGATAGCACAAAAGGCTGCTATTGTGTTTCGAATGGCGTGCTGACACCGCCGAGCGGTTCTTCTACCACTTATAGTTTTGCTGCCGATGATATTCAGACGCTCGATAAGAATGAGACCATCCGCTATTACCTTTATGGTGACCCGGATTCTACACCGAAGGGTTCCTATCTGACAACCGGTGCAGCCGGTGCGAATCTGAAGACGCTTGACCAGAATACAAAAGTATATTTTATTCTTAATAAGACAAAAGGAAATTTTGATTATACTGTTTTCACGAATAGTGCTGGGGGAGAGCTGGCTGGACATGACTATAGTAATAGAAATATCAAGTATGTTTATTTTACAATAAAGAATGCCACAAGAGGCTGCAGACTTTATAAGGATACGGGTAAGCATGATGTCTTCAAGCAGTGATAAAAAAGTGAATAATAAGGGCTTTACGCTGATCGAGCTCATTGTGTCGATTGCGATCTGCGTGCTCGTAGCGTCTGCAATAGGCGTCCTGCTGACAGGCTCGCTCGGGAATTTCGATTACAATCAGACTACGATAGGTCTTCAGATTGAATCCCAGCAGTATGCCCAGCGTATTGGAAATGCGATTCAGACGACAGGCTATGCTGTTTATACCTGCCCTGTGACAGACAGCACTGGCCATGAGAACACCGACGTGGATAATCTATATCTATATACTGTTGATCCGAATGATTCAAATATAGTGAACTGTGAAGTTTACTATGCAGAGGACACAGGCGCTACCTATAATGACCATGGCACGCCGAAGCATCTATATACGATAAATCATTATCAGATGAGCTGCCTGAAGTCAGAGCTTTCATCAGGTTCAGCCTCCCCGACATGGAGTGGTGCGGGAATGAATTCATCTGAGCCGTTGGCAGGAAGTGTCGCTTCAGTTCATTACAAGGTTTATGATGGGAATGGGAATTATTTCTCAAGCGGTGCCCGTCCTGGTTCAGGGGTATCCACACCTAGCGGTGTCGTAAAGATGACTGAGCCGAAGAAGGTCACTGTAGAGATTCAGTTCCTGTCAAAGAACAGGACCCTGAAGCTTGATGATGCGACATTCTATTTCAGGAATGGAACTGTGGAATATGTAGACAAGTTCCCGACTAGCTGATGATAAGCCAAAGCCTTTTCCTAAATAATTTTTGGGAAGGTATAGATAGTATGGTAATTCATACTGATGAACAAACGAAAATCGCCACGTATCCCGACAAAAGCATGTCGGGATTTCTGTGGATTTTTATAGATTACAATTTTTTTGTGTAATCGTTATATTAATTATTATGCGCATGGTTTTTGCGAGGTATTTGTATGAAAAAGAAACTTTTTACAACCGGAATAATTGCAGGCGTGCTAGTATTTCTGCTTGCTCTGATACCAGTCTTAAAAAACGGTCAGGTCGCAGCGTCCGATGTATATGGGTACAATGTAGATACAGGCAAGATAGAGTTTCCTACAAAGCCTGAAAAAAGTTCTGATACCTACGAGTCCACGCTGGGTACAGAGGCAAACCCGTATGTCATCATGGAGCTTGTTCCATATGAAGACATGGCAATGATGGGGTACCTCGTACAGGGGCAGGGTGCTGTAAAGGAATCTGCATTAGCTGATCAGTATGTCACATCTTCAAATGATGCTGCCTATATCTATAAGAGGCTTTTTGAGAGCACGACGAATACCACGAATGATAACATGAAGGTCGGCACGAAGTTTGGTGGCTCAGATACCGTTGCCACGAGCCAGAATGTCACAAAGAAGATATTCACTGATGATGCGAGCTCCAGTGACCTTACAAATAATGATACAGTAAAGACAAACCCCCCGACTGAGCCTGAGTATGCCCAGTATGGATATTTTATAAAGGTTGAACAAGGTAAGGGGAAATATAAGCTTGAACAAATTACAAAAGGTAATTCTACTGTTTCATACAAATTCGTAAAGACGACAAATAATGATGGTGAATACAACTGGGTCGCATTAGGCGAACTCTCAAAATCAGAGACGAATACGGATAAGAATACCAGTCAGTTTGTCTTCAACTGGGACTATACAAAGATGGGTCTTACAGAAGACCCTGACGAGGATGGATTTTATTATTTAGCTGCCGATGGAACAACAAAAATATTCGTTGACCCCTTAGGTACATATAAAGTGCCTGTAAAAGGCGTGCATGAATATATTTCAGGCGAGGGAAATGGCAAGATTTATGACAGGCTTGGAAATGTAGTTACAAAGAATAATAATGCATATACTGGTGAATATGGTTCCTTCACATTAAATTACGATGACAACAATGGCTGGCCTTACTACAATTATTCTGTAAAGAATCTGAAATTCAGGTTAAAGAAGGGTGCATCCGGTCCGGTAAAGTATTATGTTGCTGGCGAAAAAGAGCATGAGCTTACCGAGGAGGAAGCAAGTGGTACATTTTCATATAAGTCTACAAAAGACAATGCAGAATTTATTATTTATATTACAGTTGCGGGCACATTCCAGGATAGTAGTGGTAAGGAGATTTTTGTTAATGACAATGGCGATTTCTTAAAATATGCATCAGATTCTGAAGAATCCGGCGCCAGCGGATCTTCAGGTTCAAAGACAAGCGGGGCAAAGACGAGTGGTTCTAATACATCTGGTTCTAATACATCTGGTTCTAAAACTACAGCTCTTCTTGATACACTTGATACTGGCTTTAATTCTACGACAAAGACGGTAAAGGCAGGCATTGCCGCTGGAAAAGATGAAAGTGCGCTTTTGGTAGCTTCTGCTGATACGCCGGCAACGACTTCATCTTCGGCGACGACTTCATCTTCAGCAACGACTTCATCACCAACCAGCATCAGCTGGTATACCAGCGACGATATTGGAATAGGACGAGAAGCATTCACGCATTATACAGAGGTATATTCCGATAAGGATGTCTATGATTTCTCCTGGTATGATACATCTACTCCTGGAACAGCTAATCCTGACTGCTCTGACGAGAAAATTCTTTCTGGAATGCAGGATGGTACGATTACAGCTACATCTGACAACAACAAATACTATACGTTCCGTTTCGATGAGAAGTACTGCGAATCTTACCAGTTCGTCATCACGAATAATGATACCCTTTCAAAGAAGATTCTTGGAAGGGGCGCTTATAGTGCAGACAATCAGAATGGCGCACATATAGAAGTCATTCCTGTAACACCGGCAATACTTAATACTGCACCGGCTGATAATGTTCAGGCTTTCATAGATGCAGCAGATATGATCGTCATCCACGATATGCTTGATGCCCGTCTGATGAAGGATTCAAACGACTACAAGGCTGATAAAGCACCTGCAGATGTAAGTATCACGAAATCTGATGGCACAACTGCCGATATTAAAAAAGATGCAGAGGGCTATCATTATTTCCTGTGGGAAAATGGCTATACTATCAATATTCATTCCGGAGCAAATGATTCTTCTACCGTATCAAGCAAGTTCTATGGCGATGACGCTGCAGGACTTTTGGAGTCATCTGCGCATAGTACGCCGAGCCTTATTGATACTGATAAGTATGAGAAAATGACAGTATCCGGAAAGGATGCAGGTGGCAATTGGTATGTAAAGAAGATTACTGATGTTTATTCTGATCCATCACAGTTTGTCGCTAAGCGTGGTTATTTCACATCTGACAATGATATTGATAAGGATGTCATGAATATGATTGTAAAGCGTCAGGCCAGCGGTCATCCGGCCGCAATGGTTCTTGACAGCTCCGCTATCTATAAGGAATCAAGAACGACGCTTTCCACCACTACGACGACTACGACAACGACTTCGAACTACCATGATGGTGTGCCGAGTCCGATTACGGTCTCTTTTACTCCACAGGATGGTAACGAATCTTTTTCTGAGGGACATACAGATCATAATGATTCGTCAAATGCTAATACATATATTCATCCTTATGTAGATGGCAAGGGCTGGGATAGCCAGAATAATAAAATAGATCAGGGTGGCCAATGCTGGTTAACAGGTAAAAAATATAGTATTCAATTTATAAACAATACGGATAAGCCATTAAGATGCTTTTCTGTACAGTTTTATCTGCCTGAAGAAGTATTCTATGAACCAAAGGCAAAACAGGGCGGTGACTCTACTTTCCAATGGAAGCTTTCAAAAAATAAGATAGATGGAAAGAATACAAATATCCTTACGCTTACATTTACTGGTGGCAGTAATGGAACAAATGGCTTTAGTTTTTATGCAAACAATGGTCAGCCACAGGATGGTGGTGAATTATATCTATATTCTTTATATAAAGATGCAGATATCATTAACGGTCTTGATTTAAATAAAGTGCCGAAGGTATTTAAGGTTGAGGATGAAAATGGTAATCCGTTCAATGCTGCAGACGGTAAGGATGTAGCTGGACATCTTGATGAGCTTTATATTATCAACAATTACTATGGTGCAAAATATTACTACAACGTATATTGCGTAGAGCGTGATTCTGATGGCAAAGTAATAAACGAGGATAAAGATAATATTCCTGAATATTATGATCCTTCCATAGTTGGAAAAGTGGATGATTCGGAGGATGAACATTCATATCCAGTTACGAAGATAAATCGGGATAGTAATAGGAATATCACAGACATCGATGAGATCCGTGATGCCCTAGTGCCTCTCACCATGTCGCATAGGTCCTATAATTATCTTACTGATGCGGCGCCGGCAAATTATTCGCCTTCGAATGACAATTATTCGCTTCCTACGAATACGCATCTGACGCAGGGCAGCTACGGAAACGGCATCGGCAAATCTGAGTTCGTCTGGGATTTCGACGGAAACAGATCTGCTTTCTCGACATGCTTTAATATGTCAAATTATTCGACTGGTACAGTTTCGAATCCACAGACGAGACTTGGCGGAGCTACTGCTGCTGAGACAGCGAATACGGCAAGTAATATTGTAAAGTCTGTATCTACAGGCCTGACGCCTGCTGCAGCGATTACCAGCAATGCAGTTGCACCTAGTGGTGCCGTCAATACTTCAGGCGCTGTTACGACACAGGATTATTCTGACAAGGGTATTACCCGTCCGCAATACATGGATTCTGACGTTGCTTTGAATGATGATGGAACACAGGCAAAAGATGCTAATGGCAATACGATTCCAACAGTAGACGAGACCAATCTTGACGAAGTCTTTGACCAGCGTTTCGCAAAGGATGCAAATGGAAATATCCTTGCCATAAATAATCCGCAGGATACCTCTGGAAATGTCGTAAATGCAGACGGTACTGTTGTCACAAAGAATGACACGAATACTGCGCTCTTACAGACCTCCATCACCCGTGCAGACATGCTCGCCTTCATAAATAAGGAGGCTCAGGGCTACAACGGCACGACAGGGGATAAGTACAAGACTTCTCTCAAGATTCTCGAGGTCGAGCCTACCGACGAGTTTATTTATGGATCCTACTATAATACTGAGAAGAACGACGCTGCTTCAAACATAAAGAATAACAAATATGCTACGAACCTTGGCGGCATAAGCCTCAAAAAGAATATTGACTATTATTCGAATTTTGATGCTATAAAGAAGGGTTTTGTCTATGCTGCGACAGGACGGAATACGATACAATATAAAGGAGATACCAGATATTACTTCTCTGGAGGAGACAACCCGCAGCGGATTAGAATAGATGGCGCTACGAGTGCCGCAGACTATATCGGATATAACAGACAAAGCTGGAAGGACTGGAAGGAATATTTCTATTCCATGATTCCGGGCTTCATCGGAAGCGGGACAACCTCAAATGGCGTTTCAGAACAGGATTACATGACTGATGTCACAATTGAGACCATGCCTGTATGGAAATTCAATGCAAAAAATGAAGACATCAATTCTGAATATGATATTATCGTTGTGGGCGCAACGCAGAATTATAAGAATGGTCAGTTGAAGAGGATATATTCTTATGGCTCAAACCCTAATCAGTTCTGGGTAGATACAAATATGGTAGGTGCATCTAGTCGTAATAAGATTTATTACAGAAGATGGATCTGCTATAACGACCCGAACCTCGAATCCTATAATACAAACCAGCTGGGTGTTACTTACAATACAAGTCAATGGGGGAGCAGGGCGAATGGAACTAATAATGTCGGCACTCCATCCTCCCACGACACCATGGGCGACCCGTCGTATGCGCTTGCCTGGACGGCAGTCGGCGACTATGTGGATACCAGCTCGGGAAATTCTTCCATGAATGAGGGCTGGTACGCTAATGATACTAAAAATGACTACACACCATACGCTTACAGTGGAAATGTCGTAATAAATACAGTATCCAGTGCATGGATTAATACCAGGTTCACAAATAAGCCTACCAGCGACACAACAACTATTATTTCAAATGGTGGCTCAGATGCTTCACAGGCAGGAACCCGTTATGAGGCAAGAGATTTTACAAAGAAAAAGGCGGAAGCTCTGCTTGATTTTGCAGATAAAAACCTTCTTGTAATAGATGATGCTGCATATTCAAATGGCGCGGTAGATGGAAATATTATCGACTCTAGGTCAGAAATGTACTATGTGGCCAAAACGCTTTATGGCAATCAGAAGAATATCAGCATGTCATCATCATTAAAGGACAACAAATCGCTTTTCAATGTGAGGAAAAATACACTGCTTACACAGTGCGATTTTTCAACGGATGGTATTGCAGATGCAAAATGGCCTGTAGAGTATTCATATACTGATAATCCAAAAAATGCCACTTCGAATTCACAAAAGGTAAATGGTGATGACGGTCTGGTATTTACTGTTTCTGTCGATGGTAAAAAATACAACGATGATGGAACATTAAAGACATATCATATCAATGTCTACACTGATGTAAACAACAATTCAGTATATGACGGCAGCCTTTCCGAGCAGAGGAAGACTCTTTCATTCGCTTACAACGATGAAAATGAAAATGGAATATATGATTCCAGGGAGGATACCCAGCCGGTATCAATAAACGCTGGAACAAGTGAAAAGCTTACTGCCGTAAGTATTTATGACATCACCGATAGCAGCAACAAGATAGAGATTTCATCGACCCAGCATTATCCTTATGATGCCATATATGCTGGAAGAAAGTATTCTGTCGAGGCTGCATTATCCGACAATTATTTTGGAGCTATCGGTTATAAATTCGAAATATCTGAAGGGCATATTGACGATATTTCAAAAGGGATGAGCGCAGATGACAGAAATGCTTCTCTTAGATCAGAAAAAACCGGACTAACCCGATTCAGACAGGCAGGAAAAAAGATAATCCACATCTTACAGATAAACCCTGTAGCAGATATGAGAAATAATGCGCCAAATAATACAATGGCCTTTTATAATATGCCGGCATTTAAAGACGAGATGGCAAATGTTCCTGATTTTTATGTAGAGATAGATTTTCTACATAATAATAGTGATAAGGGATTTTACGATCATGACAAAGGCGAATGGGTAGAGGGTAGCTTTACTAAAGGAAATGTTACCCTGACTTCATCCAAAAACAGCGGCACAAATGGCTGCGTGGCTGAAACATGGCCGCTTGTTCAAAGTAAGGATGGAGATTTTACATTTACCTTGCATGACCTTACTGACTTTTCACTATTCCTGGAAAACTACGACATGGTATTTCTTGCAGGACGAGATTCTGCAATGGTATCAAACGATCCTGTTTTTATAAAAGGGCTTGACAAATATTCTGCCCAGGGCGGATCGATTATCATGTCGCATGATATGGTGTCTTCTTTCTTTAATATCCATTCCATAAGCTCGGCTGACTACAGGTTTAGTGCATGGAACAGGCAGATGATGCTGCAGATTTATTATTTGCAGAAGCTGCAGGGACAGGTGGAAAAATATTATAAACCTGGCACTACGAATTATTCTTACAATACCATGTATGCCTCAAAGGACAGAGAGAAGTCTGTCATGATGCCTCTTGAAGCCACATTTGCATTAGCATTAAATCAATCAAATGCTAGTAGCGGGACTGTACTTAATGATGCGGCAATTGCCAACGATGTCCGCTTTGCTGACCAGTATGATTTCACAAACAGCTCTGAATATCTGGATAAAGTAGTTGATGACACGCTTGCAACAGGAAACCGATCAAATAATCAGCCTGATCCATATTCAGGTAAATATAATGATTCTACTGACAATAACAGAGCCATTATGACACGAGATGCAAATAATAGGTCTGACCTTCGCTTTGACATGAAATATCCTGCCGGCTGGCAGTCATCTGACAGTGTGAAGTACATAGATGGGTCGAATGGACAGACAGAGGGTGAATATGCAAAATATTTTGCCAGCCTTGTCACAAATAATGATCTCTATAATTTGGAGCATTATGTGACTACTAATGTAAATCAAAATTTAATAGAGGATGTAAACTCATTTGGTTTGTGTGGATGGAACAGAGGCACAGATCTCACTATAAAGAACTGGGGATGGGTTCCTACTACTGACAGCATTCAAAATGTAAATAAAGGCAAGGTTTCTTCATATCCATTTGATATGAGTAAGGATGAGACAAATGGCCTAGTCAGTGTTACATCTACTCATATGCAGCAGTACAGACTTGATCTTGATCATACGAATGATCCGGCTCCTACTATAGATGGAAAGATGTCAAATATCACTGATGACACGATAGTATGGTATGACCTTGCAAATTCGAATGGCAATTATTTATACAATTTGCAGAAAGGTGATTCTGCTAATAATTATTATATTTATACAAAAGGAAATATTACATATACCGGTGTAGGTCATTTAAGCGTAAGTCTCCCATCGGAGATCAGGCTTTTCATAAATACAATGATAGCATCTTACAGGCCTGCTGAAGGCACTCCATATATCAAAGTCACGAATTCTGATATCAGAACATCTGGCGATACTACCACGGTTTATTTCGATGAATCTACAGGTAATACAGGAATCATCACCTTCCAGGTCATGGATCCTACACTCGCAAATATTAAAAGAGATTATTACCTGAAAGTATACGAGGTCGATCCGGATGGAACTGAAAGGCTTGCTACATATGGTACTATTACAAAAGATCCTTCTGCTGAGCATGTATTAAGCCTGTATAGCGGAAATACACTGACAAATAAGGTAGGTGGCGAAAACGTTGATACAAAGCAAAGGCATGTAAGCGAGCTCCAGATTGCACCTATGATAGATAAAGACGGGACAAGCATAAACAAGCTCGTCTCCGGAGAATATGGCTTCAGCTACAAGGTCCAGAAAGAGAAAGGCGGACGGTACTGCTTCCAGGGCGATGTTGGCAAGAAGTACTGCATACATCTCTGCTATAGGAATTACAAGACAAATTCAGCTAAAAATAAAGTCGACTATGGACCATTCAAGGAAGTAAGGCACTATGTCAAGCTGCAGAAACTGGAATACTTCGACCTGTACTGATGCATATTTCAAGAGGCGGCCAGACTTTCGAGTACCGACTGCTTCAGCCTATTGTAAGATTCAGAGTTTGTTCTAGGGCATAACTAAAAATTAAAGCTCATGGGAAATTTCCCATGAGCTTTTTTGTGCGCTTTTATTCTATTATTGGCGATTTTTCTAGAGATATTTCAATTATCTCTTTTTGATGCTATAATCATGGAAGGAGCAGGGAAGGATAATGAATGAAAGAAACAAAAACTATATACGAGGCGGAAAGGAGAAAATTATGAATTCTGCAGTAAAAATAAATAACAATATTGATTTTTCAAAAGCCAGGAAGAATCCGTTCGCAAAAATCGCTGAGGCATCCAGTAAAAATAATGGTGAACTTTCTCCATCAGTAAGCAGGCAGATGATGAAGGAGGCAATAGAAGAACTTAAGAAGGTCTAAGGCTCAAGCATTCTATATTATAACTGCTGAAATATAGTTTGAGAGGGTAGACGGAGGGGGATGTGAGCGTACAGTTTGTTCTAGGCCGGGCAGGGAGCGGCAAATCAGAATATATATACAAAAAAATACTTGAAGAGGCGGCAGCAAATCCTGAGAAGAATTTCTATCTTTTCGTACCGGAGCAGTACACGCTTACGGCACAGCTGAAGCTTCTTGCGCTTTCAGATACCAAGGCGCTTTTCAATGTCGAAGCGCTTTCTTTCACACGCTTTGCAAGACGTGTATTTAATGAGCTTGGCACAGGTACGCTTGATGTGCTCGAAGATACCGGAAAATCCCTTCTTATTTCAAAGATTCTGAAGGAGAATAATGACACACTTTTTACGCTTAAAAATGCGCTGATGAACCAGGGCGGAGTGGAGGAGCTGAAGTCCCTGTTTTCAGAATTTTACCAGTATGGCGTGAAGAGCGAGGATCTTCGAAAGGTATTTGACAGCGACGAGGTAGATCCGTTTTTTAAGAAAAAGGGTGAGGACATCATCAGGCTTTTCGGTGCATTCCAGGAGGAAATCAGCGGAAGATTTTTCACTGCGGAGGAGATACCGGCATTACTCTGCCAGGTCATCGATTCGTCTCTTCTTGTCAAAAATTCCGTATTTTATTTTGATGGATACACGGGTTTTACGCCGGTGCAGTATGATGTGCTGGAACGGATGATGAAGCTAAGCGGGAAGCTTGTGTTCTCTTTCACGATAAATCACGCTGAAACGGTAAATACTGAATCTGCTAGAAATTTCCTGATCAATGCTGAACCCATATCTGAAAATAATTCTGCATCTGATAATACTGGAATATCTTATGCTAGTAATTCTGCATCTGATAATGATAGGATATCTGATGTGAATAAATCTACATCCAATATACATGAAACAGACTTATTTTATATGTCTGAGCAGAGTATTTTGGAAATTACCAGACTCTGCGAATTCACTGGGACTAATATTCTGCCTGATATCGTGATGCCGTCACCTGCTGGAAGGCGGTATAAGGAAGGCAGCAGGCTTTTGTTTCTGGAGGAGAACATTTTCAGCGGGAATTCAGAAATTTATTCTGGTTCTGGTAAATTTTCCTTGAAAGAAGCTACGATACACACGAGTCAATCACAAAATGATGCTTCACATCCAGCAACTCTATTAGACGCACAAAATGATGATTTACATAACACAGCTTTAAAACAGCATCAATATAGCAAAGACGACTTATCAATATCCCTCTTGGGTGATCCCCGTGATGAAATAGAATTCGTCTGCTCTGAGATTTCACGCCTTGTCAGGACTGGGAAATATCACTACCGGGATTTTGCTGTTCTTGCTGCAGGGACAGCGGATTATGAAGATGATGCACCGCATATTTTTGAAAGCTACGGCATTCCATATTTCATGGACGCAAATGTCAGCATTTTCTTTAATCCACTGCTTGAATTCATAGAGAGTGCGCTTCGAATCGTGCGCTACGGATACAAATCTGAAGACGTAGTGAATTTCATGCGCACAGGTCTTGCGGATTTTTCTGATGATGAGATTGATCTTTTCGATGACTATCTTTTTTCTTCCGGATATAAGGGGAAGAAGGCGTATTCGGAAGACTTCACGCTGCTTCCGGAGGGATTTTCAGAAGAAGAGCTTGCGAAGATAAATGAGATACGATGCAGGCTCTTTTACGGATATGGCATAGATACAGAAGCATCTGGGCAGGGGAGTTATTCAGGCAATTCTTCAGAAGTATTACGAAATGGGCTTGGTCATTTTCAGGAAGCACTTTCAAAGAAAAATACGACTTATCGAAAAGATGCCACCGCTCTGTATGAACTGTTGTCATCCTACGATGTCGAGCAGAAGCTTCTTCTGATGCAGCAGGCGTTTTCGGAAGAGAATGATGAGATCCATGCGAAGGAGTACGCTGAGATTTTTGGCAGGGTCATTGAAGTTCTTGACAGGATGGTGCGTCTTTTAGGTGACTCTGCATGTACTGTTGATGAATTTTCAGATGACCTCATGATGCTTCTTTCCTCGATAAATGTCGGCGTTCTTCCATACTCAAATGACTGCGTCGTGATTGGTGATATTGAAAGGTCGAGGCTTTCGGAAATCAAGATTCTGTTTCTTGTAGGCTGTCATGACGGGAATATTCCCGGCTCTTTTGGAAATGGCGGACTGCTTTCAGATTCAGAGAGGGAAAAGCTTTCATCACTTGATTTCCATCTTGCGCCGACTGCAAGGGAAAAGGCTTTCATCAAGAAATTCTATCTTTATCTGGCTCTGACCAGAAGTTCAGGAGCACTGTATGTCTGCTACCCTAAAAAGGATAAAGCAGGCAATTCTGTGCTGCCTTCGTATCTGATTCTTGACATCTTAAAGCTCTTTCCAGATATGAAAGTTCATAATGTGCAAAAAAATGCACAGACACGAATTTATTCTGCAGCGACGCTTGTGCCATACCTTGCATCTTGTATGCGGGAATATGCTTCTGATACGGCACAGGATAATATAAATGCAAAATATAGCGATGCATCAGCCCCAGCACGGCATATCATAGATAAACAATGTAGCGATGAAGCAAATAATGATTCTGCAGAGTGCATGCAGGCTGACGCTTCAAAACAAAACATGATTTTTGCACTGATGAATGCATTGAAGGAATATGCTGATTCTGATCATTCAAATAATAGTTCAAATAAATTCATAGATTCAAAGAATGCGAAAGATTCATTTGGCAGCATAGACACAATAAACATAATAAACGCAATATTGTCCGCTGCCTTCTATGATGGCACATTCAGGCCAATAGAAAAGTCGCTTCTCGATGAGGTTCATATTGATGAGGCGACAGGAACGCCTGTCGTCCAGGGCTCAATTTCGACCATAGAGTCGTATTATACCTGCCCCTACCAGTATTTCTTAAGATACGAGCTCGGACTCAAAGAAAAGGAAGAATATGGCTTCCGGAGCCTTGATATTGGTAATATTTACCACCATGTACTCCAGAATTATTCTAATATTGTAAAAGCTTCGGGCAGGGATTTTACGACTGTGCCGGATGATGAAATGCAGAGAATCCTTGAACGCTGCATTGATGCAGAGATGAAGGAACTTTCCGGAAGGTTCTTATTTTCCAGCGCTTCAGAGTCACATATTATCGAAAATGTCAAAAAGACGATTTTCCGCACAGTAAAGGAACTTACTCTGCAGCTTTCGAGAGGGCTTTACCGGCCGAGGGAATTTGAATACAAATTCAAGAATAATATTCTGATTCCGGCGAATATCCAGCAAAACAGCATGGCGTCAGAAAATCAGATTTCTGTTAATCCGGATGCTTCAGAACAACAGATTTCTAATCAATCAGATACAGCTGGAAAATCGTTAGGCCGCCTCGTCCTGAATGGCAAGATCGACCGAATCGACACCGGAATTTCACGTGTGGGCGACCAGATTTTTGTAAGAGTAGTTGATTACAAGACTGGCGACAAGAAATTATCTCTTGAAAATGTTCAGGGCGGCCTTGAACTTCAGCTTTTCACCTATCTCGATGAAGCACTTCATGCGGAGAAGGCGAAGGAGAAACGAAGGGCGGAAAGAAACGGTGTTTCTCCTAGGATGGTCATTCCGGGCGGTGTTTATTTTTCACATGTCGAGAATCCGATTCTAAAGGCAGGAGATCTTGGGGCAGGCGGCATACTGGCTGGGCAGGAGCCTTATGAAGATGCAGTGCTTACTTCATATAAACTGAACGGCATGACGACAGATGACATTGAAAATGCCAGAACGATTGACAGTGAGATGTTTTCTGAGACAAATACGTTTAAGAGTTCTCCGGTGACTGGATTTTCGATTACGGCCAAAGGTGAAATAAGCAAATCCCAGAAGAATAGCATAAAGAGTCCTGAGGATATGAATTCTATCATGGAAACTGTCCGGGATGAAGAAGTCACGGCAGCGAGCGATATTTTGTCCGGACGCTTTGAAAAGAAGCCATACATCCGAAAATCAAGCGATAATACAAAGACTGACGATACTGGCTGCCAGTACTGCCCATATCACGATGTGTGCCTGTTTGATCCAGGGCTCAGGGGAAATCATTATCGCTCGATTACATAGTTAATGTTACTTAGATACGAAAATGATTCTGTGTTAATTTCGCATAGATAAGGGAATCATTCTGTGAACTTTCTGCCGGTTGGCTTGAAGTATTATCAATAGTAGCTGGAAAAGAAACAGAATTTTCTTAAACGGACAGAAAAATAGAAATTTACTAGATTAATATATTTTGATAGAAGAAAAATATGGCAATGAATTGGACATCTGATCAGAAAAAAGTAATAGAGACAAAGGGCAAAAATATCCTGGTTTCAGCGGCAGCAGGAAGCGGCAAGACCACTGTGCTTTCTGAACGCGTGATTCAGAAGATTACCGACCCGGAAAATCCAGTCGATGTTGACAGAATTCTCGTCCTTACTTTTACGCGTGCCGCAGCCAGGGAAATGAAGGCAAAGATTACGAAAAATCTCACGGCTCTTGCTGAGAAAAATCCAGGCGACGAAAACCTGAGAAGGCAGCTCACGCTTATTCATAAGGCTGAAATCACGACTATCGATTCCTTCTGCATCAGCATTTATAAGAATTATTTTGAAGACATTGGCGCGGACCCGAAGAAGAAAATCGTGACGGAAGATGAGCTATCGATTATCCGTGACAATGTAATGGAGGAACTGCTTGAGGCAAAATATGAAGAGGGTGATGAAGCCTTTCTGAATCTGACTGCATTATTCTCAAAAAGCGACCTTTTTTCAGGACTGAAGGATGCGGTATATTCAATCGCAGATTCTGCTGCTGCAGCACCCTGGCCAATGGAATTTTTTGACAGTTTATTTAAGCCCTATGAAATAGAGACGGATGAGGATTTTCTGAACTCTGATTTTGCTGCTTTTGTTATGAAATCTACTGATTATTCAGTAGAAGGGATCGTGCAAAATTATGAACTGGCCCTCTCAGAACTTGACCCGGTGGATTCATATGTGAAGACTTTTTCGCAGGAGCTTCCGCTGATCAAGGCGGTTCTAAATGAAGATACATATAATGGGAAGCGGGATGCACTGCTTACCGCTTTGGCAGGTTTTGGCAGATTATCTTCCAGCAAAAAAAATCCTGAATTTGATGAAGCTGAGAGAAAGGCAATACAGGAAAGAAGAACTGCAGATAAGAAAGTGCTTACGGAACTTCGGGATGGCTTTTATAAGAATTCCATTCAGGAAATATTAGAGATTCTTTCTTACGCCAGACCACATGCAAAGGCGCTTATTTCTCTGACGAAAGAATTTTATATTCATTTTCAGAAGGCGAAAGAAACAGAGCGCGTCATGGATTTTTCTGATGCTGAGCACATGGCACTTTCTATCCTTGTTGATGAAAAGACGAAGGAAAGGCGGCCGGCTGCCTTTGAATTATCCCAGTATTTTGAGGAAATCATGGTGGATGAGTACCAGGATTCAAACGATTTGCAGGAGGAGATTCTGAAATCGGTCACGACCGAGGATGAGGAAAATGGAAATTATTTCTGCGTCGGTGATGTGAAGCAGTCGATTTATGGCTTCAGAAATGCGAATCCGAAGCTTTTTCTGCAAAAGTATCAGACGTATGACAAGGAAGAGGGTCGTGACAGGCTGATTCTTCTGAAGCAGAATTTCCGTTCCCGCAAAGAAGTCACAGATACCGTGAATCATATCTTTACAGAACTCATGAAGAGTGATGTGGGAGGGCTCGATTACGGCGAAGATGAGAGTCTGAATTTTGCTGCGGATTTTGATGAGCCGGATGAATCGATGAAGCCGGAGATACATGTTCTTGATGTGCAGGCAGCTGATTCTTCAGATGACGGTACAAGAAATGCGTCCGTGCCCGCCGCAACTGCGCGTGCCTATGAGGCAGAGCTGGTAGTTTCCCTGATTGAGAAGTCGATGGCCTCATTATATATAAAAGATCCGGAAACTGGTGAAAAACGCCATCCAGGATATGGTGATTTTGCCATATTATCAAGAACTCTTTCATCAGAAATGGGAGCGCTGAATTCTGCACTGGAGAAGCATCATATTCCTCATATTCTCGCACAGGAAAAGGAATTTTTCGAGACTGTCGAGATCCGCCCGGTTGTTTCCCTGCTGAAACTGATCGGAAACAGGCGGGATGATATTTCTGTTGCTGGTGTACTTACGAGTCCGTTCTACAATGTTTCAGATGAGACGCTGCTAAAAATAAGGCATGAGTTCACAAAAATCCCATATTATACTGCTGTACGTCTTTATGCGGAGAAGCATCCGGAAAATGAACAATTATCCAGATTTTTCTCTGACTTAAGGCGCTACAGGAAGGATGCCCGGGAGAAGAGCATCAGAGACCTTATCATGGAAATCTATGACACAGGTTATCTTGACATTATGACGGCCTTCCCTGATGGCGAGGACAGGCGTGCGAATCTGCTCTCATTTCTCGATATGGCAGCAGAATATGAGAAGGATAATTTCAAGGGACTCTACCGCTTCAACAAGTACATCGAACTTCGAAAGAAATATGGAATTGCCACGAATCCTGAGGCTTTCACAACGAAGAATGAAGTCGCAGTCATGACGATTCATAAGAGCAAGGGCCTTGAGTTTCCGATTGTCATACTTTTCGGCGCAGGCAAGAATTTCCGGAAAGACACAGGAGATCATGGCATTCTGATTGACCGTGAGAATGGTCTTTTTGTCGATGCTTTTGACAGCGAACGAAGAATCAGGGAGAAGACTTTTTTCAGAAATGTTGATGAAAAACTCCTCCATATAGAAAAGATAGCAGAAGAGCAGAGGCTTCTATATGTTGCACTGACGCGTGCGAAGGAAAAGCTTTTCATTACTGGCTATGTAAAAGACAGCGAAAAGTTTTTGGAAAATTATCAGAATGCCCTTCCTATTTCAAATGCAGACAGGCAGAAGGCTAATAATTATTTTGATTTCATCATGCCGGTTGCATGTTCTTTAGAATATGCTGATGACTTCGAGATTATTGAGCACTCGATGCATGAATTTGGTGATGCCGATTCTGCTTCATATTTGTCTGAAGCTTCAGAGAATGCTGTCAGCAAAAATTCACCTGAGTATATTGAGACTTCAGCAGCAGATAATGCTCCATCAGATCATGACAGGTTTCTTCAGGATTTTGCCGATTATCAAAAAAATGGTGACAAGACATTTGAGAGAAAACTTACGAAAAGGCTGTCTTTTTCCTATCCATTTGCTGATGAAGTTTCATACAAGACGAAGTATTCTGTCACTGAAATCAGGGATGCATACACTAAATCTGAGTACGAGGAGACGGAGAATATTTATCGGAATATTTCTGATGATGATCAGGCGTTTACTGGAGCAGCTTCTGATGCAAGTGCCAAAGACATACAAATAAATGGACAGATATCATCGGCGCAGAATGACAAACATTATTCTACTGAACTTCCAAATTTCCGCCCGACAGTTCCTGAATTTCTTCAGAAAAATCATGCGCTAACCGGGAATAAGCGTGGTACTGCAGTGCACAGATACATGGAGTGCTTCGATTTTGCAAGAGATGATTTCCGGGAGATTTATGAGAGCGAGCTTCAGCGCATGACGAAGAATGGCATGCTTTCTGAAGAAGCCGCAGCGTCAATCAGCCGTGATGAGATTGAGCGTTTTCTACAGAATTCTCTTGCTGAAAGAATGCATCTTGCTGCAAAGGAAAAACATCTTTTCCGTGAGAAGGCGTTTATGGCGATGGAGAATATCTCTGAGCTGCTCAAACGGAGCAGTACTGATACAAATATCATAAATGGCGGGGCTTCTTCTGAGAATGCTGGTCGTGAAAATGTTTTTGGTGAAAACACTGCTGGTGAAAATGCTGCTGGTGAAAATACAAAGAAACATAATTGTACTCACAACAACGAGGTCATGGTTCAGGGAATTATTGATGCATTTTTCATTGAGGGAGACCACATTGTTCTTCTTGATTACAAGACTGACAAGACGCGCAGCGCACAGAAATTGAAGGATGAATATTTTAAGCAGCTCGATATATATCGTGATGTGCTCTCACGGGCACTGCATCTGCCTGTGACAGAGATGATGCTGTATTCATTTACAATCGGCTCAGAAATTTCGCTATTGTAAAGAATATTTGTGGTTGCAAAATCCTCTCTATTGTTATACCTTATATGTTTGATGCAAGCGAAAAATCTTGCTGCAGAATAGCAATTTTTATTACTGATGTGCGCAAAAAATATTGCTGCAAATGACAAAATTTTTTCCTGCAGAACAGAAAATTTTTTAAGGAGTTTTATTATGGTATACGATGACGAAGTTTTGAATACTTTTCTTGAGAATCAGTCCCGTCTTTTTGACGAGCAGGTAGCTGAGACGCCTGATGAGGCTGACGCATTTCTTGATGATGTCTGCGCTATTGTGAAGGAAGACAGGAAATCAGCCATCAAGTACATGAAGGATGAGGCTGACTGCACTGGGCTTTCTGATGATGAGATTCTTGACCAGCCTGAAGTATTTGAGATTCCGGATGGAAGGTATCTCATTGTAGAAGGTTGATGGGATGAAGTGCAATTTTACCCTTAAATACTTTATGTATAAATTATTTATTAAATTAACACCAGGAAATTTGCGGAGCTTGGTCAAGGGAGAAAAACGCCGGATTCTATTTCCAGCCGCATTTATGCTTTCTATGTCGATTCTTCTCACCGGGTGCAGTCCCAAGAGTAAGTTCATATTTTCCACTGGCTGCGGAAGCAGCGATGTGTTCATGATTGATGATGTGCGCTGTCCGAAATCAGAAGCGCTGATGTATCTAGAGAATTACAGGACACTTTATGGCAGGCTCGGCGAGTCGGATCTTTTCAATGGAGATTTCGACGACAGCGTGATTTCAAAAAATGTGAAATCTGATGTGCTCGATCATTTGACACGTGTTTATGCGCTCGACATCTATGCACGTGACAATGATATTACCCTCTCGAATGTAGAAGAGGACAGGATAAAAGCGGCAGCAGAGACGTATTATTCTTCACTTTCCAAAGAAGATAAATCATTTGCCGGCGTGAATTCCGTGAACGACATTGTTTCAATCTATACGAATCTCCGACTTGCGGACAAGGTCTATGAAAAAATAATGAAGTCAATCGACAGCGATGTCAGTGAGGATGAGGCCAGAGTAGTGGATTGCTATCTGCTCTATGTCACGGACAAGTCTGTTGCAAACGATCTTAAGTCACAGCTCAATGCTGGAGCGGCTTTTGACAGTCTGCTTGCTTCATATTCTGAAAAGGACAAAGGTCTCGTTTCGTTTTCACGTGGCGAGCAATCAAAGAAAGTTGAGGATGCCGCATTTGAACTCGACAACGGACAGATTTCTGATGTTGTATCTGCGGATGATGGATATTACATTATTGAATGCGTGAACAAGTATAACGAAGAACTTTCCGATGCAAACAAAAAGAAGATTTTGAAAAAGCGTAAGGAAAAGGTATTAAGTGATCTTTTAAAAGAACAGCATAAGGATTATTATTCCGAGATAAATGACAAGCTCTGGGACGATGTTTCTATTGAGGATGCCAAGGACACAGATACGGATTCGCTTTTCAGTACGCTTGATGCAGCTTTCTAAGTTGAATTTTCATTGTTGATTAATGTACTTTCTTTCAATGTATTAGAAATATTTCGTGTGAGGTATTATCATTATACATTGTAACACTTTCGATTTACCACGGTGCATCGTTGTATAATTATCATAAAAACAACATAGAATTTTTTGAATATTTATTTACAATAAACATTTGCATTTTTTTTCAAATATAGGTATACTATGACTTGAGGATAGTTTTTTTATTTTGGTTTCTTTTTATCGTGAAACCTAGAGGAGTGAAAAAATGGATTCAAAAAAGAATGTTGCAGAAAAGACAAAGTCTGACATCGAGAAGCTTTCAGCTGAGCTTGCAAGCGATGCAAAGAAGGTAGAGGCAAAGGCTTCTTCAGCTGCAAAGAAAGCTACAGAGTCAGTAAAGAAGACTACTGAGAAGGTTGCAGCTACTACAAAGGCAAAGGCAGCAGAGACAAAGGCAGCTGTTGAGAAGAAGACAGCAGAGAAGAAGGCCGTAGCTCCTAAGAAGGCTGCTCCTGCAAAGAAAGCCGCAGCTCCTAAGAAGGCTGCTCCTGCTAAGAAGGCAGCACCTGCAAAGAAGGCTGCTGGTCCAGCAAAGACAGAGATCTTCCTTCAGAATGACTTTGGTCAGGCTATCAGCTATGATGAGATCGTAGCAAAGGTAAAGGCTCAGAAGAAGAATGCAAAGGACGTAAAGATCTACCTCAAGCCTTCAGACAACAAAGCTTATTATGTTGTTGACGGCGAAGCTGGAGACATCGCTCTTTTCTAATTTCGCTTTAGCCTTTTCGAATTAGTGAGACTTAATATTTGGACTTCCTGACTTTTTCAGGGAGTCTTTTTTAAACAAAAAATCGACTAACACAAGAGTCAAAATTAGCACATGTGTTAGTCGATATTGAATGATATAATAAAATTTATTAGATTAGGCTTCTGTGGTAGCTTTCTCAAGCTTCTTCTCAGCCTTTTCTGACTTTGCTTCTTCCCTTGTGAGGAGCAACATGATGTCATTCGAGCGCTTCAGGAAGGTTGTCATCTCGTCAGCGGAAATTGGTCCGTTCATGATACGGGCGAGATCGTAGAGCTGATTTGCGAAGTCCTTGATGTTCTTGTCCTTCGGGTGCTTGAAGATGTACCTGACCATCTTGTGGTTGGCGTTGAGGCAGAGTGTCTCGTCATTTCCAAACATCGAAGTATCAAAAGAATTTCCTCTGGAGTAGAGCTTCATCATGTCTGCCATACGGCGGGTTTCCTCGCCGAGTGTGATCATTGATGCGAGATCTTTGTTCTTGAATTTCTGAACCTTGACCTTCAGATCCTTCTTTCCTGTTGCATCCTGGAAGAGTTTGCTAAGCGCATCCTGCTCCTTCTTCAGTTCTTCAGGGGAAACGTCCTCTGTCAGGCTGTCTTCAACCTCTGAATCAATACGAAGGAACCTGTAATTTTCATTCCTTGACTCGAGCTGGGAGATGAATGAAGTGTCGATTGGCTGGTCGAGGATGACTGCATTCTTGCCCTGCTCCTTGAAGAGGTTAATGTACTGCGCCTGCTGGAGAAGATTCGTGACGTAATAGACTGGCTTACGCTTGTCTTCGGGCTCGGAATTGTCCTCCGGTTTCTTATCTGCATCATCAGAAGAAATCGGCTTTCCGTCCTTGTCAAGAATCTCCGGCTTATTGGCGCCATCAGCCTTCTTTTCTTCCTCTTTCTTCAGCAGATCCGGCAGCGTCATATATTTTCCATTGATGTCCTTGAAGAGAATATAGTCATTCATCTTGTCGCAGAATTTCTCGTCCTTCAGGCAGCCGTACTTGATGAATGGGCTGATGTCGTCCCAGTATTTCTCATAATTCTCACGGTCGGTCTTGCAGAGGCCGGAAAGCTTCTCTGCGACCTTCTTCGTGATGTAGTCAGAAATCTTCGTTACAAAGCCGTCATTCTGGAGTGCAGAACGGGAAACGTTCAGTGGCAGATCCGGGCAGTCGATAACGCCCTTGAGGAGCATCAGGTACTCCGGAATTACTTCTTTGATATTGTCCGCAATGAAGACCTGGTTGTTGTAGAGCTTGATTGTGCCCTCAATCGACTCATATTCAGAAGTAATATGAGGGAAGTAGAGGATGCCCTGCAGTCTGAATGGATAATCCATGTTCAGGTGAATCCAGAACAGCGGCTCCTTATAGTCGTTGAATACCTTGCGGTAGAAATTCTTGTACTCGTCGTCAGTAATATCAGAAGGCGTTCTCTTCCAGAGCGGCTTCGTGTCGTTGATCGGAACTTCACGCTTTACAATCTTGAGCTGCTCTTTTGCAGGCTCAGTCTCTACCGTTTCCTTTGTGCCGTCGTCTTTTGTCTTTTCTTCAGTTTTTGCAGGAACGTGGATTTCTTCGACAACGGTATCCGTTTCCTTCTTGTCAGCGGCATCAATTGTCTCGTACTTTGTCTCTTCATTAACATTCTTGATATAGATTTCGAATGGCATGAAAGAGCAGTATTTCTCAATGACTTCGCGCGCGCGGTACTCGTTTACGAACTCGAGCGAATCATCATTCAGGAATAATGTGATTGTCGTACCGACGGTGTCACGTGAGCCGTCCTTCATGTCGAATTCAACGCCGCCTTCGGAAACCCAGTAAGCCGGAGTCGAGCCTTCTTTATAGGAAAGTGAATCAATCGAAACCTTGTCCGCGACCATGAATGCGGAGTAGAAGCCGAGACCGAAGTGACCGATGATCTGGTCCTCAGAGGCCTTGTCCTTGTACTTTGAAAGAAAGTCCGTCGCACCTGAAAATGCAATCTGGTTGATGTACTCGTCGATTTCATCGTAGGTCATGCCAAGACCATTATCCTTGATCGTGATGGTTTTTGCCTTGTCGTCAAGAAGGACGTCGATCCTTGGCTTGTAGTCAGCGGGAAGCTGGTAGTCGCCCATCATGTCTAGCCTTTTCAGCTTCGTGATGGCATCGCAGCCGTTTGAAATCAGCTCCCTGTAGAAAATGTCGTGATCGCTGTACAGCCACTTCTTTATGACTGGGAAGATGTTCTCACTCGTAATTGAAAGATTTCCGTGTTTTTCACTCATGTTATCGTCTCCAATCTGTGTATTTATATCACCAAGAAGTAATAATAATCACCTCACGCACAAAAGTCAATAAAAAATTAGCACTCTTTTCAATTGAGTGCTAACAAAAGTGCGAAAATGTTGTTATATTTGACAATTTTTCCTATATTTAGTATAACAATATTAGTTTTGCTTGGTAGTTTTTCAGCTTTTCCCATTTGCAGTCTGGCTGCAATAGGAAAAGTTTATTTTTACTAATAAATAACGAATCTAAATTATTTTTAACATACATGAGACAGAAAAGAAGAATACTAAAGAAATACGGAATGTGGCTTCTTGACATTATTTGTATTATTATTGCCACATATTTAGCTGTAAATCTGTACTTTGTTGGCGAAAAAAAAGCACTTCTGATTAATACAACGATTTACTATCAGTTGTGTCTTATTTTTATAGCAATCAGTACGATATATTCGTTCTTTTTTGACTGGAACAGGACGCTGCTGCACAGGGGCTATCTGATTGAGTTTCGGGCAGTGTTTATTCACATATTTATTCTATTACTTTTCGCTATTGTAGTTTCCTACTTCCTGCATTTTGGTTACTATATTTCACGAATGGTTTATTTCCATTTTGCATGGATTGATCTTGGACTTACCTATTTAGTACATATTTTATATAAGAATCTGCTGTTTCGCTATTTCCGCCAGGATCATCAGGTACTGAAGATTGTCGTCGTTGCAGAAAAGGATGAATTGGAAAAGACAATTCAGAATATTTTTGATGCGCATGATTCGGGAATACAGATTGTAGGCGCGGCATATGCAGACTGCGAAGAAACTGGCACAGACTATATTTATGGCATTCCAATTTATTGCGGCAGCGAAAATCTTCCGCAGACTTTTATTCAGGTGCCTTTTGATGAAGTACTTATAAATGCGCCAGATATTGATAGCGGTAAGCTTCAGGACATAATAAATGGTTTTGAGGACATGGGCGTTGACTGTCATTACTGTCTGAGACTGCCGGAACATCGTAATTCCTTGACAAGAATAGAGACCTTTAAGGGCTATGATGTTGTCACCTATACGATGAACAGAAATAGTGCAAAAAAGCTGATATTGAAGCGACTCATTGACATTATAGGAGGAATCGTAGGCCTTATCATTACGGGCATACTATGCATTTTCCTTATTCCTGCGATAAAGCTTGATTCAAAGGGACCGGTGTTTTTCTCGCAGACCAGAGTAGGAAAAAACGGCAGGCGTTTCAAAATCTATAAATTCCGCTCCATGTATATCGATGCAGAGGACAGGCTGCAGGATCTTGAGAAAAATAATGAAATGAATGGTCTCATGTTCAAGATGAAGGACGATCCGCGAGTCACAAGGGTGGGCAAATTCATCCGGAAGACTTCACTCGATGAATTTCCCCAGTTCTGGAATGTGCTGAGAGGTGATATGAGCCTTGTTGGAACACGCCCGCCTACAGAGCAGGAATTCGAGCATTACAATGAGCATTACCGCCGCAGGCTTCAGATGACACCGGGACTTACGGGCTTATGGCAGGTCAGCGGTAGAAGCGATATTGAGGACTTTGACGAGGTCGTAAAGCTAGATCTTGAATATATTGACAACTGGAGTCTTTCTCTTGATTTCAAGATTATCCTTAAGACTATTGGGATAGTCTTTACACATAAGGGTGCGAAATAATTATTTCATAAATAGATCATTTTGCGGCAAGCGTTCCATTCTACATAATGCCGGAACATCAGAGATTATTATCGGTTAGTGGTTAAAATAAAGGAAAATTAGATGGTTGATTACACAGAAGGTGCAGGAAAGCAGTATCACACAGGTGTAGGTCAGGGCGATGTTGGAAAATATGTGATATTGCCTGGTGACCCGAAGCGATGTGAAAAAATTGCAAAATATTTTGACGAGCCACATTTTGTCGCAGACAACAGGGAATTTACGACATATACCGGAACTCTTTTAGGCGAGAAGGTCAGCGTCACTTCTACAGGGATTGGCGGACCTTCTGCTTCGATTGCAATGAACGAACTGAACCGCTGTGGAGCTGATACTTTTATCAGGGTGGGAACCTGTGGCGGTATGCAGCTGGATGTAAAGGGTGGAGATATCGTGATTGCGACAGGTGCGATTCGCATGGAGGGCACGAGCCGCGAGTTTGCGCCGATCGAATTTCCGGCAGTTTCTGATTTTTCTGTTACGACTGCGCTGACCAGCAGCGCTTCAAAGCTTGGCCTAACCTATCACACAGGCGTGGTTCAGAGCAAGGATTCCTTCTATGGTCAGCATGAGCCTGAAAAAATGCCGGTAAGCTACGAACTTATCAATAAGTGGAATGCCTGGCTGAAGCTCGGCTGTCTTGCATCAGAGATGGAAACGGCGGCGCTTTTCATAGAGGCTTCTTATCTTCATGTGAGGTGTGGTGCCTGCTACCTTGTGCTTGCAAATCAGGAGCGTGCAAAGGCAGGACTTGACAATACCCAGGCACATGATACTGACAGTGCTGTCAGGGCAGCGGTTGAGGCGATGAAGCTATTGATCGAGAAAGATAAAATAACTTCACAATCTTAATGAATTGTCATTGAAATTGTAAATTTTATATAATATAATATGCAAGATTTTGTACTTTCGTAAAGTGTTTTTAGGAAAGTAAATGTTATTATTTTGTAAGAATTTTATATTATTTCATGGCTTTTTTTAAACATAAAAGAACTGTATCCGAAGCATCGACAGAACCAGTAGAGGTTTCTGAAGATGCTGACGCAGCTCAGCCTGCATCAGATGGGTCTGAGGGGCATACTCATCATATTGTTTCCACAATCTTATGGATAATACTTAGCTTTCTTGGATTTCTATTATTTCTCAGTTACCGCTGGGCAGTACTTCATTTTGCAAATCTCAATATGGATGAGATTATCTATTCTCTTTCTTCACCGCTGGAGGGAACAGGGGCAGGACTGATTAGTGATTATATATTAAAATGCGTTGTAGTTTCTATTATAATCACTGTCGCTGAGATTTTTGCAGGAATTTTTCTCAGAAAGAAAAGCTGGTATAAATATATTACTTATGGTGGTATTGCCGTTGTTTCGGCACTTACTATTTTTACTGTCATAAGCTTCTGGAAACTCGTCGACTTCGGAAATTATATAAAAAACAAGAATGTTGAGACTGATTTTTATGAGAAGAATTACATTGATCCTTCTAATGCTGACATTACTTTCCCTGAAAAAAAGCGAAATCTGATATTCATCTATATGGAATCGATGGAGATTTCTTTTGCTAATCATGAAGATGGCGGCGGTTCAAATGAGGAGTATATACCTGAGCTGGTGAAACTTGCACAGGAAAATGAGGATTTTTCTGGAAGCAGTTTGAAGCTCGACGGAGGATATTCATTTCCTGGAACTACATGGACAATGGGTGGAATCGTCGCAACTACTGCCGGGCTCCCGCTTGATGTTGATATTGATGACAATGAAATGGGAAATCAGACGGTATTTTTTCCGAATCTGAAGACTTTGGGTGACATTCTGCATGAGCAGGGCTATACACAGGTATTCGAGTGTGGTTCTGATGCAACTTTTGGCGGACGAAGACTCTGGTTTTCAAATCATGGGGATTATTCTATTCTGGATTATGACGAAGCAAAAGAGGAAGGATTGATTCCTGATGACTATGATGTTTACTGGGGATTTGAGGATGCAAAATTATTTGAATTCGCAAAGAAGAAGATTACAGAACTTGCTGCAAAAGATGAGCCTTTTAATTATACTATGTTGACCATTGATACGCATAATCCCAGTGGATACACTTGTGAAGATTGTGAAGATGATTTCCATAATAAATATGAGAATGTTCTTCACTGCTCATCAAAACGAGTGGCTGATTTTGTTGCATGGGTGCAGCAGCAGGATTTCTATGATAATACGACAATAGTAATTACTGGCGATCATCCTTCTATGGTCCCAAGTATTAAAACGTATCTTGATGATGACTATATCAGGCGTACTTATACATGTTATATTAATTCTGCTATTACACCACAGTCTGCTGATGCAACCCGGGAATTCAGTACTTTTGATGGTTTTCCAACAACGCTTGCTGCCTTAGGTGCAGACATAAAAGGAAACCGTCTTGGACTTGGCACAAATCTTTTTTCCAATACGCAGACGCTTACCGAGAAATATGGTTATGAGCAGGAAAAGGAATATCTTTTCCAGAAATCTTCGTATCTTGCAGACATGGAGACAATTGATTCTGACACGCAGAAGCTGGTAGCGGAATATAGTGATTTTACGTGTTCGGCGAAGGTTCAGGATGATACGCATTTCAATTTTGAAGTTCCAAAGCTTGAAAAGGATTCATACCTGATTAAGACGATACAGGTAAAAGTCTGGTATTATGACGATGGAGGCTACTATGATCATGAATGGTTTCCTGGGGAGGAAAATGATGATGGATCATGGACTGTTCCAGTTCACTGGGTTGACTGCGCAGGGGCGACAGAAGTGAATTATCAGCTCATTGCTGAGACAGATAAAGGCTGGGTAAATATCGGCAAGCAGCAGGTGCTGAAGCTTACTGATGATGCGGAGCAGTAGAGGTATTATTGATCACAAAAGGTAGATCCTGTCTTTTTAATGGCTACCACAACATGCAGAAAAGCAAGATGTGGTAGCCGAAAAATCAAATAACATAAGAGTGGGTGCAGGCATCACCCAGCTTTTGCTTCTTTTTCTTCATTCTTAAATGCAGTAGCAAGCATCAGTTTGATACGGTTGAGCTGGTTTACTTCGGAAGCACCTGGATCGTAGTCGATGGCGACAAGGTTTGCTTCAGGATGGTCAGCACGGACCTTCTTCAGAACGCCCTTGCCGACGACATGGTTCGGCAGGCAGCCAAACGGCTGGATGCAGACGATATTCTCTGTGCCGTCCTTGATGAGCTCGATCATCTCGCCGGTTAAGAACCATCCCTCACCAGTCTGATTGCCAAGGGAGACGATAGGTTTTGCATATTCTGCAAGCTCATCAATATGAGGCGGTGCGTTAAACCTATCGCTTTCCTCAAGTGCCTTTCTTGCTGATGCACGAAGGTGCTCAAGGAAGCTTACGACTGTATTTCCAAGAACCTTGCCACGCTTTGAAGTGCCAAGGTTTTCGTTCTTGAAGTTTTCATTGTAGAAGCAGTAGAGCAGGAAGTCCGTAAGGTCTGGAACGACAGGCTCTGCGCCTTCTTTGATGAGAAGCTCTGCGAGGTGGTTGTTTGCAGCCGGCAGGAACTTGACTAAGATTTCTCCGACGATTCCGACTCTAGGCTTCCGCTCATTATTAATTGGAAGCGTGTCAAAGTCATGAACTAAGTCCTTGCACATCCTGTGGAAGATTCCAGGCGAAAGCATCCGATCAGTCGTTACAAACTTGATGATTCTCTTTCTCCACTTTGCGTGAAGCCTTTCGGTGCTGCCTTCCTCAATTTCATATGGCTTTATCCTGTAGATGCAGCGCATCAGAAGGTCGCCGAAAATCAGCGCATAGAGACCGTGCTGGATGAGCTTTGGCGTAATCGTAAAGCCTGGATTTTTCTCAAGGCCTATTGCATTAAGAGAAATGACAGGAATCCTGTTTCCATAGCCTGCCTTTGCAAGCGCTCTTCTTATGAAGCCAACATAATTCGAAGCCCGGCAGCCGCCGCCCGTCTGGGTAATAAGCAGGGCGGTGTGGTCGAGGTCATAATTTCCTTTGTCAAGTGCCGCCATGAACTGGCCAACTACCATCGTAGAAGGGAAGCATGCGTCATTGTTTACATATTTGAGGCCATAGTCGATACAGTCTTCTCTTGAGACCTTCGGGATTTCAAGATGATAGCCCTCTGCCTCAAATGCCGGTGCGACTACCTCGAAATGTACAGGGGACATCTCAGGAGCGAGAATCGTGTATTTCTTCTTCATCTCCTTTGTGAAAGGCGTCCTCTTGTAGTCCGTGTCGTGCTTTACGTGTGTCTTATGTAGCTTGTCACGGACACGGAGCGCGGCAATCAGTGACCTTACACGGATTCGTGCGGCACCGAGATTATTTACTTCGTCAATCTTCAGGCAGGTATAGACCTTTCCTGCGCCGGTCACGATATCCTGGACGCAGTCAGTCGTGACGGCATCAAGGCCGCAGCCGAAGGAATTAAGCTGAATGACATCAAGAAAATCAGTCTTTGTCGTGTACTGTGCCGCCTCGTACATTCTCGTGTGGAACATCCACTGGTCGAGCACAATCAGAGGCCGCTCGAGATGGCCGAGCTGAGAAATCGAATCCTCGGAAAGCACTGCAAAGCCGTAACTCGTGATGAGCTCAGGAATGCCGTGGTTGATTTCAGGATCGATATGGTAAGGACGACCGCAGAGAACGATGCCGCGGCGGTGATTTGCCTTGAGCCAGCGGATGGTTTCCTCGCCCTTTCTCTCGACATCCTTCTGATAGTGCTCGAGTTCCTTCCAGGCGACATCAGCTGCATGACGGACAGCGGTTTCAGAAATATCTTTGAATTCCTCGCCGAAGACCTTGACAAGCTGGTTCGTAAGGATTTCCTCATTCGTAAATGCCATGAATGGATTTAGGAAACGTACCTTGCCGGAAGAAATGTCATCAATATTATTCTTTATATTTTCTGCATAAGATGTGACAATCGGGCAGTTATAGTGGTTGTTTGAGTCCTCGAACTCATTCCGCTCATACGGAACGCATGGGTAGAAAATGAAATCGACGCCCTTATTGATGAGCCACTGGACATGCCCGTGCACGAGCTTTGCAGGATAGCATGCATTTTCGGAAGGAATCGACTCTATGCCGAGCTCATAGAGTTTCCTCGTCGACCTTGGCGAGAGCACGACGGAGAATCCGAGCTCCTTGAAGAAGGTTGCCCAGTATGGATAATGTTCATACATGTTTAGGACTCTCGGGATTCCGACAGTGCCGCGCTTTGCCTTGTCCTTTGAAAGCGGCTTATATGAAAATAATCTCTTCCACTTGTAGTCGTAGAGATTTGGGATATTATTCTTCTTTACTTCCTTGCCAAGGCCGCGCTCGCAGCGGTTTCCTGTGATGAAGTTTCTGCCATCAGAGAAATTGTTGATCGTGAGCAGGCAGTGGTTCGTGCAGTGCTGGCAGCGGGAGAGCGTCGTCTCGAATGTTAATTTCAGGATGTCGTCAATTGAAAGCATCGTGGTTCCTGGTTCATCCTCGTAACGCTCCTTTGCAATAAGAGCGGCGCCGAATGCGCCCATGATACCGGCGATGTCCGGACGGATTACCTTTGCGCCGGAAATCTTTTCGAATGCACGGAGAACTGCGTCATTGTAAAAGGTGCCGCCCTGGACGACGACATTTTTGCCGAGCTGGGAAGCGTCGGTCACCTTGATGACTTTGAATAATGCGTTCTTGATGACGGAATAGGCGAGGCCTGCAGAAATGTCGGCAACGGATGCGCCTTCCTTTTGTGCCTGCTTTACCTTTGAATTCATGAAGACGGTGCAGCGGGTACCGAGGTCAATCGGGTGCTCTGCGAAGAGCGCCTCCTTTGCAAAATCCTGAACAGAAAAATCAAGTGACTTTGCGAAGGTTTCGATGAACGAGCCACAGCCAGATGAACATGCTTCATTTAATTGTACAGAATCAACGGCGTGGTCCCTTATCCTGATGCACTTCATGTCCTGACCGCCAATGTCAAGGATGCAGTCGACGGAAGGATCGAAGAAAGAAGCCGCATAATAATGCGCAATCGTCTCGACTTCGCCCTCGTCGAGCTTGAAGGCGGACTTTAAGAGCGCTTCACCGTAGCCTGTAGAGCAGGAGTGAACAATCTCAGCGTCAGCCGGCATCTTTTCCTTTATTTCCCTCATCGCGCGGATAGAGGTGAGAAGCGGCGAGCCATTGTTGTTGTCGTAGAATGAATAGAGTAATTTTCCGTCTTCGCCGACAAGGGCAAGCTTTGTCGTCGTAGAGCCTGCGTCGATTCCCAGGAAGAGCTTTCCATGATAATTTGAAAGATCGCCGATTTCGACATGGGCCTTTTCATGGCGGGATTTAAATTCATCGTATTCAGCCTGGTCCTTGAAAAGCGGTTCCATTCTGGCGACTTCGAATTCTACCTTGAGGTCGCCTGAAAGCTTTGTCTTGATGTCGGAAAGCTTCATGACGGTCTTTTCATCATAATTTATCGCAGAACCCATTGCTGCAAAAAGATGGGAATTTTCCGGAACGATGGCGTGCTCGTCATCAAGCTTTAGTGTACGGATGAAGCAGGCACGAAGCTGGTCTAAGAAATGAAGAGGACCACCAAGGAATGCGACGTGGCCACGGATTGGCTTTCCGCAGGCGAGACCTGAAATGGTCTGGTTTACAACGGCCTGGAATACGGAAACGGAAAGATCTTCCTTTGTGGCGCCCTCATTGATAAGCGGCTGGATATCAGTCTTTGCGAAAACGCCGCAGCGGGCAGCAATCGGATAGATTTCCTTGTAATTCTTGGCATATTCATTCATGCCGGATGCATCAGTCTGAAGGAGGGATGCCATCTGGTCGATGAAGGAGCCCGTGCCGCCTGCGCAGATGCCGTTCATTCGCTCTTCGACATTGCCGTTTTCAAAATAGATGATTTTGGCATCCTCGCCGCCGAGCTCGATTGCGACATCAGTCTGTGGTGCAATCATCTGGAGCGCGCTTGCGACAGCGACAACCTCCTGAACGAAGGGAATGCCAAGGCTCTTTGCAAGTGAAAGTCCGCCGGAGCCGGTGATGACCGGAGCGACTTCGATTTCACCAGTCTGTTTAAATGCCTTTTCTACTAAATCACGGAGGGTTTCCTTGATGTTTGCGAAATGCCTCTGATAATCAGAAAAAATAAGCTTATCTTCAGGGTCAAGAATTGCGACTTTGACTGTCGTGGAACCAATGTCTATACCCATTCTGTAAAGCTTGTCCATAAACTATACCTCAAAATAATTTCAAAAAAACTATACTTATTAAATGTGTTTTCTATTCAATCATTTGAGATTATAGTGTAGGAGGTGCGAATTCACAATTAACAAAAGTGGGGATTTGTTGATATTAATTTTATTTTGCACCTACTCACTTTATGCACACGCAGAAAAGTTTTCACTTCAGGCTTAATAAATCTATTTAGCAAGAAATACGATCACTGTCCTTGGTGGGAGTGTGATTTCGGCAGGGATAGATGTCTTCGGGGCGTCGGAATCATCGAAGAAGGTGGGGATGAAGGTGCCGGACGTGTCGGCGACCATGTACCAGCTCATGTATGGAGGAAGCTTTGGAATCCAGAATTTCTGCGGCTCCCAGAATTCGTTCAGGGCAATGCCGACGATGTCATCCTCTCCATTTTCGTCAGTTCCGGCATAGACGACGCCGAGTGCTTTTGTGGAATTGCTCGGATGCATGACGGAGACGTCTGGAAGACCTGACAGCGACTGCTTCAGGGGATGCATGATGACCTTGTGTTCTTTTCTGAAATGAATCATGAAACGGGTGAATTCAAAGTGTTCTTTATTTTTTTCAAGATCATTCCAGTTCAGCCATGAAATAGGGGTATCCTGACAGTAAGCGTTATTATTGCCACCCTGGGAATTAAGGAATTCGTCACCGGCATAGATCATCGGCATGCCACGGCTCATCATGAGGGTCGCCATAGCATTTTTGCATAGTCTGTGCCTTAAAGTGTTGATTTCAGGGTCATCAGTCTCACCCTCGAATCCGCAGTTCCAGGAGTGGTTGTCATTATTGCCATCTGTATTATTCCAGCCATTTGCCTCATTATGCTTTTCATTGTATGCATACATGTCATAGAGTGTGAAGCCATCATGACAGTTTAAGAAATTTACAGAAGCGTTGTCGCCACGGTACTGAGGCTCGTAAATATCCTTTGAGCCGGTGATTCTCTGTGCTGCGATTTCTGTCTTTGAGACATCACCCTTCAGGAAGTCGCGCATGTCGTCCCTGTAGCGGCCGTTCCATTCTGCCCAGCGCTTCCATGCAGGGAAGGTGCCGACCTGGTAAAGTCCGCCTGCATCCCAGGCTTCCGCAATGAGTTTGACATTGGATAATATTGGGTCGCCTGCAAGATCCTCGAGAATAGGCGGATTTGCAAGAGGTGCGCCGTCCTGGCCACGACCAAGGATGGACGCAAGATCGAAACGGAAACCGCTGACGTGGTATTCAATCGCCCAGTATCTTAGCGAATCTCGGATCAGCTTCTGGACAATAGGGTGGTTGCAGTTTAAGGTATTGCCGCAGCCGGAGAAATTGTAGTAGTAGCCGTCCGGTGTCAGAATATAATAAATCCTGTTGTCAAAGCCCTTGAATGAGAATGTCGGACCGTGTTCGTTTCCTTCTGCTGTGTGATTGAAAACGACATCAAGGTAGACCTCAATCCCGTTTTCATTTAATTCCTTGATGACCTCTTTTAATTCATTGCCCTCGTGGTTGAATTCAATAGAAGAGCTGTAGCTTGTGTTCGGAGCAAAAAACGAAATCGGGTTGTAGCCCCAGTAGCCAAGGAGCTTCTGACCATCTACGATTCGGCATTCATTCATTTCGTCGAATTCAAAAATAGGCATGAGCTCGACAGCATTTATGCCGAGGTCTTTAATATATGGAATTTTCTCGCGTATTCCATCGAAAGTACCCGGATGACGTACGCCTGATGAAGCATCTTTTGTGAATCCCCTGACGTGCATCTCATAAATAACGACATCAGATGTCGGAAGAAGCGGCATTGCCTGCTTGCCCCAGTCAAAGTCATTCTGAACGACTCTGGCTTTGTAGACATGGTCGGTATTTGCATTCTCACCCCAGACTGACTGGCCTGTGACGGCGCGCGCATAAGGATCCAGGAGAATCCTGTTCTTATCGAAAATCAGTCCCTTTTTCGGATCATAAGGACCATCAACGCGATAGGCATATTCAAATTCCGTGATGACCAGGCCGAAAACGATCATGGAATAAACACAGCCGATTCTGTATTCCTTCGGGAACGGGATGACGGCGTATGGATTTTCGTCTTTCCTATGAAAGAGAAGTAATTCGACAGAAGTGCCTTCCTTTGTCTCGACTGTGAAATTCACGCCGCAGGAAAGCGCGGTCGCTCCCATCATGTCGTAATATCCAGGCCTCACGCCGAAGCCGTTTATCTTGTCAAGGGGATGAAGCTCGTTCTCTGTCCAGAGCGTATTCATCGTGGTTCTAAATGAAGGCATTTTCTGTCCTTTCTGTAATGCATAAATATGCACGAAAACTAATCATGTATTATATAGTTTCCAATTTGAATTCATTGTATACCTTTGACTTTTTTGATACAAGTTTATTATAAAATTAATCTGACAGATTTTCTGTAATGTAAAAAATTTTACAAAAAAATTGCTTTTTTCTACTTAAATTCATTATCGGATACCTCCGGCTTTTCATTGACAAAAGAGGGCTTCGTCCTTATAATATTTTAGTCGCTTTATGATTTGGAGACTTTTATGATAGATAAAATGGAAAAGAAGTTCGGTAAATTCGCTATTCCGAACCTTATGAATTACCTGATTGCAGGCTATATTATAGGTTACGTTATGGAGTTTGGCTCCCAGTATACAAATGTGAATCTTGTCCAGATGCTGACGCTTGAGCCGGCGATGATTCTTTCAGGTCAGATTTGGAGAATTGTTTCGTGGATTCTGATTCCGCCGCCACAGAATATTGTATTTGCTATTATCATGCTGATATTTTACTGGCAGATCGGACGCGACCTTGAACAGACGATGGGTTCATTCCGCTTCAATCTCTATGTGTTTGGCGGAATTATTTTTACCATTATAGGTGCATTCATTTATTATGGAATGTATACAGCGATTCATGGGGCAGGCGTCATTGGCATAGGAAATTATTTCACGATGGACTACATCAATCTTGGTCTGTTCCTCGCCTTTGCGGTATTTTATCCGGACGTTCCGGTGCTTTTCTGGTTTGTCATTCCGATAAAGATGAAGTATCTGTCAATTTTCTACGGCATCATGATGGTCATTGAATTTGTCATGGCAGACTGGGGCGGCAGAACGGCCATCATTTCATCACTTCTGAATTTCCTGATTTTCTTCCTTATGATAAGACAATCAAAGTTTGTCAGTCCGGGCGAGAGAAAGCGGCAGCAGAGATACCGCCAGCAGTATAATGCCGGGCAGCAGGCCAACCAGAGATACAGGCAGGGAGGAAATCCATACGCAAACGCCCAGAGCAGTCGTTCACAGAGCCCATTTAAGAAGCCACACGTCCACAAATGTGAGATCTGCGGCAGAACTGAGATTACGAACCCGGAACTCGAATTCCGTTACTGCTCAAAATGTAAGGGAAACCACGAGTACTGCAGCGACCACCTCTTTACACATAAGCACATTATATAGAAAGGCATCATTATGTCAGAAGAAGTAATAAGCCGAAATTTCATAGAGGATGCAATCGACAAGGATCTTGAGGAAGGTGTATACGACCACGTCGTCACGCGTTTCCCTCCGGAGCCGAATGGCTATCTTCATATTGGACATGCAAAGTCCATTATTTTGAATTCCGGCATTGCGAAAGAATATAAAGGAATTTTCCACCTGAGATTTGACGATACGAATCCAACGAAGGAGAATGAGGAATTTGTAGATTCAATCGTCGAGGATGTCAAGTGGCTTGGTGCCGATTTTGGCGGAAAAATTTATTATGCTTCGGATTATTTTGACAAGATGTACGAAGCTGCAGTGAAACTCATCAAAGAGGGCAAGGCCTATGCTTCGGACCTTTCGCCTGAAGAAATAAAGAATACCCGAGGCACGCTTACGGAACCGGGTACGAATGACCCGAACCGCGAGCGTCCGGTCGAGGAAAGCCTCCGGATTTTCTCTGACATGAAAGCTGGAAAATACGAGGACGGTTCAGTCGTCATCCGTGCGAAGATCGACATGTCCTCTCCGAACATCAATATGCGTGACCCGATTATTTACCGTGTTGCCCATATTTCACATCACAGGACTGGCGACAAGTGGTGCATTTATCCTATGTATGATTTCGCCCATCCAATCGAGGACGGAATCGAGGGCATCACCCATTCACTCTGCACGCTCGAGTTCGAGGATCATAGGCCTCTCTATGACTGGGTTGTACAGAATGTCGGCTTCGACGTTCCGCCGAGACAGATTGAATTTGCAAAGATGTACCTTAAAAACATCGTCACAGGCAAGCGTTATATCAAGAAGCTCGTTCAGGACGGCATCGTCGATGGCTGGGATGATCCTAGGCTTGTTTCTATCGCAGGACTTCGCCGCCGCGGCTTTACGCCTGAATCAATCCGGAAGTTCGTTGAGCTTTCAGGCATTTCCAAGTCAAATTCGATTTCGGATTATGCAATGCTTGAGTACTGCATCAGGGAAGATTTGAAGCCTAAATGTAAGCGTGTCATGGCAGTTCTTGATCCGGTAAAGGTTGTTATTGATAATTATCCGGAAGGCCAGACCGAGGAATTACCTGTCATAAATAATGTAGAAAATCCAGAACTTGGCGAGAGGACGGTTCCTTTCTCAAGAGAGATTTATATCGAGAGAGACGACTTCATGGTCGAGCCGCCAAAGAAGTACAGGAGGCTTTATCCAGGAAACGAAGTCCGTCTTATGAATGCATATTATGTGACATGCACATCATACGAGCTTGACGATGATGGCAAAGTTTCAGTTGTTCACTGCACATATGATCCAGAAACCCGCGGCGGAGATTCACCGGACGGACGCAAGGTCAAGGGCACGATTCACTGGGTAAACGCGCCGACCGCTTTCCATACAAAGGTAAGGCTCTATGAAAATATCGTAAATGAAGAGCTTGGCGTCTATGATGAAAACGGCGACCTGAATCTGAACCCGAATTCGCTTACCGTCTGCGATGCAGTTCTTGAGCCGGAACTTAAAGAGGCAAAGGGCTATGACAGCTTCCAGTTCGTGCGAAACGGCTATTTTGTCCGTGATGTGAAGGACTCGACAGATGATGCACCGGTATTTAACAGGATTGTTTCACTGAAGAGCTCATACACGCCGCCAGCACAGTGAGATGAATGCCTTCAATTAGAAATTATTCATATTAGTGAGTATTTAGAAATGTATTATTGTTCAATTAATTGTCAGGAGGCAGCATGAAACTATCGGGATTGGAAAGATTCGGAATTATCTCCGATGGTGATCTTGACATCACAAAAGAAGAAAGTAAAAAGGAAAACAGACCTCAGCAAAAAGTTGTGAAAAAACCTGAGGAGCACAAACCCGAGGAGAAGGATTTTCTGCTGGAGAAAGTGATTGAATGCCCTATTTGTGCACAGAAATTCCACACGCTAGTGATGAAAAGCGGAAAGGCGAAGAGGCTTGAACCGGATGCAGATCTCAGGCCAAATTTTGAGGGCATTGATTCAGTTAAATACGACGTTGCTGTCTGTCCGCATTGTGGGTATGCCGCTCTGAATAAGGACTTCATGCTTGTTTCAGATACACAGGCCAAATGGATTAAAGAAGCTCTTAAGAAATTCCGGCCTACAGAAGATAAGTCAGCTGAAACGTATTCTTATGACAGGGCGGTTGACAGGTACAAGCTTGCACTTGTAAATACCATTGCAAAGCATGGCAAGATGAGTGAAAAGGCATATATATGTCTTAAGATTGCCTGGCTCAGGCGTGCTGAATATAAGGAAATCAAAGGAGTCTCTCCCGAAGAACAGAATAAGCGATGGACGATTCTTGAGGAGTACAACGGATTCTATAAGCAGGCGTATGAGGGCTTCGCGAAGGCTATTTCCACAGAGAATGCGCCTTACGAAGGCATGGATGATTCGACAGTTGAATTCATGCTTGCACATATGGCAATGTATTTTAAGGATTATTCTACAGCATCAAAGCTTGTCGCAAAGCTTCTGACCGCTCCTGCAACACCAAGGAAGGTGAAGGACAAATGCGTTGATCTGAAGGATGAGATACTGGTAGAGATTAAAAAACAGAAGGGGAATTGAGTAATGAAATACTTTGGAACAGATGGCTTCAGGGGTGAGGCCGGCAAGGTTCTGACAACTGATCATGCATACAAGATCGGCAGATTTTTAGGTTATTATTTTGGAAAAGAGCACAGGGGCAAGATTGTTATCGGCAAGGATACACGACGTTCCTCATATATGTTTGAATATGCCCTTGTTGCAGGAATCACAGCATCGGGCTCTGATGCATATTTACTTCATGTTACGACGACGCCGTCAGTCGCATACGTTGTAAGAACTGAAGATTTCGACTGCGGTGTCATGATCTCCGCTTCTCACAATCCATACTATGACAATGGCATAAAGATCATGGACGGAAACGGCCACAAGATGATGGGCTCGCTTGAAGAGGATATTGAGAATTATATTGATGGCAAAATTCCGGAGCTTCCATTTGTGACAGGCGAGGATGTCGGGGTTGCCATTGATTATGCAATAGGCAGGAACAGATATATCGGATTCCTTATTTCTCTTGCCACACGTTCATATAAGGGAAAGCGAATCGGACTTGACTGCGCAAATGGATCGACCTTCAATATTGCAAAAAATGTTTTTGATGCCCTTGGCGCAAAGACCTATGTCATTGGTGCAGATCCTAATGGATTAAACATTAATAATAATGTTGGCTCGACACACATTAATGCATTAGTTGATCTCGTAAAGGAGAAAGACCTTGACTGCGGCTTTGCATTTGATGGAGATGCAGACAGGTGTATCGCAGTTGACAATACAGGAAAAGTAATAGACGGCGATTATATTATTTATATCTGTGGAAAATACTTAAAGAAAAACGGCAAGCTTGACGGAAACCATGTCGTCTGCACGATCATGGCAAATCTTGGCTGCTTCAAGGCATTAGAGAGAGCCGGCATCGAATACGATGTTACGACAGTCGGTGACAAATATGTAAATGAAGACATGGTAGAAAAGGGATATGTCCTTGGCGGTGAACAGTCCGGACATATTATTTTCTCAAAGCACGCAACGACAGGCGACGGAATCCTCACTGCAATCATGCTGATGGAAGTCATCATGGAAGAGAAGTCTTCCCTTCACGACCTTGCAAGCGGAATGCAGAAGTATCCGCAGCTTCTGAAAAATGTCCGTGTTTCAGATCTTGATGCTGTCATGAATGACGAACAGGTTCTTGCAGCAAAGGATGAGATTACATCAGAACTCGGCGATGAAGGCAGAATTCTTCTCCGTAAATCCGGTACAGAGCCTGTCATCCGCGTCATGGTCGAAGCAGGGTCCGACGAGCTCTGCGCGAAGTACGTCGACCAGATGGTGAAGGTTATTCGGAACGAGTTTCCAGAGTAATAAAGTAACATGTAAACAGGCGAGTTCGAAACTATCCTCGCCGGGACTTGAGCTGAAGAGCCGAGTCCTAATCAAAACTAGATGCGGTGATTTTTCACACGCACGAAGGAGTAAAAAATGAATAAGAAAAAGAGTATGTCAGCACGCTTCATAGCTGAAGCAGCAGTAATCGCAGCACTTTATGTGGTCCTCACATGGCTTTCAAACCTGTTTGGACTCGCAAGCGGTGTGATCCAGGTCAGGATTTCCGAGGCACTTACGATTTTACCGGTATTCACGCCGGCTGCCATCCCAGGTCTCTTTATCGGATGCCTGATCAGCAATACCATTACAGGCTGTGCAGCACTTGACATCCTGTTCGGATCTCTTGCGACACTTGCTGCAGCATATGGAACATACTTACTCAGGAAGACAAAGGTAGTCTGCTCATTTCCGCCGGTCATCATGAACATGATCGTTGTACCGCTCGTACTAAAGTATGTTTACGGCCTCGGCGATGCATACCTCTTCATGGTAGCCACCGTTGGCGCAGGCGAAGTCATCTCAGCAGTCGGCTTCGGTCTCGCCCTCAAGGCCATCCTTTGGAAGCAGCGCTTCAACATCTTCCCGGAGCTCGCTCAGAGCAAAGTGTAAGAGCATTTTCACCATCGGCTTAGTTACTTGCAAGTAACTGAGCGCGACTTATTTTGGTAAAAAGATGAAAGAATTTCACGATTTAATTGAAGACGAAGTAAAAAAAGCATATTCCTCCGCAGGCTTTGACAGCGCATTCGGCCGCGTTTCCGTTTCGAAGCGTCCGGATCTCTGTGAGTATCAGTCAAATGGTGCGCTTGCGATGGCAAAAAGCTTAAAGCGAAATCCATTTGAAATCGCAGTAGAGATTGCTGCAGAGCTTGAGAAAAATCCGGCATTCAAAGATGTTTCCGCAGTAAAGCCGGGCTTTATTAATTTTAATATTGCAGACAGCTTTCTTTCAGATTATCTTGAAAAAATGCTGGAAGATAAAGACAGGCTTGGCGTGGACGAGTTCTCCCATGAGAAACTTTTCATGGACTACGGCGGACCAAATGTTGCAAAGCCTCTTCATGTAGGGCACCTACGAAGTGCCGTCATCGGTGAGAGCGTAAAGCGAATTGCGAGATTTGCAGGCGATACTGTGACAAGTGATGTGCATCTTGGTGACTTCGGTCTTCAGATGGGCCTCATCATTGCTGAGCTGAAGGAGAGACGCCCTGAACTTATTTACTTTGATGAGAGCTTTGAAGGCGAGTATCCTGAAGAAGCACCTTTTACGATTTCTGAGCTTGAAGAAATCTACCCGGCAGCATCTGCAAAGTCAAAGGAAGATGAAGATTTTAAAGAGCAGGCCATGCAGGCTACTCTTGAGATGCAGAAAGGCAGACGAGGCTACAGGGCACTTCTTGATCAGATCATGAAGGTTTCTGTGACTGACCTTAAGAGAAATTACGAGAGGCTTAATGTAAGCTTTGATCTCTGGAAAGGTGAGTCTGATTCTGAGCCTTACATCCCTGACATGGTGCAGGACATGAAAGACAGGGGCTTTGCCCATGAGAGCAATGGCGCACTTGTCGTTGATGTTGCAGAAGACACGGATAAGAAGACGATTCCTCCATGCATGATTTTGAAATCAGACGGCGCTGCGCTTTATGATACGACCGACCTTGCGACACTCATCTGGAGAATGAAGGACTATGATCCTGACGAGGTTCTCTATGTCGTTGATGCAAGGCAGGAATTACATTTCATCCAGATTTTCCGCTGTGTGCGAAAGACTGGAATCGTTCCGGAAAAAACCAAATTATCCTTCTTAGGCTTCGGCACAGTAAACGGCAAGGACGGCAAGGCTTTGAAGACACGTTCCGGCGGCGTCATGAGGCTTGAATACCTGATTGACGACATCGAAGAAGCCATGAGTAAGAAGATTTCTGAAAATAAGGATTTGTCTCCGGAAGAAGCAGAGAAGGTCTGCAAGATTGTTTCAATTGCGGCACTGAAGTACGGCGACCTCAAGAATGAGCCGAGAAAGGATTATGTCTTCGATCTCGAGAAATTCACTTCTTTCGAGGGTGATACAGGCCCATATATTCTTTACACGATCGTCCGTATTAAGTCTATTTTGAGAAAATACGCAGAGCAGGGTGGAAATGTTGATGAGGCATCGATTTCAAATGCGAACTCAAAGGCAGATAAGGATTTAATGAATGTACTATCCAGATTTTCTGCTACAGTCAGGAATTCATATGAAAGCCTGGCACCAAATGTGATTGCTGCCTTCGTATATGAGGTTTCCGAAGCCTTCAATCATTTTTATCATGAGACGAAGATTCTTACCTGTGAGAATGAGGAAGAAAAGAAGGGCTATATCGCGCTCTGCAATCTCACGAAGAACGTGCTTGAGAAGTCAATTGATTTATTAGGCTTCGAGGCACCGGAGAGGATGTAAGGACTACACCCGGACGTTTTTGTTCTTGACAAGTTTGATATGATGTAAATTGTTTTTGAAATTTTAAGCTTTTGCATTGGAGGTAATGATGACAAAGGTAGATATTTTTTCAGGATTTTTAGGCGCTGGAAAGACTACGCTTATTAAGAAGCTGATCAAGGAAGCTTATCAGGGGCAGAAGCTTGTCCTGATTGAGAACGAATTCGGTGAAGTCGGCGTTGATGGCGGTTTCCTTAAGGATTCAGGCATCCAGATTACAGAGATGAATTCCGGCTGCATCTGCTGTACGCTCGTTGGAGATTTTGACAGAAACCTTCGTGAGGTCGTAGCAAAGTTTTCTCCAGACAGAATCTTTATCGAGCCTTCAGGCGTTGGAAAGCTTTCTGATGTCGCAGCTTCTGTTATCCGTCTCGAGGATGAAATCGGACTTCAGCTTTCAGGCATGGTCACAGTCGTAAATGCCCTTAAGGCAAAGAAGCAGATGAAGGCATTTGGCGAATTCTTCAACGATCAGATTGCACATGCTACGACAGTCATTCTTTCAAGAACGCAGAAGGCTACAAACGAAGACCTTGAATTCACAGTTGCAAAGATCAAGGAATTAAATCCGAATGCAAAGATCATCACAACGCCCTGGGACGACCTTTCAGGCGAGAAGATTGCCGAGGTCATCGAAGGACAGAGCAATGATTTCTACAAGGATCTTTCTATGAAGGATCATGAGATCGAAGAGGCAGAGCACGAGGCTGAGCATCATCATCACCACGACGATGATGGCGAAGACGAACATGAACATGGCCACTGCTGCCATCACCATGATGACGACGATAATGAACATGATCATGATCACTGCTGCCACCATCATGACGATGACGACGATGAACACGAACATGGCCACTGCTGCCACCATGACGGCGAAGGTCATGAGCACCATCATCACGCAGATGAAGTCTTTGACAACTGGGGTATTGAGACACCTCATGTATTTAAGAAGGCTGACATCGAAAATGCGCTTAAGACCTTTGCTGAAGGCGATTCCTATGGTGATGTCATCCGTTCAAAGGGCATGGTTGAAGTCGAAGACAAAAAGTGGGTTTACTTCGATTTTGTTGATGGCGAATACGAGCTTCGTGACGGCGAGCCCGACTATACGGGAAGGCTTGTAGTCATTGGACAGCATATTGATGAAGGAAAACTCAAAAAACTTTTCGGACTTGAGCAATAAATATTGATTTTTTCTTGATTTTCACTTATTCTATCACTTGCTGATTTTTGCACGAAATAAGTGAAAATCATTTTGTTATAAGGCGGTGATAAGATGGCTTCCGAAGAAGATGAGATTCCTGTATATTTCTTCTATGGCTTTATGGACAGCGGCAAGACGACGCTCGTGAAAGAAACTCTTTTTGAGAACGGTTTTGCTGACGACCTTGATCGATTTCTTCTCATTGTCTGTGAAGACGGAGAGGAAGAATATGATGAAAAGGCGATCAATGCAATTGGCGGTACGCTCGTGACAATTGAAAATGAAGAGGATTTCACTGAGGAGAATCTTCAGAAACTTACAGATGCGTACAAGCCTGAAGCAGTCTTCATAGAATATAATGGAACCTGGGAAGTAGGTCCGATTTATGAGATGGACGGACCGAAGGACTGGACGATTGTTCAGGCACTTGCGACTGTCGATGCAACGACCTTTGAGATGTATATGCTGAATATGCGTACGATGATGTCGGAGCAGCTTTTCAAGGCAGATGTTGTCATTTTTAACCGCTGTCCGGACGATGTCAAGAAAGCAAAGTTCAGGGCAAATGTGAAGTCGGTAAACCGCCGTGCGCAGATTGTATACCTTCGTGAAGATGGCACGATTGATGACAGGCCGGAGGAACTTCCATTTGATATTAATACGGATCCGATTGAGATTACCGATGCCGACTATGCACTCTGGTTTTCAGACTGCATGGATCATCCTGAAAAATATAATGGCAAGGATGTCCATTTCACGGCTCTCGTGTACAATCCAAAGGAAGGTAAGGGCAAGCTGAAGCCTGGCACCATTGTTCCAGGAAGATTTGCCATGACCTGCTGTGTGCAGGACATCCAGTTCCTCGGAATGAAATGCAAATATCCGAAGTCCGATGAAATCGGCCACAAGAGCTGGATTGACCTCACCGCGAAAGTCAAAAACGAATTTGCCAAGGAATACCGCGGCAAAGGACCGGTTTTGTACCCGCTTGAAATCAAGCCTACAAATAAGCCAGAAGATGAACTGGTTTATTTTAATTAATATCAACATGTTTTGGGTTAAGGAGTGTAAATGTTTGAGATTGTGAAAAAGGAGCTTCTCGCTGATAAGATTTATCAGATGGATGTCAAGGCTCCGAACGTTACTGCCCGCTGTCTTCCGGGTCAGTTCGTTATCGTGAAGGACGGCGAAGACGGTGAGAGAATTCCTCTTACGATTTGTGACTATGACAGAGAGAAGGAGATTATCACGATCGTCTTCCAGACTGTCGGTGCATCAACTGAGAAGATGGCACTTTTGAATGAAGGCGATTCCTTCACAGATGTAGTCGGACCTCTTGGCTGCCCATCACTTCTCTGCGAAGAGAAAAATCTTGAAGAGACAAAGAAGAAAAAGATCGTCTTTATCGCAGGCGGTGTTGGTACAGCACCTGTATATCCACAGGTTAAGTGGCTGAAGGAGCACGGAATTTCTTCTACAGTCATCATGGGCTCAAGGAATAAGGACTTATTATTCTTCACAGACAGGATGGCCGAGGTCTGCGACGACCTACACATCACTACAGATGATGGTTCATTCGGTTTCCATGGCATGGGCACAGATCAGCTTAAGGCTCTCTGGGACGAAGGACAGCGGTTTGACCACTGCGTAGCAATCGGTCCTATGATCATGATGAAATTCGTCTGCAAGCTCACAAAGGAGCTCGGCATTCATACAGTAGTTTCCATGAACCCAATCATGGTCGATGGAACAGGTATGTGCGGTGCCTGCCGACTTATCGTTGGCGGCGAAGTAAAGTTCGCCTGCGTTGACGGCCCAGAATTCGATGGACATCTTGTAGACTTCGATCTTGCAATGAAGAGAGCAAGACAGTACAAGACAGAAGAAGGCCGCAAGAAGCTCGAATTCGAAGAAGGCGCAACCCATCATGGTGGCTGCGGCCAGTGCAGCTAAGGAGTTTTTTGGATAGCGTCAAACTCGAGCGCGAGCGAGTATATTAAGTGAGGAAAATATATGGATATGATGAAAAGAACTCCGATTGCGGAGCAGGATCCTAAGGTCAGGGCCACAAATTTTGACGAGGTCTGCCTTGGATATACAGAAGATGAGGCGGTTGAGGAAGCAGGTCGCTGCTTAAACTGCAAGAACCCAAGGTGCGTAGGCGGCTGCCCGGTTTCAATTAATATTCCTGCATTTATTCAGGAAGTTAAGAACAGAAATTTCGAGAAGGCTTATGAAATTATTTCTGAGTCTTCAGCCCTTCCGGCAGTCTGCGGAAGAGTATGCCCACAGGAATCACAGTGCGAGGGCGTATGCGTCCGTGGTATCAAGGGCGAGGCCGTTGCCATCGGAAAGCTCGAGCGTTTCGTTGCTGACTGGGCAAGAAAGAACGGAATTAAGCCGAAGGCGCCAGAAACAAAGAACGGTCACAAAGTTGCCGTCATCGGTGCAGGTCCTTCCGGACTTACCTGTGCAGGCGATCTTGCAAAGGCTGGCTACGATGTTACAATTTTCGAGGCACTTCACAAGGCAGGCGGCGTTCTTGTCTATGGCATTCCTGAATTCAGGCTTCCAAAGGACGAAGTCGTTGCAAAGGAAGTTGAAAATGTTAAAGGCCTTGGTGTAAAGATTGATACTGATGTCATTGTCGGAAAGTCAGTTACCATCGACGAGCTTATGAACGAGAAGGGCTTCGAAGCCGTATTCATTGGCTCAGGCGCAGGCCTTCCAAGATTCATGGGCATTCCTGGCGAGCAGGCAAACGGCGTATTCTCAGCAAATGAATACCTTACAAGAAATAACCTCATGAAGGCTTACAAGGATTTAGATACACCGATCCATCACGGCAAGAAGGTTGTCGTCGTAGGTGGCGGCAATGTTGCTATGGATTCTGCCAGAACAGCACTCCGTCTCGGCGCAGAGGTACACATCGTTTATCGTCGTTCAATGGCAGAGCTTCCTGCAAGAAAGGAAGAGGTTCATCACGCAGAAGAGGAAGGCATTATCTTTGATCTTCTGCAGAACCCTGTCGAGATTCTCACAAATGAAGACGGTGATGTCTGCGGCATCAAGCTCATCAAGATGGAGCTTGGCGAGCCTGATGCAAGCGGCAGAAGAAGACCTGTTGAAATTCCGGGAAGCGAGTATGACATTGACTGCGATACCGTCATCATGGCACTTGGCACGTCTCCAAACCCTCTCATTTCTTCTACGACAGAAGGACTTGAGACAAACAAGCGTGGCTGCATCGTTTCAGAAGATGACTTCGGTGCTACCACAAAGAAGGGCGTTTACGCAGGAGGCGATGCCGTCACAGGTGCCGCAACCGTAATCCTCGCTATGGGCGCAGGCAAGGCTGCAGCCAAGGGCATCAGGAAATATTTCGGTGAAGATGTAGCGTAAGCTATTTAAGAAAATATAACATTAATAAAGAAGACAGGAGCAGATAAAATGTCCTGTCTTTTTTGTATACTCCGCTGCCACAGCTAATAATGGCAATTGTAACAGCTGATACATTATTTATATCAGATTCCGAACTTTTTATACATTTTTTCACGATAATCTGGATCGGTCGTGACTAATGAAAGGGAGCTAAATGTTTATCTTTCTTCAGGTACCATCAAAGGTCTGACTGTATATATGGCTGCTTTGGAAATTTTTCAAAATGGCGGGTATCTGATTGTTGATGAGATGGAGAATCACTTTAATCGAGAACTTGTTGCTGTACTAATCAGGCTGTTCCAAAATCAAAAGATAAATAAGAAAGGTGCGGTGCTGTTATTTTCTACGCATTATCCTGCACTTCTTGATGAATTTGACAGAAATGATAATACATTTATTGTAAGAAATGAAGGTGGAATTACTATAGAGAATCTTTCGACACGCTTTCAGAGAAATGATATCAAGAAGAGCGTTGCCTATGAAAGCGATTATCTTAATGGAACGGCACCCAGCTATGAAGCTATAATGGGTTATAAAAAATATCTTCAGGGAGAAATCAAATGAATAAGGAAAAGATTCACCTTGGAGAAAAAGATGAATATAAGAAATCCGGTCTCAAACCAAGTGACTATTGCAAGAGGATTTTCAAAAATCAGAATATTAAAAGCGTAAAAGACATAAATATGTCTGTTGCAAAGGACACAAACATTAATTCACAATATTTTGAAACACCTGGTTTCCGCCAGGTGTTTTTTGTAGCACCAGAGCCTTAGCTGACCATCTTGTCAGGCACTCAAACAGCCTGTCATTATCCTTCGGGTTCATGAAGCAGATTCTTATGAAGCGGTCGGAGAGGAATGGGAAAGATGAGCAGTCGCGAATCATCATCTTCTCGTGAATTGCCCGCTCAAATAGGCCTGCACTAGAGAGTTCTTCAGGTAGTATCTTAAGCAGCATGAAATTTGCATACGGCTTATAAACCTTGAAAATTCCGCAGGAAGAATATTTTTCATACATACGCTTTCTCTCGGAATCTACTAAAGAATATACTTCGTCAATGTATTCCCTGTCTCTGAACATATAGTTTCCGGCAACAACAGCGAGAGAGTGAATCATCCACGGATTCTTGTAACGCATGATTCTGGAATACAAATCTTCATTTCCTGAAATCGCATAGCCAAGTCTGAGACCAGGGCATGCGAAGAATTTTGATGTACTCCTTAAAACAATAATATTATTGTAAATCGAGCATAGCGGAATCGCCGTATATTTCTTGTAATTTTCCGTGAATTCAATATACGTCTCATCGACCATCACGAAGACAGAGTTTTCCTTGCAGCAGTCTAATATTTTCCGCATCTCATCACGGTCTATGATAGAAGATGTCGGATTATTCGGATTGCAGATGATGATGAGGTCGAGGTCAGAAGTGATTTTCCTGCAGAAATCATCAATGTCAAGACGAAAATCATTTTCTTCCTTCAGAGGATAATAGGAAGTCCTTCCGCCGACCAAAGAAATACTTCTTTCATATTCAGAATATGTAGGACCTAGAATAAGTGCCTTTTTCGGAGACACAATATCAATAAAAAGAGAGATTAATTCGGTCGTCCCATTTCCGACCATGATATCCTTTGGCTCAGCTCCGGTATATTCTGAAATCGAGCTTTTCAGCGTCTCATAATCCCTCTCCGGATATGTCGCAATCGAATCAATATTTTCAGCAAGCACAGTCCTGAGTGCTGGCGAAATTCCAAGCGGATTTACATTCGCTGAAAAACTAACGATTTCTTCTTTCTTTATATGAAATACCTTCTCAATTTTCTCCAGATCACTTCCGTGAAACTGCTCAGTATCACTTGTTGACATGGTCTACCTCTTTTACTGAAAATTAATACATACTCGAGCGCGAGCGCGTATACAAAGGTTCATATTATTGCGCAGCGAGTATCTCAATTATCTAATAATAATTTTATATTTAATATTCACCAAAAATTTGCTATAATTATAAAGTTAATATTAATTTTGTCAACATTCTTAGGAGCCCTTCCGTGAGAAGAAAGATTTACCGAATATCTGAAGACCGCTTTGATATAAAGAAACCTGAACTTGGTCTTCCGTCTGAAGAATTAGCTTTAACGGCTTACGAAAAAGAAAAATTCTCTTCTTCATTTACAGTAAAGAGTTTAAACGATGTCAGCATTTCCTGCAACATCTATTCTTCCAATCCATATATTGTTTTAGATGAGGAGTCATTTTCCGGTACTTCATTTGATGTCGGCTTTCATATGGTAAACGATGGCTTCCGTGCAGGTGACTCAGTTTCTGGCGATTTCCTGATTGTATATAATGGCGGCGAAAAGCATATTCCTGTGACTGTGAATTTTATTGCAAGGGATTTTACTGCCCTTGATACAGTGATCAAGACGCCTGAAGATTTCAGGGATTTTGCACTGAAGCATCCGCAGGAAGCAGTCAGGGTGATGTTTTCAGATGAATTTCTGCCTTATGCAAAGAAGATGGGGAAATCTTTCTACCTTCTTCTTCTGGCATACAGGAAGGCTCTTCCTACCGAGGTGAATCTCGATGAATTCCTTATTGGCACTGGCTTAAAGCAGCGTGCAGGCTTCGAAATTGAAAAGGATTATTTTTCCCTTGACAATATCGAAGAGGAGACCAGACAGTCGATTACACTTCGAAAGATTGGCACCGGCAGCCTTGATATTAAGGTTGCTGCAGACAGCGACTTTGTGACACTGAGCAAGGACCATATTACGGAAGAAGTTTTCGTAGGGTCCGTTTACCAGTATGACATTTTCCTTCATCCTGAGAAGATGCACGCCGGCATGAACCTCTGCCGCATTACATTTTCATCCATACTTGGCAGGAAAGAAATCGTTATAGTAATAAAGCGTCCTTCCAATATTGCAATTGATGATTTTGTAAGGGTGAAAAAACGCTCCTATACAGAGCTTACCAGGAAATATCTTCTTTACAGGCAGCGTGAGATTACAGCTGGTACATGGAGTGATGAATCTGTTGAGATACTCGACAGGCTTTTGAGTCTTGACGAAAAGAATAAGAATTTTCTGCTTCTCATGAAGGCCCAGGCACTTATTGTGAATAAGAGAAGGCAGGAAGCCCTTGATATTATTTCCGGGCTCCGCCACGAAATCTTAGACAATAAGAGCATGGAGTGGGCATATCTTCTCTATATCTGTACATTGATTGAGAGAGAGAAGAACTATGTTGACAAGCTGACGCATGAGATAGAGATGATTTTCCGTGAGCATCCTGAAGATCCAAAGATTTTCTGGTTCCTTCTTTTTCTGAGAGAGGATTACATCGGAAATGATCTGAAGAAATTTACTGATATCAGGCAGTTCATGGTCAATGGCGTATATTCGCCGTATTTCTATGTTGAGGTAAGCGACTTATTCAATAAAGATCCGCTGCTTCTGAAGAACTTTGATGATTTTAATATCAGGGTGCTTTTATGGATGATCAGGCACCAGACGGTTAAGGGAAATCTTGCGCTCAGGATTTCGACGCTGCTTCATGAAGTAAAGAAGTTTGACCTTCGTATTTTTCATATTGTCACTGCGACATACAGGCTTTTTCCTTCAGATGAGATGCTTGACGGGATCGTGAGCTACCTTCTTAGCAATGAGATTTATGGGAAGATGGCATTTTCCTGGTACTCGCTTTCCATCCGTCTGGGAAAGAAATACACAGGTCTTTATGAGGCATATATTTTCTCGCTTCCGGAGAATTCCACAGAGAAGCTGCCGGAGTCTGTAGTCAGATATTTTACCTTTGAAAATGCGATAGAAGACAGCAAGAAGGCATATGTTTATGCCAATGTCATTTCCCACAAGAATGAAGATCCTTTGCTCTATAAAGAGATGTCAAAGTCAATACAGAGCTTTGCACTCGACGGGATGCGAAAGGGCAGGATGGATGACAATCTTGCCGTCATTTATCAGGATACATTAGACCGCGGCATTATTGATGAGGATGTTGCAGACAGTCTTTCAAAGATGCTTTATCCTATGCGTATTACCATAAAGGCTCCCAATATCCGTTCTGTCATTATTTCTGGCGATATTTTTAAGGATCCGAAGGTTGTTCCAGTTCGTGGAAAGTTCTGTTTTACGAGCATACTTTCAAATGACTATCGGATTGCCCTCATAGATGATTTTGGAAATATGCTTTCAGACAGGACGCTTTATGAAATCGAGCCTTTGATCGATCTTTCAAAGATTTATGACAGTCTTGATTCCATGGCAAAGGGGAATCTCGCATTTTTCATGCACGATATCATTGAGTATGAGACCTATTCAGATTTTCCTGAAGGCTCTGATGAGGTCATCAGCCGGTTTCTTGCATCAGACAAGATTTCACGTTCCTTCAAAATGCAGAATTACCGGAGCATTGTTTCTTATCTTCGTGAAAATATGCGAGAGGAGATATTTGAGAAATATCTTCTTCAGGAGAATGATTATGATGAGCTTGATACTGGTACGATATCCTATATCATCGAGCTCTATGTGATTTCCGGACAGTTCGACAGGGCATTTGATCTTACGATGAATTATTTTGCCCAGAATGTCGGCAAGAAATCCCTCCTTCGCATCTGCCAGTATGAGGTGGGAAAGGAAAAGGATTCAGAGAGCCAGAAGTTCCTCATCATGATGTCTATTTATCTGATGAGCGAATACCTTACGGAGCCGGAAATCACAGCTTATCTGAATCAGCATTACACGGGTCCTACAGAAGCTATGGTGATGCTTTGGAAGCATGCGGATGCCCAGTCCCTTGAGGTTTCAGAGCTTGAAGAAAAGATACTGACACAGATGCTTTATACAGAGGTCTTTCTGCCAGAGCACCAGCTTATTTTTGAATCTTATCTGACGCACAGGAATAATTCCATGCTTGTTGAGGCATATCTTACCTATTTTGCCCACGGGTATCTAAAGGGCGAAGAAAAAGGGTCACCAGATCTTTTCAAGCATATCGAGGATTACTATTTCAGCGGACACAGGGAAAATTCCGGCATGAAGCTTGCGAGCATCAAATACTTTTCTGAGAAGGATTCAAAGGATCTGACGAAAAAAGAAATCGAGATGCTGGACGAATTCTTAGGTGAAGCGACAGAAAAGAATCTTTACTTTGATTTTTACAGGAGAGTCTATGAACCGCTTCGAATGAAGTATCATCTCTATGACAAATATTTTGTGACCTATTATGGTGCACCCCGTCAGGATCTTACTATTTATTATTCTATTGATGATTCTGAAGAGAAGAAGGCTGAGCTCACAGAGATGTATGATGGCATCTATGTGCAGCAGTTCATCCTGTTCTTTGGCCAGATCGTGCATTACCGTATTACCGATGAGGAAGGAAAAGAACTTCTGAATTCTTCTCTTGACTGCCAGTCTGATGTAGAAAACCAGGATGCATTGCGATACAATCTCATCAACAGGATGAGGAACTCATACATTTATTTCGACAAGGATGATCTTCTTCGTTCGATGAGGAAGTATGTTGAACTTTCGGAAGAGACAAAGGATCTTTTCCATCTGGAGTAAAAATGGCAAATAATACAAACGATTCCATGTATATTGGAATTGATTTCGGAAAAGAAAATACACTGATCTCTTTCTTCACATTTGATATGGAAGAGCCTGAAACAGTCAGCACTGTTGTAGGTAAAGAGAATTATCTCATTCCGATGGTCCTTGCAAAGAGGAAGGGACTTGGCCAGTGGTATTTTGGTAATGAAGCAGAGAATGAGATACGAAGTGGAAATGCAATAGAGGCAGAGGACCTTTTCCACAAGGCAGTCACGAATGATAAGATTTTTATCGAGAGCGAGGTCTTTGAGGCCAGGGACCTTCTGGCAATTTATATCAAGAAATTATTAGTTCTGCCTGGCTTTACAATAGGGAACAAATATAATATCAAGGCAATCACGATATGCACTGACAGCGTCGATATGTCTGTGATAGAGACCTTTTCGTCCATTGCTTCCAAAATCGGTGTCGTTCCGCAGAGGCTTTATGTGGTAGACCGTGCTGAAGGATTTTATTATTATGTATTAAGCCAGCAGCCTGATATTTTCAGAAAGGACGTACTGGTTTTCAATCTCGAAAAGAATTATCTCACCCATACTGTCCTTCACATTGATATTTCCACGAGACCGCGTATCGTGAATCTCTATACTGAAAATGACGGGCAGCTTTCCTATTCTGACCGTGATGCATCTTTTGAAGAAATTGTTTCCAAAGTCCTTCATGAAAATGATATTTCATCTGTCTATCTTGTCGGTGAAGGTTTCGATGGCGACTGGATGCAGGAGAGCCTTCAGCATCTTTTGAAGGGCAGACGTGTCTTTATTGGAAAGAATCTCTATTCAAAGGGTGCCTGTGTTTCGAGCATCGTGAAATGCGGAGACCAGCCTTGGGAATATGTCTATATCGGAGATAATGAACTGAAAATCAATGTCTCGCTGAAGATTTATGACAAAAATGATATGGGCTTTATCACACTTCTTTCTGCCGGTGACAACTGGTATGAGGCAAAAGGGGAGACCGAAGTCATTTTAGATGGCGAGCCTTCAGTTGAATGCTGGGTGCAGCGCCCGGAATCAAGAAGGGCAGATGTAGTCGAAATCACGCTTAATGATTTTCCAAAGAGGGAAAACAGGACATCGAGGCTTCGTATTTCAGCGATTCCACTGTCTGACACCAGGGTGAAGATAAAGATTGTCGATCTTGGCTTCGGAGAAATCACACCTGCTACGAACAAGGTCTGGGAGCATGAAATCTCAGCTGAAAAAGAGGAATAAATGGGAGAATTATTAAAGACAACATCGGGAATTGCACTAAACCCGTATTATATTGAGGACCTTTCTATTTCGGTATATTCACTGGAAGAGCTTTCATACTGCATCTATCAGAATGCCTACCTCGCCGGACCTGATCTTATGAACATCGAACTCGTCGAGTGGATCAATGACGAGCTTCACCTGAAAGATCTTGCTGAGACACTGCGCACGCTATTGAAGGAAAATGTGACACTTTCTCTTTTTGTTTCTGAGATTCTGAATGCAAACGGATATCTCACAAAAGGAGAAATAAAGGAAACGATTTCCACCATCATGGAGTTTGAAAACAAATCCGATGCAGAGATTGGAAAGATGCGTGCAGACAGGCTTTTTGAAAAGGGCCGTGTAGTTGATGCGATTTTTGAATATCAGAATACGCTGACTATTTCCGGTACTATGACGGATGTCCTCCTTGGTGATGTTTATCACAATCTTGGAACGGCATACGCATATCTCTTCATGTTTTCAGAGGCAGAGGCGTCCTTCAGGGAAGCCTATATAAAGAATCACAAGCGCTCAACACTCAGATGCCTACTTTTTACCACACTGCTTTCCGAAAATGACGAAGCCTTCGATCAGTACTGTGAACGGTATTTTCTTTCAGAAGAGGAAAGAGAATCAATAAAGCAGACCGTTACAGACTGTATGACATCAAGGGAATATCTTTCAAAGCATACAGAGATCGAGGCGATTGCGGAAGAGGAGTCTGAAGAAAAAATGAAGAAGAGCATCCTTCAAAAGATAAATGAATATCAGGCAGAATATGAGACACTCTGCAGGATTTGATTTTGGTGGTTTAAATGTCTATTTTTAGCAAATTACGTTTTTCTAAAAAAAATAAAGCCACTGGAGACGATCTTGATGAGACAATGGATGAGGTGCTATCAGAGATCCACAAGATTGATGATATGTCTGATCCAAAGAAGATAGAGCAGTATATATTAGATTCCTGCGAGGAAGTGATTTCCCTTACGAAGCAGAATGAAGGCGAAAAGGCAAGGCTTCGTGCTCTTGAGGGATATGTTTCAGACATAGACAAGATAAATTCCCTTCCCGAAGAAAAGAGAACTGAGATAGAAAAAACTGCTGATCTCATCGAAAAGAAAGAAGTTTCCACACAGAATTATCAGAACAGTGAAAAGAAGATTTCTGACGAAGACTATATGATCATGATGGAAAATGAAGACGCTATTCCAAATGAGATTAAGAAGCTTCAGCAGAATGAAGACTATGTTGAGAAAATGCGGACTTCCCTTACAGCAATAGAGGGCGAGCATTCAGAGGCGAAGATAGATCTCGACGATATCAATAAAAGCCGCGGATTTTTGAAGAAGGCATCCATTGCTTTTTATATGCTTTATCTTTCCGGTTTTATTCTTGTCATAATATTAAAGATTACTTCAAAGCTGGAAATGAATACGCTGTTTCTGCTTTACCTCCTGTTTGGGGCAGTGGCATGTGTCGTGATTTATCTTATCGAGACCGGGAATGCAAAACGCCGTAAGGATGCAGCGAGGTATCTTAATACCGTGACATCTATCTTAAATACCACGAGGATGAAGTATGCTGCAGGAGTAAATGCAGTCGAATTTTCCAAGGCAAATTTCGGCGTGCAGAGTTCTCTTGAGCTGAATTACAAATGGGAAGCTTATCTTGAGGCTGTCCGTGAAAGGGATAAATTTCTTTCGGATAATGAAGATCTTTCGTATTATTCTAATAAGCTGTATAAGCTTCTTTCACCGCTTGATTTATCTGATATCAATGTCTGGCTGAAGCAGACAAGAGCTTTGAAGGACAGGGACAACCTTTTGAAAATCAAGGGTATTTTTGAGAAGAGAATTGAAGCTCTGAAGACTGATATTTTAAAGAACCGGAAAGCGATTCTGAAAGAGAGAAATGAGATTAATTCTCTCATGAAGGAGCATGATTTCTATGTTCCGGAAATCGTTGAGATTTTGAAATCTGTTGACAAACTGTGCGGACTGAAGCCTGAGACAGATGAAGCTTGATTTGCTGGGCAGGAACACTTGAATATGTTATACTTCCGAAGCTACTTACTTCGGGTTAAGAAAGGAAAAGAAATAAAATGGCAGAGAAGATTAGGACCAGATTTGCACCATCACCTACAGGAAGAATGCATGTAGGAAATTTACGAACAGCACTTTACGCTTACCTCATCACGAAGCATGAGGACGGCGATTTCATACTTCGAATTGAAGATACCGACAGGGAAAGACTCCTTGAAGGCGCTACGGATATTATTTATAAGACCTTGAATGATGCAGGCTTAAAGTGGGACGAGGGACCGGATATCGGCGGCCCTGTTGGCCCTTATGTTCAGTCTGTCCGCTGCGATCAGGGACTCTACATGAAGTATGCAAAGCAGCTTATTGACGAGGGCAAAGCATATTACTGCTTCTGTACGAAGGAGAGGCTTGAAAGCCTTAAGAAGACAATTGATGGTAAGGAAGTTTCCTTCTATGACAAGCACTGCCTCCATCTTTCAAAGGAGGAGATTGAGAAAAATCTTGCAAGCGGCATGCCTTATGTCATCAGGCAGAATGTTCCGACAACAGGTACCACGACCTTCCATGATGAGATTTACGGAGACATCACAGTAGATAATTCCGAGCTTGACGACATGATTCTGATCAAGTCCGACGGCTATCCTACCTACAATTTTGCAAATGTTATCGATGACCATCTGATGGGCATTACCCATGTCATCCGTGGAAACGAATACCTTTCATCATCTCCGAAGTATAATCTTCTTTATGAGGCATTTGGCTGGGAAGTTCCGAAGTATATCCACTGCCCACTGATTACAAATGAAGAGCACCAGAAGCTTTCAAAGAGGTCCGGACATTCTTCATTTGAAGACCTCGTTGATTTAGGATACTTACCTGAAACAATCGTGAATTTCGTTGCCCTTCTCGGCTGGTCGCCTGAAGATGAAAATGAAATCATGACGCTTGACGAACTTGTCAAGGCTTTTGATTACCACAGAATCAATAAATCTCCGGCCGTATTTGATACGGTTAAGCTTCGCTGGATGAATGGCGAATACTTAAAGAAGCAGGACCCTGAGGTCTTTTATGAGAAGGCTCTTCCATACCTCAAGGAGACAATTCATAAGGATCTTGATTTTAAGAAGATTGCCGGAATGGTTCAGTCAAGAATCGAGCTTTATTCAGATATAAAGGACATCTGCGACTTCTTTGAGGCAGTGCCTGAGTACGACATCTCACTTTATACTCATAAGAAGATGAAGACGACCCCGGAGCTTTCACTTGAGGTCTTAAAGAAGGTGCTTCCTGTTCTTGAAGATACTGATGACTATACAAATGATGCACTGTTTGAACTACTGAAGGGCTTTGCATCAGACAATGGCTACAAGAACGGACAGGTCATGTGGCCGATCCGTACGGCACTTTCAGGCAAGCCTGCAACTCCAGGCGGTGCAACCGAGCTTCTTGAGATTCTTGGGAAGGACGAGTCTGTCGCACGAATCAAGGCAGCGATTGAACTGCTGGAAGCAAGGATATAAGGATATTTCATGGTTTTAGACAAAGAACAGACCGCTGCAGCGAGTCACTTCAAGGGACCGATGTTACTTCTTGCTGGACCGGGTTCCGGCAAGACGACTGTCTTGACTTCGAGAATTTTTCATCTCATTGATTATCATAAAGTGCAGCCCTCTTCGATACTGGTTCTTACCTTTACGAAGGAGGCTGCTCTTTCTATGCAGAAAAAGTTTATTAAGATTTCCCGTGGGAATATTGATGGCTATTCCGATGTCGTATTTGGAACCTTTCACAGTGTTTTTCTAAAGATTCTGCTGAAAGAAAAAAAGTATGCAGATTTTAAGATTGTCACTGGTACATCGAGAATGAAATTGCTTCGAGAGTCAGTTTCCATAAACCACATAGATTATTCTGATTCTGCAGAAGCTCTCGACAGGCTTTCCGGCGATATCAGCTTCATGAAGAATACCGGACGTAGTGATTTTGAAAAATCAAGCGCTTTGTCAGACAGTGATTTTCTTACTGTTTTTCATGAATATGAAGACAAGAAAAAACGTCTCGGGCTTTTTGATTTTGACGACATGCTGACGGCGACGAAAGAACTGCTTTCCACAGACACTGCACTTCGTGAGAAAATCTGCGAAAGGTTTACCTTTATCTTAGTAGATGAAGCGCAGGACATGAATGCGCTGCAGTTTGACATCATTCGTCTGATTTCCGGACGGGAGAAAAATGTCTTCATGGTCGGCGATGATGACCAGTCGATTTATGGCTTCCGCGGTGCTGATCCTTCGTATATGCTTGATTTTAAGAAGCTTTTTCCACAAGGACAGATTCTTTATCTCAATTCAAATTACCGCTGCCCAAAGGAAGTCGTAGAGAAATCATTAAATCTCATTTCCTATAATAAAAACCGCTTTGAAAAGCAGCTCATATCAAAATCAAAGACTAAGGGAATGGTAACATATCATATTTTTGATGATGATGAGATGGAGGCAGTCTTTGCAGTTTCTGAAATAAGGAAGTCTATCACAGCAAAGGAATCAGTTGCAGTGCTGATCCGCCACAGGCTTGACGGCGAGAAGGTAAGAGCACTTCTGCAAAGCGAAAACATTCCATTTTTTCCGGGAACTGCTTCAAAAGAAGAAGAGAAAAAGTTTTCTTTTGAAGAGGATATCGTGTCGTATTTCAGGCTGACTCAGGGAGTGCTTTACCGCAGGGATTTGCTTGAAGTCATAAATAAACCCGACCGGGAAATCCCTCGAAAAGGAATTGAGGATGAGATAGTCGACAGGGAGAAGTGGCTTTCATATTTTGAAAGGGATATTTCAGTGCAAAGGCAGATTACACAGTTTCTTTCTGACATAGATCTTATAGGAAGGCTTTCGCCAGCTGCGGCATTCACCTTTATTTGCGACAAAATGGGATATAGGAAATATCTTCTCAAAGAAGCTTCGCTTACACCAGATGCTTTAGAAGAGAAGATAGACTCCTTCCGTGAGATGCTGAAAAATTATCATAGGATTGATGTATTCCTTGAGGATTATGCCGAGAGGAAAAAATCTGAAGAGAAAAATGAAGATACGAAGGCAAAGAAGTCAACGGCAGAAGACAATGTTTTTGTCTATACATTTCACGGCTCAAAAGGACTTGAATTTGACAAGATCATTATTCTTTCAGTAAATGATGGCATTGTTCCTTCAAACAAGGCAGTGACTGAAAAAGACAGGGAAGAAGAGCGGCGGATGTTCTATGTCGCGCTTACGAGGGCAAAGAAAAAAGCAATCATTTCCTGTGTGAAGAAAAGAGGCAGCAAGGAACTGCTGCCATCGATCTATCTGAAGGAAACACTGAAGCCCAGAACTGAAAGCAGATAAAATCTGCCTTCATTTTTGTGTAGAATGAATTGCATATTACTCCGTGCAGTTGCTGCGCTTAACTCAGTGCTTCGGTAAGAAACAGTGTGAGTGCGACATCCGGATTATATTTTCCTGACTTTATGCCATCATCATAAAGCACGCCGGTATCAAGTAACCTTGTAAGTTCAGGTATGCCAAGCTTTCTGACAACAGCCATATTCTTTCTATTCTGCCATGTCGAATCGATAGCCTCCCCATTTTTCATTTTTGATGAAAGCGAGAGCAGGGAAATTAGCTGTTTTTCAATAGAAGAAATGATCATCGTTGGGTCATCTTTAGACATGATCAGGTCGTTATAGATTTCAAGTGCCTTTTCTCTGTCTTTATTAAAAATTGCATCGGTAAGATAGTAAACTTTTGTATTCGTCTGTCCGCTTACGATTTCTTCGACATCAGATTTCTCAATCGTACCTTTACCCTGGCTGTAAGAAATCAGCTTGTCAAGCTCAAGACTTACAGATTCCATCAGATCTGAGGCTTTTTTATCCGAGGAAGTTCTGATGTAGAATTCTTTGTAGGCGTCCTCCTTTATGGACAGACCTTCTTTATTAATTTTATTGATAATCCATTTTTCATAGCGGCTGCCCTGGAAGGTGTTTACTTCTTCGCAAAGACCGATTTTTGAAATGGTTTTGAATAATTTGTTGGACTTGTTTGCATCATCCTCGATGAAAAGAAAGCGGACAGTTTCCGGCATGTTTGTAAGGAAATCATTGAGGGCGTCCTTTATTTTCTCTTTTCCAGCAACAGAAAAAATGCCGCTGTTTTCAACGACGATAACTCTGTACTCGGCAAAAAATGGCATGGTGTCCGCCTGGTGCAGGACCTCGTTGAAATCCGTGCCTGCGCCTTCATAATATGAATAATTCATATTGCCATCTGTGCCATCCGGAAACCAGATTTTCAGCAGAAACTTCTTATAATTCCGCCGAAGATACGCCTCCTTGCCATACAGAAGGTATACATTTTTTAATTCGCGCTTTCTGATATCGTCATCTAAGGACATGTTTAATCTCTTTCATTGCCAAATTTAAAATACATTATACAATATTGTGGTGGTTTATGTTAATATGATTCTTAATTTACGTGCTCCCGAAGAACAAAACTATCGCCACGATATTTGCAAAGCAAAATCGTGGCATGTCGTCAGGGCACATGAGAATGCTGCTATGCAGCATAGTGCCCTTCCTCGGATTCGCTAAGCAACAAGTAAAATCAAGACTTTTTCTTAGATAGTTTTGTTCTTCTCGCGCACCAGAGGTATATTATTAGGAGCGAGCGATGGCAGAAGATGTTAATTTGATTCCGATGGACCACATCCGGAATTTTTGTATAATTGCACACATAGATCACGGCAAATCGACGCTGGCAGACAGACTGATTGAGCTGACCGGCGTGCTTACGGAACGTGAGATGCAGGACCAGGTCCTCGACAATATGGATCTTGAGCGTGAGAGAGGAATTACGATCAAGTCCCAGGCAGTCAGGCTTATTTATCATGCAAAGAATGGCGAAGAGTACGTGTTCAATCTCATAGATACGCCAGGCCATGTCGATTTTAATTACGAGGTGTCGAGAGCCCTGAAGGCCTGCGACGGCGCGATTCTGATTGTCGATGCATCACAGGGCGTCGAGGCGCAGACACTGGCAAACTGCTATCTTGCGATAGACAATGACCTCGAGGTTCTTCCTGTTATTAATAAGATAGATTTGCCATCTGCTGATCCAGACAGGGTGAAGGACGAAATTGAAGATGTCATAGGGCTTGACTGCGAGGGCTGTCCAAGGATTTCTGCCAAGACGGGTGAGAATGTTCCTGAAGTTCTTGAGCAGATCATCACAAAGCTTCCTGCCCCAACAGGTGATCTGAAGGCACCGCTCAAGGCGCTGATTTTTGATTCGCTCTATGACAGCTACCGAGGCGTCATCGTATTTTTCCGTGTATTTGACGGCTCGATCAAGGCCGGTGACAAGGTAAAGATGATGGCGACCGGCGCAGTCTTTGATGTCATCGAGGTCGGGTATTTCGGACCGGGAAGATTTATTCCATGCGATGTTCTTGAAGCAGGTATGGTTGGCTACATGACAGCGAGCATCAAGGATCTCCGCCAGACCAGAGTCGGCGATACGATTACCTATGCTGACAGGCCATGTGCAGAGGCATTTCCTGGCTACAAGGCAGTCCATCCGATGGTCTACTGCGGCGTCTATCCCGCTGATGGCGCGAAATATCCTGACCTTAAGGATGCGCTTGAAAAATTACAGCTGAATGATGCATCGCTTACCTATGAGCCCGAGACCTCAAAGGCATTGGGCTTCGGTTTTCGCTGCGGCTTCCTTGGGCTTCTTCATCTTGACGTAGTGCAGGAAAGGCTTGAGCGGGAATATGGGCTTGATCTTGTTCTCACGGCACCATCTGTAGTATACAAGGTTGTAAAGACCGATGGCACAGAAATGTATCTGACGAATCCATCAAATATGCCGGATCCTTCCGAAATCGACCATATGGAAGAGCCAATGGTCGATGCAGAAATCATGGTGACGGACGAGTACATCGGCGACATCATGAAGCTCTGCGAGGAGCGGCGCGGCCAGTATGTCAATATGGAATATGTCGAAAAGACGAGGGCAGTTCTTAAATATGTGATGCCGCTTAATGAAATCATATATGATTTCTTCGATGCCTTAAAGTCCCGCTCAAGAGGCTATGCGTCTTTTGATTATGAATTTAAGGAATATCAGAAATCAAATCTTGTGAAGCTCGATATTCTTATTAATAAGGAGCAGGTCGATGCGCTTTCTTTCATCGTATTTGAAGGCACGGCATACGACAGAGGCCGTAAGATGTGCGAGAAGCTGAAGGGTGAAATCCCAAGGCACCTGTTTGAAATTCCGATTCAGGCAGCAGTCGGCGGCAAGGTCATCGCTAGGGAAACCATAAAGGCAATGCGGAAGGATGTCCTCGCAAAGTGCTATGGCGGTGATATTTCAAGAAAGAGAAAGCTTCTTGAGAAGCAGAAGGAAGGAAAGAAGAAGATGCGCCAGATCGGTTCTGTAGAGGTACCGAAGGAAGCATTCTTAAATGTCTTGAAGCTTGATGACGATTCGTGATTATCATTGATCATTTACTTTGTTACAGTTCACGCATAATTATTTCATAGAGAATTATGCAATTGCGTTAATAATATTCTTTGAATAATAATGCAGCGTGAACTGTAACATTTTTATTTGAAAGAAAAAATAATGCAAGATACCGAACTATATATCCACATTCCCTTCTGCGTCCGCAAGTGCCTGTACTGTGATTTTCTTTCCGGTCCTTTTGATGCAGAGGTCAGAAAAAAATACACGGATGCCCTCATAAAAGAGCTGCATTATCAGTCTGCGTTTATGCAGGACGACATGATTCGTTCTATTTATTTCGGCGGCGGTACGCCGACCTTATTAGAGGAAGCGTATTTTGAAAAGATAATATCAGAAGTATTTCAGGATTTTCATATCAAAGAAAATGCTGAGATTTCCATGGAATGTAATCCTGCGACAGCCTCCCTTGAAAAGCTCTCGCATTACTGTGCATCAGGCGTAAACAGGCTTTCCATCGGCCTTCAGTCTGCAAATGATGATGAATTAATAACACTGGGAAGAATACATACATTTGAGGATTTTCTGCATACGTATGAGGAGGCAGGAAAAGCCGGATTTTCAAATATTAATATTGACATCATGACGGGAATCCCCGGGCAGAGCTGGGATACGCTTCGTAATACACTGACGCAGGTCACTGATTTACGTCCTGAGCACATCAGCTGCTATAGTCTTATTATAGAAGAAAATACGCCATTCTATCAGAGCTATCATGAGGAGGATGAGCGCCGGAGGGAAGGAGAGCCTGTTGAAAATTATCAAGCACATGATGAGAATTTTTGTGGGGAAGTAAAGCATCTTCCTTCTGATGACGAAGAATATGCGTTATCAAAAAATGCAAGGGACTTTCTCATTTCAAAGGGCTACGGCCAGTATGAGATTTCAAATTATGCCAGGAAGGGATATGAGTGCATCCACAATATCGGCTATTGGCAGAGAGTGCCATATTTTGGCGCTGGACCTGGCGCAGCGTCTCTATTAAAAGAAGTGCGATACAAAAATCCCACAGACATCAAAAAGTACATTGAAAAAGCTGAAAATAATGAATTTCCTATATATGAAATTAAAGAAGAACTGACAAAAAATGCAGCAATGGAAGAGTTCATATTTTTAGGACTTCGGATGAATGAAGGCATTTCGATTGAAAAATTCAAAGAAAATTTCGGCAGTACCATAGAATCAATATATAGTGAACAAATAAAAAAATTCCAGGAAGAGAAGCTTCTTGAAATATCAGATGGCAGGCTGAAATTTACCGAAAGGGGCATGGACGTATCGAATTATGTCCTTTCTGAATTCCTGCTTGGGACTTGAAATTATTTTTCTTATGTATTATCCTATTCAACAATCAATGTAAGGCTTTATATATTTCGACTAGGAGGGAGGAGATACCTATGAAAAATATTTTAGTAATAGGTTCAAAACCTTCATTCCTTATTAAAGGTTTGATGGTAAAGCTTGAGAAAAATGGATATCATCCCGAATTTTCACCATTTAATATTATTGATTTTGATGTTAAATCTGCGCATACAGATATCTTTATCCTGTATATGGATGAGGGGATTTATTACGAGAGTGTTTTCATGATGCATCTTGCGGATGCACTTCAGAGAAAATTCAAAATGCTTATCCTGATTGGGGAGAAAAATGAAAGGTCGGTTGCCCTTACGTATCTTCCGGAGGAGTTCATAGAAAATTATTATGAAAGGCCTCTTGACATCGATCTATTATTAATCGACTTAAAGATTTCCGGTTTTCAGAAAATAAGCGAGTCTGAAAAGAAAGTAATACTTTCAGTCGATGATGATCCTGGATACAGCAGATATTTGAGAGATGCGTTAAAGCAGACATATCATGTGGCACTTGCATTTTCAGGTGCACAGGCAATAGCCTGGCTGGCAACGAATCACTGCGATCTCATTCTTCTCGACTATGGCATGCCAATTGCAAATGGCAAGACGATATTTGAAATGCTGAAGGGCGAGGAAAATACAAAGGACATTCCAATTGTTTTCCTTACAGGAAATAATGATAAGCAGTCAGTTATGGATATTATTAATTTAAAGCCGGAAGATTATCTTCTAAAGTCAATCGCAAAGGAAGAACTTCTCATGAAGCTTGAAGATTTCTTTAATCATTCGAATTCTGAAGGAGGAGGCGGAGCTATTGTTTCTACTGCCAGCGCGGCTGCTTCAACTAAAGATAGCGATTTTCCAGAGCAAAATACAAAGCCACAATCAAAGCATCTCATGACCACAACAGACGTCATTCTTGATTATGTCGATGAAGACGAATAAATCCCATTTTTTCTGCATTCCGATTGAAACGGAGGCAGATTTTTTTATTTTTTTATACTTTTCCCTTGACAAACCTTATAAAGGGTAGTAGATTATGCAATGAAGATATTAGCACTCTTGAGAGTTGAGTGCTAACAACTCAGAACCAGGAGTTTGAGATGGAAGACGAATTAGATGAGAGAAAATTAAAAATTCTCGATGCGATCATCCAGACATATTTCGAGACAGGCGAGCCGGTAGGCAGCCGTACGATTTCGAAATATACGGATCTTTCGCTTTCATCTGCTACAATCCGAAATGAGATGAGCGATCTCGAGGACATGGGCTACATCGTACAGCCGCATACTTCTGCAGGACGAATTCCGACAGACAAGGGCTACAGGCTTTATGTCAACCACCTTCTTTCTGAAAAGGAAGAAGAACTGAACGACACGAAAGAGAAGCTTATTTCAAAGACCGAAAAGCTCGAAGAGGTCTTGAAGCAGGTCGTAAAGATCCTCGCAAACAATACGAATTATACTTCTGTTGTTTCTGCACCGGCCGCCTATTCAAACAAGGTCAAGTTCGTACAGCTCTCACAGGTCAATGCCCACCAGATTCTTTCCGTAGTCGTGATGGACGGAAATCTTGTGAAGAACAGGATTATTGAAGTTGAGGCACCACTTTCGAGTGAAGACCTTCTTCGAATGAATATGCTCCTGAATACCTCGCTGAATGGCCTTTCGGTTTCTGACATCAATCTTGGTCTGATTCAGAAGATCAAGGCGCAGTCGGGAAACTTTGAGGACATCATCGAACAGGTTTTGAAGACCATTGCAGATACGATTACTGAGGATAAGGATGAGATGGAGGTCTACACCTCAGGTGCGACAAACATCTTCAAATATCCGGAACTCTCAGACAAGGAAAGTGCAAAGGAGCTGATTTCCACACTCGAAGACAAGAGTTCGCTTTCAAATCTTATCAAGGAAACCCAGGAAGACAAGAAAGGAAATGGCACTGGCATTCAGGTTTACATTGGTTCCGAGTCTCCTATTTCAAATATGAAGGACTGCTCAGTCGTTACCGCGACGTACGAATTATCCGAAGGCGTCAAGGGAACGATCGGCATCATAGGTCCGAAACGAATGGATTATAAGAACGTTGTGAAGAATCTGACCGAGCTCAGAGACGAGATTGACAAGATTTTAAGTGACGATTCTTAAAATAGAAAGGTGATGATATTTTGGCAGAAGAAAAGAGTGCAGAGGAAGAGGTTAAGGAAACCGTATCCGCTGAAGAGACAAATACAAATCCTGCTGATGAAGACATAGATAAAGAGGCATCAGAGAATACTTCTGAGGACGCTTCAGAGGAAACTGAGAGCAAGGATAATGCAGAGGATTCAGAAAAGTCTGGAGAAGCCGATGCGGCAGATTCAGAAAAAACTGATTCTGACAAGTCCGAAGAAGAGCGCGTCAAGGAAGTAGCAGATGCAGTGAAAGACGCTTTAGAAAAAGATAAGAAGCCTTCAAAAGAGGAGCTTAAGATTGCAGAGCTTACCGACAAGGTAAAGCGCCAGATGGCAGAATTCGAGAACTTCCGTAAGAGAAGCGAAAGAGAAAAGGGCGAGATGTTCGATGCCGGAGCTGTCAATATTATTGGAAAGATTCTTCCGATCCTTGACAATTTCGAGCGCGGTCTCTCACAGGCGCCGGAAGGCGATCCTTTCGCAGACGGAATGGAAAAGGTATACAGGCAGTTTACCACGACGCTCACCGAAATCGGTGTTACGCCGATAGAGGCAACAGGCAAGACCTTCGATCCGAATTTCCACAATGCAGTGATGCATGTCGATGACGATCAGTATGGCGAATCTGAAGTCGTAGAAGAGCTTCAGAAAGGCTATATGTACCATGACAAGGTGGTCCGCCACAGCATGGTGAAGGTTGCGAACTAAGTTAATTACAGTTTTTCAAAATATATTTTATATAGTTTGGAGGAAAAGATTATGGGTAAGATTATTGGTATCGATCTTGGTACTACAAACAGCTGCGTAGCTGTTATGGAAGGTGGAAAACCCACCGTTATTACAAATGCAGAGGGTGAAAGGACGACTCCTTCAATCGTCGCATTTACAAAGACAGGCGAGAGGCTTGTCGGTGAACCTGCAAAGAGGCAGGCAGTCACAAATGCAGACCACACGATTTCTTCTATCAAGAGAAAGATGGGTTCTGATGAAAAGGTTACTATTGATGGAAAGAGTTATTCTCCACAGCAGATTTCAGCAATGATTCTTCAGAAGCTGAAGAGCGATGCAGAGAACTACCTCGGTGAGAAGGTTACAGAAGCAGTCATTACCTGCCCTGCATACTTCAACAATGACCAGCGTCAGGCAACAAAGGATGCCGGCAAGATCGCAGGTCTTGATGTAAAGAGAATCATCAACGAGCCTACAGCAGCAGCCCTTGCTTATGGTCTTGACAACGGTCAGGAGCAGAAGGTCATGGTTTACGATCTTGGTGGTGGTACATTCGATGTTTCCATCATTGAAATCGGCGATGGCGTTCTCGAAGTTCTCGCTACAAACGGAAATAACCACCTCGGCGGTGATGATTTCGATAAGAGGATTCAGGACTACTTCATCCAGACCTTCAAGGAAAAGGAAGGCGTTGACCTTTCAACAGATAAGATGGCAATGCAGAGACTGAAGGAAGCTGCAGAGAAGGCAAAGAAGGAACTTTCAGCATCAACTACTACAAATGTCAACCTTCCTTTCATTACAGCTACAGCTGATGGTCCTAAGCATTTCGACCTTGACTTCACAAGAGCAAAGTTCGAAGAGCTGATTCACGACCTCGTTGAGTCAACAGCAGACCCTGTAAACAAGGCATTAAACGATGCAGGACTTACACCTTCTGATATTAATAAAGTCCTTCTTGTTGGCGGTTCAACACGTGTTCCTTGTGTACAGAAGAAGGTTCAGGAGCTCATGGGCCAGGAGCCTTCAAAGAACTTAAATCCTGATGAGTGCGTCGCAATCGGTGCTTCTATCCAGGGCGGCAAGCTTGCTGGTGATACAGGTGCAGGCGAGATTCTTCTTCTTGATGTTACACCGCTTTCACTTTCCATCGAGACAATGGGCGGCATCGCTACAAAGATGATCGAGAGAAATACGACCATCCCTACAAAGAAGTCACAGATTTTCTCTACAGCAGAGGATAATCAGACAGCAGTTGATATCAACGTTGTACAGGGCGAGCGTCAGTTTGCCCGTGATAATAAGTCACTTGGTACCTTCAGACTTGACGGAATCCCTCCAGCAAGAAGAGGTGTTCCTCAGATCGAGGTTACCTTCGATATCGATGCAAACGGCATCGTAAATGTTTCAGCAAAGGATCTTGGAACTGGCAAGGAACAGCATATTACCATCACTGGTGGTTCAAAGATGTCAGATGCTGATATCGACAAGGCCGTTAAGGAAGCTGCTGAGTACGAGGCTCAGGATAAGAAGCGTAAGGAAGCAATCGATACAAAGAACGATGCTGACGCATTCGCATTCCAGACAGAGAATGCTCTGAAGGAAGTCGGAGACAAGGTTTCTGATTCTGACAAGTCTCAGGTCGAGGCTGACATCAAGGCTCTCCGTGATCTTCTCGACAAGAACAAGAACGTTGAGGATATGACAGATGCCGACATCAATGAAATCAAGGCAGCCCGTGAGAAGCTTGAGCAGAGTGCACAGGGTGTATTCACAAAGATGTATGAAGCTCAGGCTCAGGCAGCCCAGGGCGCGCAGGGTGCTGGCCCACAGGCTGGTCCTCAGGGCGGCTTCACAGGTGGCGCTGGTGCTACAGGCTCAACTGGTTCTGGCAGCACAGGCTCAGGTTCAGATGGCTCAGACGACGGCGTCGTAGATGCTGACTTCAAGGAAGTCTGATAATAGACCGCGCAAGCGGATCATATGAATGAACTTACGTCATTTCATAGTAATCGAATTTTCGCTCTGGCGTAGAGATTACAAATGAAATGACGTTTGTTGCATATTGAAATATCTAGCGAATACGATTACAATTGTGATGTTTTGCTACAAAAAAGATTATTGTTTAGAGGGAAGATATTATGGCAGAAGAAAAAAGAGATTATTATGAGGTATTAGGCGTCCCCAAGGATGCTGATGATGCCACCATAAAGAGCGCATACAGAAAGCTCGCTAAGAAATATCATCCTGATATGAACCCCGGCGACAAAGAGGCCGAGGCAAAATTCAAGGAAGCGTCAGAAGCCTATGCCGTATTATCTGATCATGATAAGAGGGCGAAATATGACCAGTTCGGCCACGCAGCCTTTGAGGGCGGTGCCGGCGGCGCAGGCGGTTTCGACTTCTCGAATATGGATTTCTCGGATATATTCTCAGATATATTCGGCGATTTCTTCGGCGGCTCAATGGGCGGCATGGGAGGAAGAAGGGCAGGAAATAATGGCCCTATGAAGGGACAGAACCTCCGTGCTTCAGTAAATATATCCTTTCATGATGCATGCTTTGGCTGCGAGAAGGAGCTTGACATTGTCCTGAAAGATCCATGTCCGACATGTAATGGTACGGGCTGCCGTCCTGGCACAGGCAAGAAGAAATGCCCTCGCTGCGGCGGACGTGGACAGACAGTCACACAGACACAGTCCTTCTTCGGAACGGTACAGAATGTCACGACCTGTCCTGAGTGTCACGGTACAGGCGAGATAGTTGAATCCCCATGTCCCGACTGCCACGGCACAGGCTTCGTTGCAAAGAAAAAGCGTATTTCAGTTTCAATTCCTGCCGGCATTGACAATGGGCAGGCTGTCCGTATCCGTGAAAAAGGCGAGCCTGGCGTGAACGGAGGCCCTAGAGGAGATCTTCTCGTGGAGGTTCGTGTCAAGGCAGATCCGAGATTCATCCGTCAGGATATGGATGTTTATTCTGAGTGTCCGATTTCATTTGCACAGGCTGCACTTGGCGGCGAGGTTATCATCGATACAGTCGATGGCCAGGTCGCATACGACGTAAAGCCTGGGACACAGACAGGTACGAAGATCCGTCTCCGTGGCAAAGGCATTCCTTCCATCAGGAATTCAAATACAAGAGGCGACCACTACGTTACATTCAAGGTTCAGGTTCCGACGAATCTGAGCGCCGATGCAAAGAAAGCTCTTACGGAATTTGATGCGCTTACAGGAAATTCCCTGAAATCAGGTGATGCCCCAAAAAAAGCTTCAAAACCCGGTGGTAAGAAGAGTAAGATTTTCAATAAAAAATAATTTTTTGACCGGGTGTTAATTGTTTTTTTTAGATGGCTACCACATTAATAATTTTGGTTAATGTGGTGTATGTCAATAAATACAGCAGGCGTCGCACTCCCTCATGGCATGGAGCATCCCTGCAGCGGCCTTAAGAATATTACCCATGGCAAGGGCCTTGCAGCACTCACGCCCATCATCACAGAGGAAAGCGTAAAGAAGGCAACGGCCGAAAAGAATACATTTGCACTTTCAAAATACGATGAAATTTCAAAGATTCTCGGCGGTAAAGGGGCTTCTGACTGCGCTGATGCAATACGCGGACTCCTTGAGAAAATCAATCTTTCACTTACCCTTTCTGAGCAGGGCATTGAGAAAAAGGATGTGGACTGGCTCACAGAGAACTGCATGAAGGTTTCTGCTGCAAACCTTACGAACCATCCGGTACACTTCGAGAAGGAAGAAGTGAAAGAACTTTACCTCAGGTGTCTGTAAAATAAATTAACAACGCAAAATTGCAAAATTAGTCCCGTCGGAAAATCCGATGGGATTTTTTGTTTGTTCAATGTGCATAAATATGATAATATTATGGCAATTATTTGTTTTTGTAATTTTGGACAAAGAAAATGGTAAAGTGCAGAGATATTGTAAATATGAATCTTGACGGGATGTGGCTCGTCGCCGGCGAGAGCGGGCTTGATCGTTTAGTGTCGTGGACCTATGTTGTCATGGCGCGTCCTTTTGATGACCACATGAATGAGGGGAATTTTGCCCTTTTCAGCCTGGATTTTGACAAATTCCATTGGGATGATGTGAAGTCAAGCATGATTGAGCTCAACGACCTCAAAATCTCCGGTTTTGCAGTTTCTATAAAGGATGATGAAGAGAAGATTCCTGAAGAGATTATTTCTTTGGCAAATGACCTTTCCCTTCCACTTTTCCAAATCCGCTGGAAGAATGCTTCCTTTGTGGATATTGCACAAAGCATCGGAAATTTTATTATTGAGGAAAATAATAAAGTAAACCGGAATGGCCAGTTTCTCTACAATCTATTATTCGGCTATGGCATTGATGACAGGTATATCGAGAAAATTGCTTCACAGTTCGGTATGGATTTTTCTGTGCCTCATCAGGTCGGAATAATTGTCGTAGACAGGATTAGTGACTCGAAATCAGATAATAATCTTGAAAATGACGAGCATAAGTACAATTACTATATGGCGACGCTCGAAAAGATGATAGCAGATATGGACGAGCCCACGCTTTTTCTTAATTTCTTAAATAAGGGCGTCGTGCTGCTTCCATACACGGGCGACAAGCATGTAGAAGAAGAGCTTGAGAAAAATCTTGAAGCACTCGACAGTGACACACTGTTCCGCGGCGATTTCAACAGCACCTGCATCATGGGGAAGCCCTATATCAATCCGCACGAATATGCCCAGAGCTACTATGGCGCGAAGAGCCTCATTTACAAAAAAGATGTCCTTTTAAATGCACAGAAGAAAAAGGTCATCACCTCTGACATGATGGGTATTTACAAATTCCTTTTTACGAATGGTGACAATGAGGAATTAAGGAATTACTGCGACAAGCGTCTGCAGAAGCTTGAGGAATACGACAGTGCAAATAATACGGAATTAATTAATACATTCCTTGCCTATTACATGAATGGATACAATGCGACGAAGACTGCGGACAGCCTGTATATTCACAGGAATACTCTGCAGTACAGACTGTCTAAGATAAATGAGCTTCTGGGCTTAAAGGCTGACGACTACGGCGAGTATCTTGAAATCATCAACTGCATCATGGTGAAGAGGATGCTGCTCTCATGATTATTTTGCTTTGTCTAAAATTTTTATTTATTTAACCTTCGTTCAGAATCTATGTAGAAGAATTCGAATATTATATGTGCATATTGCACAGTGCCTTTCGGTTATCTTTTATATTGTTTTCATTATAAATCTTGAGTAAAATCAATGCGACAATTAAATATGAATGAGTTTTATTTATCAATTAAGGTAATGGGGCCTTGAACAAAATGTTCATGCTGCACCATTATTTTTTTGAGAACCTTTAAATCCACATTCATTCGAAGTTTTCATCATTTAATATTTGGAAGGAGAAAAAATGGCACTTTCATTTCGTTACCTGAGTGAGCCTGATATGATCAAGGCTGGTGTAAAGGACATGCACAAATGTATTGAGACCTGTGAAGAGACTTACAAGCTCCTCGGCGAGGGCGATTACCTCATGGGTGGCAATCTGCACAATTCACACGGATTACTTCTTTCATTCCCAGATGAGCCGAAGTTCCCGAATATGCCAAAGAATGGTCCGGATAGAAGATTTTATGCAATGCCTGCATATGTCGGCGGACCTTTCCACATGGTTGGAATCAAGTGGTATGGTTCAAATATTGCGAACAGGGAGAAGAATCTTCCACGTTCCATTCATATGTTTACATTAAATGATCCTGAGACAGGCGCGCCTGTTGCCTATATGTCAGCAAACCTCATCAGCGCAATGCGTACTGGTGCCGTTCCTGGTGTTGCAATCAAGTACCTTGCAAAGAAGGATACAAAGGTAGTTTCCATCGTAGGACCTGGCGTTATCAATAAGACTACTCTTATGGCCTGCATGGATGCCAGACCTTCCATCGATACAGTAAAGATCAAGGGCAGAGGCCGCAAGAACATCGACAGCTTCGTTGAATTTGTAAAGACAAACTATCCTCAGGTAAAGAACATCATCGTCTGCGACACAATGGACGAGGCACTTGAAGATGCCGACATCGTCAGCCAGGGTACATCAGGTGCAGATCCTGAAGTAAATTCAAAGGCACTCAAGGATGGCGTATTATTCATCGGTTCTGCAAGATTTGCAATGGATGATGACTTCCTTCTGAACCGCTGCCAGCTCGTTTCCGATAACTGGGGCGTTTACCTTTCAAACCTCGAGGAAAAAGGCGGCAAGTTCCCTGAAAACGGTTTCCGTCATACAGACGGCGGTGGAAATAGACTATTAGGTATGTATTTCCTTGACTATGTTCACGAAGGTCTGAAGACAAAGGATGATATCTGGGATATGTGGGACGTTGTCAGCGGCAAATACAAGAGAACTTCTGAAGACCAGTCATTCGCAGTTGCCTGCTACGGCATGCCAGTATGGGATGTTGCCTGGGGCACAGCAGTTTATAGAAATGCAATCGCAAACGGAATCGGTACTGACCTCAAGGTTTGGGACGAGCCGGATATGTTCTAAATTAATAATTTTAAGTGGTAACAAATTTGCTGGGAAAGCAGATTTGTTACCACTTTTTTTATGTTTAAAAATGAAAACTATGGCATCTGAGCTTATAAATATGGTACTATTGCACAGTATCAGAAATCTGATCAATTATTTTGACTATATTACTGATTTGAAAAAACATTTTATTATTAGCGGAGCATGAATTATGAAATACATTTCCTGTAAAATTTCAACGACGACTGATGCGGAAGGGCTGATTGCATATCTTCTTGATGACAGGCTGGGTATTGATTCAGTCGAGTTCATTGACAATGTACCGGTTGACGACAGCGAGAAGGAGGGCGGCTTCTTTGAAGAGCTTCAGCCTGATCTGGCGGCTGACGATGGTTCTGCTATTGTTCAGTTTTATCTTGACGAGAATGTCGACATTTCTTCAATAAAGAAGGGCGTTGCTGAAATTTTTGATGAACTGAACCAGAATAATCCAGGCTTTCCTGTCGGAAGCGGCGAGCTAGAAATTTCAGTTTCAGATGACAGCGACTGGAAGGACAAGTGGAAGGAATATTTCCATGCTTTTGTAATCGGTGACCTTCTGATCAGGCCGTCATGGGAATCAAGGGAAGAGTCGCTATTAAATATAGGGAAATCTTCCCATGACATCAATCACGAAATCGTCATCGATCCCGGCATGGCCTTTGGTACAGGTTCGCATGAATCCACAAGGCTTGTCATTGAGGCAATGCAGAAATATCTTCGCGAAGGTGATGAGATTCTTGATGTTGGAACAGGATCTGGGATCCTTTCAATTGCAGCGCTTCTCTATGGTGCTGAAAAGACCGACGGTACCGACATAGACGAAGATGCCGTAAAGACTGCATACGAGAATGTTAAAGAAAATGGGCTAGAAGGAAAAGCTGATTTCTTTGCTGGCGATATCGGGACAGACGAGGCACTACGTAATAAGCTTTCTTTTGGGCATTACAATATTGTCTTCGCAAATATCTTAGCGGACATCATCATCGACATGAAGGATGCACTTTACGAAGCAACAGCACCGGGCGGTCTTCTTATTACTTCCGGAATTATTGATTTCAAGGAGAAGGAAGTGCTGGATACGTTGCTTAGCGTAGGTTTCCGCCATGTTGAGACGAACCACGATGGTGAGTGGGTGTCGATTATTTTCGAGAAATAATAAATATTAATTGGAAAAATAGTTAGGTAGAGGAAGTTTTTCTAAATCAGAGATAATTGACACAATATTTTTTAGATGATATATGATGATCTAAAAAAGCAAATGGTTCTTCTTTTGAATTAATTATTTATGTTAATTTGTTGAAATCATACATTAATAGTAAATTGAAAATATTATCAAATTAGAAAAAGTATGTTGCATACGACAAGTGCCACGCCGATTGAGATGAAGATGAGCTTGGCATTTGAAAGGCGGCGGCTTAAGACGAAGCTCATGATAATAATTACTGCTGTAAGAATCAGTACTGCGACGACAGGAAGTCCGATGCTTCCTGCCGTTTTAATATTCTGGTAAATCATCGATGTCGTGACGGTAAGAAGCAGGCCGGAGATAATCGGGCGGATCCATTTGCCGACCATCTGGATGATTGAGATATTTTCAACTGCATTGTAAAGATGATAGATTGCGATGAAAGCAAGGCCGCTTGCACCGACAGAAACTGCAAAGCCGGAAAGTGAGAAGAGAAAACCTTCTATTGCAGAGCCTCCAATATTATATCCTAAATAATATGCAATTCCTGTGAGGATTTTCGAAAGAATTGAGCCTGGGAGCACATTTGCAACAGGAACTAATAGTGTGTAGAATTCAGATTCCGTGACGCCCTGATTTCCAACGAAAAGTCCGTCGGCAACAGAAAGGTATGCATCGCCGCCGCCAAAGGAAATGAGTGTAGAGAAAATTCCCTTTCCAATGAATGCAAATGCATCCTTTGAAATGATGAGCGCAGGAATTGAAAATACAATGATGAAGAGAAGCCATGCAGCAGCCTCCTTCAGGAATGCGAAGAGCTCCGGCTTCCAGTTTATTTTCTTTCCGCTTTGCTCAATATCTCCTTTGAAGGAACGGATGATTCCATATATGGCGAGTACCCACATCAGGACCTTGTCAAAAAGAAGGATGTATGGATTTGAAATAATCTGTGCCTTTCCTGCACCAAAAAGATAAATTAAGATAAGTACAGCACTCACTAAAATTTTCCGGGTGTTTTTAAATGTGCATTCTGTAAAGAAAATTCCGAAGAAAGCAAGTCCTAATATCTGAATGGTCGAAAGTCCGAAAAAGGTCGTATGCCATGGCATGTATGGTCCGAAGATCTTTCCAACTCCGAGAAGATATACGCCAAAAATAATGACAAGCGTGTTGATGAAATTTTTTCTTCCTGCTGTCTTTGACTCCTTCATGCAGTTTGCTGCGTATAGAATAAGCAGATAGGAAACAAATGCAGCGGCACCAATCGAAAAGCACTGGATTTCTGTCAGAACGGTATCTGTCACATTTGAAAGAAGCATCGTAATGAGAACAGTCAGGAATGACCCAGGCACAGCAAGTGCGAGGGCTGCAAAAATCATTCCGCTAATGCCATAGGAAGAAAGTCCCATGCCGGCAGCGATTTCTACAGGAAGCGCACCAGGCGTGATGCAGGCTACGAGCGTGTGCTTATTATATTCTTTCCTTGTGACAAGCTTTTCGTCCTTTACGACTTCCTGCTCGATTACCGGAATCAGTGCGCAGCCTCCGCCGTAGCCCAGGAAGCCAATCCTGAACATAGAAGATAAAAGATGAAGGAAATGTGCGAGATTTCCTTTGCTCTTTTCAATATTAATTTTTGCTGGCGCATTCGTTGTCATTTCTTTTGTCATTTTTTTCTGTCTCAAAACTTTCGCCTTCAAAATCATTAGTTGTGGGATAATCCTAGTAAAACAATAGGAAATAAATTATCGATATTATATATTATTTCTTCAGTTTCTGTTATAGGAATTGCTTTGGACGCTTTTCATATATTACTTAGGTTTTACATAAGAAACCTGAGAAAACAATATAATAGATAACGATGGCTACAGTGCTGCTTCGCAGAGTTGCCATCATTGATGACAACATAATAGATTTAAAGCAGAACAAATAATTAATGGTAATCTTAATATGAAGATAGAACGACTTACAACAGATGTACTTATTATTGGAGGCGGAACGGCTGGGTGCTACAGCGCACTTACACTTGCAGACGAGGCATCGGATGCTTCAGTAATCATCGCAGAAAAAGCGAATATCGTTCGTTCTGGCTGTCTGGCAGCAGGCGTGAATGCCTTGAATGCCTACATCACGGAAGGACACACGCCTTCATTTTATGCTGACTATGCCATGAAAGATGCGGACGGGATTGCAAGATACGACCTGCTTATTTCGATGAGTAAGCATTTGAATGAGGTCACTGCAAGACTTGAAAAGCTTGGACTTGTCATCTTAAAGGATGAAAATGGAAAATATGTAAGCCGTGGCGCAAGAAATATCAAGATAAATGGCGAGAACATCAAGCCGATTCTGGCAGATGCAGTTTCATCTCTTCCAAGTGTGAAGGTAATTAACCACTTGAATATATCTGACCTGATTCTTGATCAGGATGGTTCAGTAATCGGCGCTTTGGGAAATGAAATAGATGAAGAAAAACTCTACATTATTTTTTCCAAGGCAGTGATTATTGCAACAGGCGGTGCAGCAGGAATTTATAAGCCAAATCATCCGGGATTTTCCCGCCATAAAATGTGGTACTGTCCATTCAATACCGGTGCAGGCTACGCAATGGGCATAAGAGCAGGCGCAGAGATGACAACATTTGAGATGCGTTTCATCGCACTCCGCTGCAAAGACACAATCGCACCGGTCGGAACCCTGGCCCAGGGTGTCCATGCAAAGCAGGTCAATTCGTTCGGCGAAATCTATGAAGATAAATACGGTCTTACAACTTCGGAGAGACTATATGGAACTGTCGAGGAGAACGAAGAAGGAAGAGGTCCGTGTTACTTAAAGACAGTCGGGATTTCCCATGAGCAGGCAGAAGATCTTGAGAAGGCATACTTAAATATGGCACCTTCTCAGACACTACGTTGGATTGCAAGAGGCAAATCCGCAGATGAAGAAAATGTCGAGATCGAAGGCACAGAGCCATATATCGTCGGCGGTCATACAGCAAGCGGATTCTTTATTGATGATGGACGCCGCACGACAGTTAAGAGGCTTTATGCAGCAGGTGATGTCGCAGGTGGTTGTCCGCAGAAATATGTGACCGGTGCACTTGCTGAAGGAGAGCTTGCAGCGAAATCGGTTGTGCAAGATTTTGAGAATGAATTCTCAGTAAATAATACAACATCATCATTACATGGTGGAAGATTTGACATCAGAGAATTTGATGCGGATTTTAAAGATTTTGATCATACAGATGATCTGAAAGAAATAGCTTCTGAAATTTTAAGCGCTGATGATTTTAGTTTCAAGGATAAAGATAATATTTCAACTGAGATTGAAAATTATTTACAGATGATTTGGTCACATGTTTCTTCAAAAGACAATTCGGAAAATGGTGACCGCTCGAATAATATTTCTGAAAGTTCTTCATTAGAAAATGAGAGCCAGGCAGAAATCCTTGAAGCAAAAATGCAGGACATTATGGACCGCTATGCCGGTGGAATTTCAACACATTATGCATTCACTGAAGACAGCCTCGATGAAGCCGATTCGAAAATCAATGATCTGATGGTCGAGGCCGAAGGTGTGAAATGCAGTGATTTCCAGGATCTGACGCACTTCCTTGAAGTCCGCGAGCGTCTGCTTGTTTCGAGAGTCCTCATCCAGCACCTGAAAGCCCGTAAAGAAACCCGCTGGCACTCCTTCGATGAGAACCGTTCGTACCCAGACAAGGACTCTTCTTTCGGCAAGGTTTTCATAAACACCCGCCTCAGGGACGGAAACATAGAAGTCATCAAACGGCCAATTGATGGAGACTATAAGGTTTTCAGGGTTGTTACTTGATATTAGTAAGCGCGAGCACGGCAATACCTCTGAACCCCGAGAGGCGCCTCGCGTGAGACAGTATTGTCCGTGCGGGAGCGTAAAATAGGAAGAAGTTTATGAGCATACGATTTAATGACAACTGCATCGGCTGCGGCGCCTGTGCAAAGGTTTGTCCGGGCAGCCTGATCAAGATAAAGGACAATAGGGCATACATCAAATATCCGAAGGACTGCTGGGGCTGCGTCTCCTGCGTAAAGGTTTGTAAGGTGAACGCCATTGAATTCTTCCTTGGCGAAGACATGGGCGGCAGCGATACCTACATGCAGGTCGAAACCAAGGACCATTACCTCGACTGGAAGTTTTACGACAAAGATGGATTGAAACGAACGATTGAAGTCGACCGCACGAGTTCGAATAAATACTAAGGAGCAAGCAAAATGAACAATCTTTCACATCTCGACGCACTCGAGGCAGAAGCAATCTACATCATCCGTGAGGTTGCAGCCGAGTGCGAGAAACCAGTAATGTTATATTCGATCGGAAAGGATTCAAGCGTCATGCTTCATCTTGCGATGAAAGCGTTTTATCCTGCGAAGCCGCCATTCCCATTCTTACATGTCAACACGACCTGGAAGTTTCACGAGATGATCGAGTTTCGTGACAAGACCGCAAAGGATCTTGGCATCAAGATGATTGAATACATCAACGAAGACGGCGTGAAGAAGGGCGTAAATCCTTTCACTTATGGTTCATCCTACACCGACATCATGAAAACACAGGCACTCAAGGCAGCCCTAAAGAAATACGGCTTTACAGCAGCATTCGGCGGCGGACGTCGTGACGAGGAAAAGAGCCGTGCAAAGGAAAGAATCTTTTCTTTCAGAAATGAGGCGCAGGTCTGGGATCCGAAGAATCAGCGTCCGGAGATGTGGAAGCTCTACAATACCGAAATCTACAAGGGCGAGTCCATCCGAGTTTTCCCGATTTCAAACTGGACCGAGGCAGACATCTGGGAATACATAAAGCGTGAAAACATCCCGATCGTTTCACTTTATTTTGCAAAGGAAAGGCCATGTGTCGTACGGGATGGCAATATTATCATGATCGATGATGACAGGATTAAGCCGTACCTTAAGCCAGATGAAAAAATCGAGATGAAGAAGATAAGATTCAGGACGCTTGGCTGCTACCCATTGACTGGCGGCGTTGAGTCTGATGCAGACAATCTCGATGATGTGATAAAGGAAACGCTTTCGTCAGTCGAATCCGAGAGAACATCCCGTGTCATCGACAAGGACGGCGGCGAAGCAAGTATGGAGAAGAGAAAGAGAGAAGGTTATTTCTAATGAGCGATTTACTAAAATTTTTAACATGCGGCTCTGTCGATGACGGAAAATCAACGCTGATCGGCCATCTTCTCTATGACTCAAAGCTCCTCTACGCAGATCAAGAGAAGGCGCTCGAGCTTGATTCAAAGGTCGGCTCTGCTGGTGGACAGATTGATTATTCGCTTCTTCTTGACGGTCTGATGGCAGAGCGTGAGCAAGGCATCACGATCGATGTTGCATACCGGTATTTCACGACCGACAGGCGTTCGTTTATCGTTGCGGACTGCCCAGGCCACGAGGAATATACGAGAAACATGGCAGTCGGTGCATCCTTTGCCGACCTTGCCGTCATCCTAATAGATGCATCAAAGGGCGTGCTTGTCCAGACCCGCCGCCATGCGAGAATCTGCGCACTGATGGGTATCAAGTATTTCATCTTCGCCGTAAACAAGATGGATCTTGTGGAGTATTCCAAGGACCGTTTCGATGAAATTTCTTCTGATGTAGAAGATCTTGCAAAGGAACTTGACCTGAAGTCAATTACAATAATTCCAGTCTCTGCGACAAAGGGCGATAATATTACAAAGCCTTCAGAAAATATGACATGGTTTACCGGCAAGACAGTTCTTGATTATCTTGAAACTGTAGATATTACCGAGAAGTCGACTGAAACAGGTTTCTATATGCCAGTTCAGAGGGTAAACCGTCCGGACAGAACCTTCCGTGGTTTCCAGGGGCAGGTTGAATCTGGAACTGTAAACAAGGGTGACGAGCTCACCGTTCTTCCTTCAAATGAGAAGGCCGTAGTTGACAGAATTCTTGTCGGCGACAAGGATACGGATTCTGCTTCAAAGGATCAGCCAGTCACCATCTGCCTGAACCGCGAAATTGATATTTCACGTGGCGACGTGCTTACAAAAGATTCCGGCATCGGCACATCAAACGCCTTCCGTGCAACGCTTCTATGGATGGATGACGACATCCTGAAGGAAGGAAAGGAATATTTTATCAAGCTCGGCACGAAGAAAATCGGCGGCGTATTAAAGAAGATTCTTTACAAGACCGACATCAATACAGGCGAGAAGCTTGATGCGGATATCTTAAAGAAAAACGAGATTGCGCTCTGCGAGATTATTCTTGATGAAAAAATCCCAGTTGATTTATTTAAAAATCATAAGACACTAGGAGAACTAATTCTTATAGACAGGGTTTCCCATATGACATCAGCCTGCGGCGTTGTTGAGGAGCTTCTTTCAGAGGACAGTGCGAAGGCCGAATACTCGCATAGGCATTTTAATACGACACTTCTCCATGGCGAGTTTTCGAAGGATTATCCTTCACATGCAACGCTTCCGGCAATCAGCCAGGTCACTGCATTTTCGTTTGATTCTGCTGAGGAGCAGGCAAAGACCTTCGAGCATAAGTCACCGGATTTTGCATACACAAGGGTTGCAAATCCAACGGTTTCTGCATTTGAGCAGCGCATGTGCTCACTTGAAGGCGGAAATACGGCGATTGCAGTTTCCTCTGGCATGGCCGCAATTCATCTTGCGATATTGAATATTACCGAATCTGGAGATGAAATCATCGCATCAAGCGGACTCTATGGCGGGACGATTGATCTCTTTAGAGATTTTGAGAAGTTTGGCATTAAGGTAAATTATGTGCCAGAGCTCACCGCAGTTGAAGTAGAAAAGCATTTAAATGAACATACAAAGCTCTTATTTACAGAGACAATCGGAAATCCAGCACTTCATGTGACAGACATCAAGGAAGCGGCAGAGGTCGCACACAAGGCCGGCATTCCGCTGATCGTTGATAATACGACGGCAACGCCCTATCTTGTAAATCCAATCTCACTCGGTGCAGACATTGTCATCCATTCATCTTCGAAGTACATTAATGGAAACGGCAATTCAGTTAGCGGTGTGATTATTGATTCCTCAAATTTCGAGTGGGATTTTGAGAAATTTACGGCACTTTCTGAATATAAGAAGTTTGGAAAGCTCGCGTTTTCAGTAAGACTGAAGGCTGCGCTCCGACAGGACATTGGCTGCTGCCTCTCACCTTTCAACGCCTACCTGAACATCTTAGGGCTTGAGACTTTAGGCCTTCGAATGGAGAAGATTTCAAGAAATGCATTTGCTGTAGCATCAGAGCTTGCAAAGATACCTGGCGTTGAAGTGAATTATCCTCTGCTTTCAGATGATGATATAAGGCTTCTTGTAAATGAAGAGCTTCACGGACTTGGCGGCGGAATGTTCACCTTCAGAGTTGGTTCGAAGGAAAAAGCATACAAGGTATTAAATTCATTGAAGCTTGTCACGATTGCCTCAAACCTTGGCGATGTCAGGACACTTGCGCTTCATCCATCTTCGACCTTATTTGTCCATAGCTCTAAAGAAGAGAAGGAAAATGCAGGCGTTTACGATGACCTCATCCGCGTCAGCGTCGGCATCGAGGATGCACCAGACCTCATCGCAGATTTCAAGCAGGCAATCAGCAAGGCATCTGAGAAAGAGTAAATTTTTTGCAAGGGTCAGCTACCACAAGTTGTAATAAAGCATAATGTGGTAGCCGGTTGAGAAAAGCAAAATTACAAATAGCTACCACAGAAGCCAGAAAAGCCATTTGTGGTAGCCAAGTGAGAAAAACAACATTCTAAAAAGGAGTACAAAATGAAAATCACAGTATCAGGCGAGAAGAAGGAAGTAAAGGACGGCATCACAGTTTCAGAACTGATTGTTGAGGAGAATGTGGAGACTCCGGAGTATGTCACAGTTTCAGTGAATGAGGAATTCGTAAAAAAGGAAGATTTCGAAACAAAGAAGCTCAGTGAAGGCGACGAGGTTGAATTCCTTTACTTCATGGGTGGCGGAGCTTATTTTGCATAACGATATTTATTGCTTGTTTACCATTCAATGTTATTTATTGTAATGAAAGAAAAGCAACAAGCACTGATCAATTATTCGCTTTTTGCTAATAGCAGAAATTGTTCTGCATCTTGCAATTTGCAGATATGTATGACATTATTAAAAACTTGTGAATAGAAGGAGACTATCTTGGATATTAAATTTACAAATGATCAGCTTGAAAGATATTCAAGGCATATCATACTTAAGGAAGTCGGCGTAAAGGGACAGAAGAAGCTTCTTGGCGGCTCAGTTCTCATCATCGGAGCAGGCGGACTTGGTGCACCTGCAGCACTTTATCTTGCAGCAGCAGGCGTCGGCCATATCGGAATCGTTGATGCCGATGTCGTTGATCTCTCCAATCTTCAGCGCCAGGTCATTCATACGACAAACGACATTGGAAAGCCAAAGGTAGAGTCTGCAAAGGAAACGATGGAAGCCATCAATCCTGATGTCGAGGTCACGACCTACCAGAAGTTCCTTGCATCAGACAACATCATGGACATCATCAAGGACTATGACATTATCCTTGACGGTACCGACAATTTCCCTGCAAAGTTTCTTATTAATGATGCGTGTGTCATGGCAAACAAGCCATTCGTACACGCCGGCATCATCCGCTTCAAGGGCCAGCTCATGACCGTAATTCCACATGAGAGTCCATGCTACAGATGTGTGTTCAAGACCATGCCGCCAAAGGACGCAGTTCCTACATGTAAGCAGGCCGGCGTCATTGGCGCAATGGCAGGTGTCATCGGCTGTCTTCAGGCACTTGAAGCAGTAAAATATTTAACAGGCGCAGGCGAGCTTCTCACAGGAAAGCTGCTCACGTTTGACGCATTAAAGATGGAATTTCACACAATCAAGCTTCCGCCTCGTGGTGAAGGCTGCGCTGTCTGCTCAGATCATCCTACGATTACAGAACTCATCGATTATGAGCAGGCACAGTGCGAGTGGAAGCCAGGGCAGAACTAATAAAAATTAAGGGTACATTCGGAGGTAAAATATGGAAGTTGATTACGCCGTACTGAAAAAAGGCGGGTGGATGAGGCAGAAGCAGAAGAATAATTTTGCACTGAGAATCCACGTCGTTGGCGGCCATCTCACAGGCGAGCAGATGGCTACAATCGCAGAGGTCTGCGAGAAATATGGACATGACTATGTGCATCTTACTGCGCGCCAGTCACTTGAGATTCCTTTTATGAAACTTGAGGACATAGATGCGATTAAGGCAGACCTTGCAAAAGGCGGTGTCGAGCCATCAGTTTGCGGACCGAGAGTCCGTACTACGACAGCATGCCAGGGAAATCGGACCTGTCCTTCGGCCTGCATCGATACCTATGGTCTTGCACTTGAAATTGACAAGCGGTATTTCGCAAGAGAGCTTCCAGGCAAGTTCAAGTTCGGCGTCACTGGCTGCCAGAACAACTGCCTGAAAACTGAAGAAAATGATGTCGGCATCAAGGGCGCTGAAAGAGTTGAGTGGCAGGAAGACAAGTGCATAAACTGCGGCGTCTGCGTAAAGGCATGCCGCGAGGAAGCCATCACTCTGAAGGACGGCAAGATTTCCATCAATATGGATAAGTGCACCTACTGCGGCCGCTGCGAGAAGGCCTGCCCGGTTGATGCTTATGTCGCACATGAAGGCTACATCGTTTCCTTCGGCGGACTTTTCGGAAACCATATCCACAGAGGCGAGGTCATCATCCCGTTCATCGAGGATCATGACAAATTAATCAAGGTCTGCGATGCAGCAATCCAGTTCTTTGATGACCACGCAAAACCAAACGACAGGCTTCAGTTCTGCATTGAAAGGGAAGGCGAAGACAAATTTAAGCAGGCAATTCTGGATGCATACAATTCATAAGGAGAATAAAAATGGCAGATATAAAAGCAGATGAGACAGTTGATATTACAGATGTGGTTTGCCCTGTTACATTTGTAAAGGCAAAGGTTGCACTGGACGAGCTCGACGAGGGACAGATTCTTTCGATCAAGCTAAACGACGGCGAGCCAGTTCAGAATGTTCCAAGGAGCATGAAGGAAGAAGGACATAAGGTTTTAAAGCTTGACGACAACGGCGATGGCACCTACCAGCTCTATGTTGAGAAGGTCGGCGAGTGATTAATCAAAATCAATAATAGAATTTCAAAATTCCTCTGGCAGATGACGTAATGGGCATTGCCAGAGGAATTTTTGATAAAAATATTTGATTTATCTCTATTATTATGACAAAATACTGATATTATGATATCAATTTTACTGCTTATGACGGAGGCCTTTTGAGATAGTAAAAAGACTTCCGTTTTTTTGAGGGAATTTGAGCTTCTTTTTAACGCTGTATATCAGGGTGTCATGATCATGATCATTGCTCTTTTTATGAAAGAATACATGAATTTTTTCATTTTCAATAAATGGATTGGGAAAAATTGCTGTCAATCAAAAAATGCTGCAGGAATTCCTTGGACATTATCCTTTTGCCATTATTTTATTAGCAGTAGCTGGCGCCTTTACAGAAGAGGTGATTTACAGGGGAATTCTTTTTGAATTTTTCTATAAGGCTGGGCAGACGGCATCTGTGTTATTAACAGCTTTCCTGTTTGGATTCATTCATATTCTTTCAACGATAAAATTGGGAGACTTTAATGGAATCCTGGATCTGATTCTGAAGCTGCTTCCGTATTTCATGATGGGGCTTGCCCTGGCACTTGAATATGTGAAATACAAGAATATCTGGATTAATATTTTTACACATGTGCTATGGAATATTATTGCATGCCTGATGAGCATAGTAGTAATGAAATTTTTGCCATTTATGAAATAAGTAATGCGTCGGTTTTTAGCTGATATGGAAAATCAATATGAAATGAACATACATACAAAGGAAAAACTGTTTGAATATTTTGCGGTTCAATTAATTCTGTATTTTATGTAATTGTGTATTTGGTGTAGTGTGTTATAATATTTAAGTTATCCGTGCAGTATTCATTATTATGCTTTATGATGGCGGAACTATTGCTGTCTTACCTGAAAAAAAATGGGAGCTATCACAGGAAGTGCTTCCAAATCTCATAAATATGCAGAATCCGAATATGCAGGCATTTTTCTATCAGATGTCTCAGGAAATGAGCAACAGGATAATGCAAAAAGACATTCAGAAAATTGATTACTATTCAAGAATGATCCAGCGTTACGGCAAGTCTGGATACTGGAATCAGAATGCCAATCAAAATGGAAACGTAAGCGGCAGTCCAACTGCTTTTCAGAACGCGTTTCAGGCAAACTGGCAGAACGGATACCAGAATAATATGCAAAACGGGTACCAGAATAATATACAGAATGGTTATCAGAATAATATGCAGAACAGATACCAGCCCAACGGTCAGAATGCATATCAAAATAATATGCAGAACAGTTATCAGCCCAATGGTCAGAATAGCTACTAGAATAATGGTCAGAATGGAGTCCGGATTAACGGGCAGAATGAATTTCAGAATAATGGACAGAATGGAATGTGGAAATGACAGAAATATATTTAGATAATTCAGCGACGACGCGGTGCTCGGATGAAGCTGCAAAGGTAATGGCGAAGGTCTTGACCGAGGATTACGGGAACCCTTCTTCGCTTCACAATAAGGGAATGGAAGCGGAGAATTACCTTAAAAATACGAGAAAGGTAATCGCAGACTCGCTGAAGGTTGATAAGAATGAAATCTATTTTACGTCTGGTGGAAGCGAGTCAAATAATGCGGTGATTCTGGGTTACGCGGCAGAAAATCCGAAAAAGGGAAAGCATGTCATCACGACGTCAATCGAGCATGCGTCCGTTGAGATGCCATTCCAGTATCTTGAGCAGAATGGCTATGAAGTGACTCGTCTTAAGGTTGACCAATACGGAAATATCTCACTTGATGAGCTTCGGGATGCAATCCGTGAGGACACGGCGCTTGTTTCTCTTATGCATGTGAATAATGAAATCGGCACGGTCGAGCCTATCGAGGAAGCTGCTGAGATCATCCATGAGAAAAATCCGAATACTGTCTTTCATGTTGATGCGATTCAATCTTATGGGAAAATCCCTGTATTTCCGAAGAGGACAGGAATAGATCTGCTTTCCGTCAGCGGTCATAAGATTCATGGACCAAAGGGCAGTGGATTTCTCTATATAAAGGATAAGGTCAGGGTTCGCCCTCTTGTTTTCGGCGGCGGCCAGGAAAGACTGATGCGTTCCGGCACGGAAAATGTTCCTGCAATTGCTGGTCTTGGCACAGCGGTCTCAGAAATCTTTGAAGATCTTCCGGGACACTTGGATGAATTCGTGCGCCTACGGAAAATATTTTCAGATGGCATAAAGGACATTGATGGACTCTCCATCAACGGTCCGCTTGTACCATATGATGGCGCTATGGCAAAGTCCTACGATGGCAAAAAAGAATTTCGTACAAATGCTGCATCGGATAATGAAACAGGCATTGTCGCTCCATACATCATCAGCCTGTCCGTTCAGAATGTCCGTGCAGAAGTGCTCTTACACGCACTTGAAGAAAAAGGAATCTTTGTTTCTGCCGGCTCCGCCTGCTCATCAAACCGCACCAACGTATCCCGCACGCTCACAGCAATTCATCTACCCAAGAACCTGCTTGAGTCCACTGTACGTTTCTCGATGAGCTACCACACGACCGAAGCCGAAATCACGGAAGCAGTCAAAGCACTGCACGAGATTGTACCAATGTTACAACGCTACACACGACACTAGAATTTTATTCATATTCGGCATGCAGCGAGTATAAAGAGGAAAAAATTATGTACCACGCATTTTTATTAAAATATGGCGAGATCGGCATCAAGGGCAAGAACCGCTACCTCTTCGAGGAGGCGCTTGTCGACAGCGTCCGCCGTGCACTTAAAGATTTCCCTCAGGAGTTTGAGGTCACCCGTCCTTCTGGCAGGATTTTTGTAGAGTGCAAGGAGGACTTTGATTTTGAAGATGTCCTGCATGCACTTCAGAATGTTTTCGGACTTGTCGAGATCTGTCCCGTCGTTTTAGTCCCGGATGAGGGCTTTGACAAGCTTGCAGAAAAGGTTGTCGAATTTGTTGACAAGGTTTATCCTGAAAAGAATTTCACCTTCAAGGTAAAGTGCAGGAGGTCGAGAAAGGATTATCCTCTGGATTCTATGCAGCTTGCCGCAGAGCTTGGCGGCAGGATTTTGGACGCATTCCCGACACTTTCTGTCGATGTCCACAAGCCGGATGTCTATATTTATGTCGAGGTCAGGACGCACAATCTCTGCATCTATTCCAAGGAATATGAGGGCTTAGGCGGCCTTCCGTATGGCACGAGCGGCAAGGCAATGCTCCTTCTTTCAGGCGGTATAGACAGTCCGGTTGCAGGCTTTAGAGTTGCAAAGCGCGGCGTGAAGATTGACGCGATTTATTTTCATGCACCGCCATACACATCTGAGCGTGCAAAGCAAAAGGTCGTAGATCTCGCGCACCAGGTCGCAAAGTATTCAGGTCCGATGAATCTCTATGTCGTAAACTTTACAGACATTCAGCTCTGCATCCTGGACCACTGCCCGCATGACGAGCTTACCATCATCATGCGCCGTTACATGATGGCAATCGCTGAGCACTTCGCAAAGGAAGAGGGCTGCATGGGACTCATTACTGGAGAGTCCATCGGCCAGGTCGCATCCCAGACCATGCAGTCACTGGAGTGCACGAATGCTGCAGTTTCGATGCCGGTATACAGGCCACTCATTGCCTACGACAAGCAGGAAATTGTAAATGAATCCCAGAAGATCGGCACCTTCGAGACATCAATTCTGCCTTATGAGGACTGCTGTACAATTTTCGTCGCAAAGCACCCGGTGACAAAGCCAAAGCTTGACAGGATTGAAAAATCCGAAACACATCTCGTCGGATTCATCGAGCCGCTTTTGGAGAAAGCTATTGATGAGGTGGAAGTCATCTCCATCGACTGATGAAGAAGCGATAATCAAATACGGTAATATTATGTAACTTCTGTAGAGATTATCGCATGAAAAAACAAGCAATGTTTTCATGTAATTTTATTTGAATGATAGTTAATGTCTTAATGATCAGCTCATGGCTTGCGCTGCATGTCAGAGAATGCTGTGTTATTGCAGGAAAAAGGAAAGCATATGTCATACGCAAAAATAATCTTAAAAAAAGGCGAAGGCCGGATGATGAAGTCTGGCGGTTCATGGGTTTTTGATAACGAAATAGATAATGTTGAAGGCGATTATGAAAACGGCGGACTTGTCGAAGTTCATGATTTCGATGGCTACCCAATGGGCATCGGATACATAAATGACAAATCAAAAATCCGTGTGCGCATCCTGACCCGTGACATTGATAAAGAGATCGACCGTGCATTTTTCGAGAAAAAGCTCCGCACAGCCTGGGATTACAGGAAAAGAGTAATCGACACTTCTTCCTGCAGACTGGTTTTTGGCGAGGCGGATTTTCTTCCAGGCATTACGATCGATAAATATGAGGATGTCCTAGTCGTCGAATCTCTTACGCTTGGCATGGAGAATTTCAAGAATGAGATTGTTGAAATTTTAAAAGGAATCCTTGCAGAAGACGGCATCAGAATCCGCGGCGTTTACGAGCGTGATGATGCCGGCGAGCGTAAGAAAGAGGGCCTTGAAAAATATGACGGCTTCATCGGAGATGAGTTTGATACCAACGTTGAGATTACTGAAAATGGCGTAAAGTATTTTGTTGATGTCAAGCGTGGGCAGAAGACCGGATTTTTCCTTGACCAGAAACTGAATCGAAAGGCAATACAGGGTCTTGCAAAGGATGCTGAAGTCCTTGATCTTTTCACGCATACAGGCTCATTTGCGCTTAATGCGGCATACGCTGGCGCAAAGCATGTCACCGGAATTGATGCATCAGAATATGCAATCGAGACTGCGAGGAAAAACGCAGAACTAAACGGCTTTTCAAATGTCAATTTTGACATTGCTGACATCGTGGAACTTCTTCCAGAAATGGTAAAGGCCGGTAAACAGTATGATCTTTTGATTCTTGATCCGCCAGCATTTGCAAAGGAAAAGCAGCATCTGAAGAATGCGATAAATGGCTACAGGGAAATAAATAAAAATGCGATGAAGCTCGTAAAAAAGAGCGGTTACTTTGCCACCTGCTCATGCTCGCATTTTATGACGAGAGAACTTTTTGAAAAGATGATTGTCGAGGCCAGCAAACAGGCCCATGTGCATCTTCGTCAGGTCGAAGCCCGCGCACAGGCACCGGACCATCCGATTCTCTGGACAATGGGAGAGAACTCGTACTATTTAAAGTTTTATGTGTTTCAGCTGTATTGATTAATCTATTTGTGACATCCGTGGTAATTCTGATTCTTTATTCATGCAAAGCACGAACAAAATAAAAATAGAGCTAGTAAAACTATCATGACAAAATAAAAAATCCGGCACATTGCTGTGCCGGAGAAATGAATAATGAATGACTGACCTTCTTAAGATCAGTCAACTCTTCATACCATGTAAGGCTTTACTGCTTCAAGAATTTCAGCGTCATCCTCAGCGTGGATTGTAAGCTCGATTGGCTGTGAAAGGTCAAGTGAGAAGATTCCCATGATTGACTTTGCATCGATGACATAACGTCCGCTGATAAGATCGAAGTCGCTGTCAAACTTTGAAATAGTGTTGACGAAAGACTTTACCTTGTCAATAGAATTGAGTGAAATCATTACCTTTTTCATACCTAAACCTCCTAAAAAAATGGTATAAAATTGATTACAATGTGATATTATTTCAGATAATAAAAAATGTCAATCGTTGAAATAACGAATTAAAAAATATTTTACAAGTATTTTGACAAACAAGACATTAGGGAAGATCAGACAGGACAAATTTTGCATTTCGGACATAATAAATTATACTGTGGAAAGATGCTGCCGTGACTTTTGTAAAAATCTTCTGACTGACATTTGAGAAAATTAATATGAATACAAATAATATGACCGCAGCATTGAAAAATCTGGGCTGCAAGGTAAATGAATATGAGACAAAGGCAATGGAGAAGAGGCTTTCTGAGGCCGGCTTTACCATTGTGCCATTTTCTGATAAGGCAGATGTGTATGTCATAAATACCTGCACAGTGACGGCTGTCGCTGACCAGAAATCAAGGCAGATGCTTAGGCGCGCAAAGCGTGAAAATCCTGATGCGGTGATTGTCTGTGCAGGCTGCTTTGCCGAGACTTTTCTTGCAGAAAATGATGAAGAAAAACTAAAAGAGGAGACAGGCGCCGACCTTATTATCTTAAATGACGAAAAGGGAAAAATTGATGAGAAGGTAATTTCATTTCTTGAGTCCAGAAAACAGATTTCTAATACTGATGAAGCAGTTCAAGATAGCAAGGATTTGAATGAAGGAGAGGCAGCTTTTGATGGAAAGAACGCTGATAACATAAGTAGTGTTGAGAATAATGAGATGGACATTCGTCATCGTGACACTGCCGCTACCTTCGAAGAACTTGGTTTTTCCGAGCCATCTGACAGGACAAGAAGCTTCTTAAAGATTCAGGATGGCTGTGACCATTTCTGTTCATACTGTCTGATTCCATTTGCGAGAGGAAAGTCCAGAAGCCGCAGCATGGAAGCATCAGTAAAAGAAGCAGAGCACCTTGCAGAAGAAGGATTTTCTGAAATTGTAATTACAGGCGTTGATGTTGCAGCATACGGCAGGGATTTTGATCAGGATAACCAAGAGAAAATCAGAATAAATTATTTTTCAGAAAAAAAGAAAATATCGAAAACAGACCAGCAATTATTATCTACAGGCAGTACATTAACTGAGGATAAACAAGATAATACGAATTATTATCTTCTGCTTTTGGTTCTCCGTATCTCATTAATTCAAGGCATCCGCCGCATCCGTTTCGGCTCGCTTGACCCGGATCTTATTACCGAAGATTTTGTAAAGGAATTATCTGAGATTCCAAAGATCTGCCCGCATTTTCATCTTTCCCTTCAGAGCGGATCAGATGCTGTCCTTAAACGCATGAACCGCCACTATACGAAAGAAGATTACAGAAAAGCTGTCGAATTACTTCGGAAATATTTTGATGATCCTGCGATTACGACGGACATCATCTCAGGCTTCCAGGGAGAGACGGACAGTGAGTTTGAAGAGACCTGTGACTTTGTAAAGAAGATAAATTTTTACGAAGTCCATAATTTCCCCTATTCCATCAGGAAGGGTACAAGGGCAGAATCCCTTCCCGGCCGTGTCAAAAATGTGATCAAGGAAAATCGCGTGAACAAATTGATTGATATCTCAAAAAAACAGGCTGTTGAGTACAGGCGCCGTCATATTGGGAAGGAAGTTTCCGTTCTTTTCGAATCGGATTTTCATAGAATAGCAGATGCAGACAAAGAGGATTTTATTGACGCGACAGGATTTTATGTCACAGGATTATCCGAGGAATACATCCGCTGTGCAGTAAAGGTTAAGAATGAAGAAGAGGCTGATGCACTGAAGCACACAATAAGAGAGGGCAGAATAATTGGATTTCTTACTGATGAAATAATGGAAATCGTCTGATTATTCTTTACTTTTGCTGTTAAATCAATTAGAATGAAACCGATTATGTTGGATGGAAATTTTTGACAGGACTTGAGTTATGAATCTTTCAAATACACAGTATTTCAAAGTCGAGACAGACAACAATGTTGGCGTAAAGCAGATTTTAGAGAGCGTTTACAATTCTCTCAAAGAAAAAGGCTACAACCCCGTGAATCAGATTGTAGGCTATATTATGTCGGGAGATCCTACATTTATCACGAGCTACAATGGTGCGAGAAGCCTCATTATGAAGGTCGAGCGCGATGAGCTTGTTGAGGAGCTCCTTAAAGAATACATAAAGAACGAGGCATGGAAGGACGTCTGATGGGGCTCGACTTCGGAGCGCATACATGCGGTGTTGCCGTTTCTGACGGCCTTGGAATCACTGCACAGGGTGTTGAGATTATCCGAAGGGAAAAGCCTACGAAATATCGTACCACGCTTGCGCGAATCGGCGAGCTGGTTCAGAAATACTCTGTAAATACTTTTGTATTAGGTCTTCCTCTGGGCCTTGATGGGATTGAGGGCGAGAGATGCCAGAAAACCCGTGATTTTGCAGAGGCACTTCAAAAAAGATTTCCAGAAATTCCGATTTGTTTTCAGGATGAGCGCTTTACGACTGTTGAATCCCACGAGGCGATGGAGTTTACAGGCGTTCAAAAAAAAGATCACAAGAAATATGTCGATGAGCTTGCAGCAATGCTGATTCTTCAGAGATACATGGATGAGCATCGGCAAAGTTAAATTCTCATCCTAATTATGAGAAATATTATTCACGCTGCGTTGTTTCCGCAAGATAAGGCTGCCTGTTGCGGGAAAGAGGATTGATAGCAGTATGAGGGAAAAGTCATGTCAGAAAAAATTGTTTTAGAAGATACTGAAGGCTCGGATAAGCTTGAAGTTTATATAATTGAAGAAACGACGATAAATGAGAAGCATTATGTTTTAGCGTCAAATCTTGATCCTGATTCGGAGGAGGATTCGGATGAGAATCAAGAGGGCGAGGCTTATATTCTCCGTGAGGATGAATGCGAGGGTGATCCGGAGAACTTTATTTTTACAACCGTAACCGATGACGAAGAACTAAAAAATGTCGCCGGAATCTTCAAGGAATTACTTGACGACTCGGAGGTTACAATTGAATAAGAAAAAACTTAAGATCATTCCGCTCGGAGGCCTTGACATCATTGGTATGAATATGACGGCTTTCGAATATGGCGACAGCATCATTGTAGTGGACTGCGGAATGGCATTTCCGGAAGACGATATGCCAGGCGTAGACCTTGTCATTCCGGATATTTCCTATCTTCTGGAGAATGAGGACAAGGTGAAGGGCATCTTTATTACGCATGGTCATGAAGACCACATCGGTGCAATCCCTTATGTCCTTTCCCAGATGCAGGTTCCGCTTTATGCGACGAGGCTTACCATGGGCATCATTGAGCACAAGCTCGAAGAGTACAATATGATGACCCAGGTGAGAAGGAAGGTTGTTCAATACGGCCAGACGATTAATGCCGGCTGTTTCCGTGTAGAATTCATAAAGACAAATCACTCGATTCAGGATGCAGCTGCATTTGCAATTTTTACCCCTGTTGGTACTGTTATTCATACAGGAGATTTTAAAGTTGATTACACGCCTGTTTTTGGTGACCAGATTGATCTGCAGCGCTTTGCAGAACTCGGCCAGAAGGGTGTTCTCGCAATGCTCTGCGACAGCACGAATGCTGAGCGGCCTGGCTTTACAATGTCTGAGCGCACGGTTGGTACGACTTTTGACCAGATTTTCGGCCAGTACCAGAATACGAGAATCATCATCGCAACATTTGCTTCAAATGTTGACCGTGTACAGCAGATTATTAATTCTGCCTACAAATTCGGCAGGAAAGCTGTCATCGAAGGCCGCTCAATGGTTTCCATCATCACTACGGCAGTTGAGCTTGGCTACATCAATATTCCAGACAATACGCTTATTGGCATCGATGAGCTGAAGAATTATCCTGATGAGAAGACCGTCATCATCACGACAGGATCACAGGGCGAGTCCATGGCTGCACTTTCCCGAATGGCATCCGGCATGCACAAGAAAATCCGCATCAAGCCAAACGATACGATTATTTTCTCGTCCCATCCTATTCCGGGAAATGAGAAGGCGGTATCTCATGTCATGGATGACCTTTACAGGCAGGGCGCAAACATCATCTATCAGGATACGCATGTTTCCGGACATGCCTGCCAGGAGGAGATTAAGCTCCTTTATTCCCTTGTAAAGCCAAAGTATGCGATTCCGGTTCATGGCGAATACAAGCATTTAAAGGCACAGGCTGATGTCGTTCGTACTTTGGGATATGACAGTTCTCATTTTTTCATTATGAAGGTCGGAGACATTCTCGAGCTGAATGATGAGAGCGCTAAAGTAAATGGAAATGTCAAGGCCGGTTCCGTCATGGTCGATGGTCTTGGCGATGTAGGTTCTGTTGTGCTCAGGGACAGACAGAGATTATCAGAAGATGGAATCATTATCGTAGTGCTTCTTCTGATGCAGGGCACATCTACATTCATTGGAAATGCTGAAATTGTTTCCAGAGGTTTTGTCTACGCAAAGGGTGCAGAGGACCTGATGGACAATGCCCGTGAAGTCGTAAATAATGAAATGACGGATTTAAGTCAGAGGCATGTTTCTGACTGGACGAAGATCCGCTCGGATATCCGTACAGCACTTTCAGACTTTGTATGGAAAGAGACAAAGAGAAGACCAATGATTCTTCCGATTGTCATGGAAGTCTGATCACTTTGAATAGTTTCTCATGCCTGGTATGTTTCCTTGTGGGTTGGCATGAGATGCACTGGTTTAGGAATTGTAATGAACGATGATGAAAGGATGAAAATTTTTCTCTCTACCTTGAGACCATCTCTTCCAGAGCATTTATATGCACTCAAAAAATGGTGCCTTGAGAGAGATTATCCTGTCATCAGAAGCGAGACAGAAGACCTGCTCCGCGCTGTCCTTGCGATGAAAAAGCCTTCAAAGATATTAGAGATTGGAACCTGTGCTGGATACTCGACATCATTTATTTATGAATATGCGAAGGCACAGATTACGACGCTCGAGATCCGTCCTGAGCATGTGAAAGAGGCTCGCGAGAATTTCAAGAATTTTGGAATTTCTGATTTTATTAAAGTCATCGAAGGCGATGCTGAGAAGAGTCTTGATGAGATGATTTCTTCTGATGAAAATCCGAAGTTTGATTTTGTTTTTATTGATGCTGCCAAGGGGCAGTACAGTATATATTTTGACAGGGCAGCAAAGCTACTGACAGATGACGGCGTGATCGTTTGCGACAATGTGCTTCAGGATGAGAGTTTACTCGATTCGAGATACACGATTCTGCAGAGGGACAGGACAATTCACGACAGGATGCGCGCCTTCCTTCAGGATATCACACACAGAGCTGATTTTGTGACGGATGTGCTTCCGATTGCTGACGGGATGTCGGTGTCGGTGCATAAAGTTTTGTAAAAATATTTTGTAAAAATATTTCTGAAAATGAATGTCTGAAATAATAATTATGTTTATTGTTGCAGGATTTTGAGAAGCAATAATTTGAATATTATATCGCATTTACAATTAGTGAATGCATTAGGATACGTAATAGTCAGGGTTATTTATGATAGAAAGAAAGAAACCGGAGCTTCTTGTTCCGGCTGGCGGAATTGAGACATTAAAGACAGCAGTGCTTTATGGTGCTGATGCTGTTTATATGGGTGGAGACGCTTACGGTCTCAGGGCAAATGCGAAGAATTTTTCAGATGAGGATTTGAAAAAGGCTGTCAAATTCTGCCATGAGAGAGGTGTAAAGGTTTACATCACTGCAAATATTTATGCCCACAATTATGACATCGAAGGCATAAAGGAATATTTCAAAAAGCTTCAGAATGAAATTCGTCCTGATGCAGTCCTGATTTCAGATCCGGGCATGTTTTCTCTTGCAAGGGAATATATGCCAGATATCGATCTTCATATTTCAACCCAGGCGAATACGACGAATTACATGAGCGTGCTCTTCTGGGTGAAGGAAGGCGCAAAGCGAATTGTGACAGCCCGCGAACTTTCGCTTAAGGAAATAAAGGAGATTCGCGAGCATATTCCGGACGATATCGAAATCGAGAGCTTCGTACATGGTGCGATGTGCATTTCCTATTCCGGACGATGCCTACTTTCGAATTATTTTACAGGACGTGACTCAAACAGAGGCGAATGCACGCATCCATGCAGGTGGAAATATACGGTACTTGAGAAAGATACTGCTGGCGTTCAAAAAAACGGCAGCAATGAAGAGGCAGCCGGGGCAGCAGGCAGTTCCGAAAACAGCACATTCAACAACCCAACACATCTTGTCGACGAGAATCATGAATACTATCTCGAAGAGGACGAGCGCCCGGGCGAATATCTTCCGGTCTTCGAGAACGAGCGCGGCACCTACATCATGAATTCCAAGGATCTCTGTATGATCGACCACATCCCGGAGCTTGTAGATGCTGGCATCGACAGCTTCAAGATTGAGGGCAGGATGAAGAATCCGCTCTATGTCGCAACAGTTGCCCGTACCTACAGGATGGCAATTGATGCCTATTTCAGAAGTGAGGATGAGTACAGAAAGCTTCTTCCATGGCTGAATGAGCAGATTGCTTCCTGCACCTACAGGAAATTTACGACTGGCTTTTATTTTGGAAAGCCGGGTAGCGACGAGCAGATTTATGACAACAATACATACGTAAATGCATATACCCTTATTGGCATTGTCGAAGAAGTAAAAGATGACGGGCGCGTTCGTTTTTATCAGAAGAACAAGTTCTCTGTTGGCGAGACAATCGAGATCATGAAGCCGGACGGACAGAACATTGAGACAAAGGTAGTATCCATAAGGGATGATGAGGGAAATGAGATGGAATCTGCCCCTCATCCTTTACAAATACTTTATGTTTTGTTTGATACGAAGCCGCAAAAATATGATATACTTCGAAGAAGCGAATTAAAAAAATAATGCGTAATATTACGCAGAAGATGTAAAGAATTAGGCACGACAAAGGCATTTTCTAGAAAGGAAGCTTATTATGGCAGCCGCAAAAAAGTATGTAGCTTATGTAGGTACATATACCCATTCAAACAGCGTGGGCATTCATGTTTATGATGTTGATACAAAAAAGGGAGCGCTTACTGAGAGAAGCGTTGCGCCGATAAACAATCCATCATTTCTTACTACGTCTCATAATGGCAAGTACCTTTATTCCATCGCTGATGAGGGCGTAGCTGCCTTCAGTATTGATGAAAATGGTGACCTTACAAAGATCAACCAGCAGTGGATTGGCGGCATGAGAGGCGACTATGTTGAGGTCGATTCGAAGAACCGTTTCCTTTTTGTAGGCGGCTATCATGACGGAAGAGTCACAATGATGAAATTAAATTCTGATGGCTCAATCGGCGATATTTCCTGCGGCATTTTCCAGAGCGGCCTTCCCATCAGCGCATCAGAAAAGCGTCTCGACCACCCGAAGGTTACCTGTGTCAAGCTTACCCCTGATGAGAAATATCTGCTTGCTGCAGACCTTGGACTTCACATGGTAAAGGTTTATAAAATCGATTATGAACTTGGAAAGCTCGAGCTTGAGGACATCATCCGCTGCTCAATGGATTCAGGTCCGAGAGCCCTTCATTTTTCAAAGGATGGCAAATTCCTTTATGTCCTTACAGAGCTTGCGAATGCAATCGAAATTTATAAATATAGTGGAGAGAATAACCAGACACTTTTTGAATTAGTAAAGATTGTTCCTACACTGAAAAAGGATTTTCCGGCAGCAGGTTCTACAAGTTTTGATTTCACTGCTGATGACAAGTACTGCCTTGTCACTGTAGATGCATTAAATACTGTCACTGTTTTTGCAAGAAATGCAGAGGATGGAACGCTTTCTTATGAATTTGAAACTATGGTAAGCGGTGATTATCCAAAGTCAATCGGTGTTCTTCCAGGTAATGAATTCTATGCTGTATTAAATCACGACACAAACGAAATCCGTACCTTCAAGGTATTTCCAGAAAAGAAATGTGCACTTATGGAAAATAAGCCTGTCAAGGTTTCTACACCAAACTGTATTGATATCGTTGCATTAGGCGGAGAAGGCTGATGGCAGGCTCGCTATATGGGAAAAATTTCCGTGTGATGACCTTCGGCGAATCCCATGGTCCAGCCATCGGTGCAGTAGTAGACGGCTGCCCTGCAGGACTTGAATTAAGTGCCGAGGACATCCAGCCCTTCCTTGACAGGCGCCGCCCTGGCCAGTCCCGCTTCACGACGAAGAGAAATGAGAAGGATGAGGTCGAGATTCTTTCAGGCGTTTTTGAAGGGAAAACACTTGGCACTCCGATTGCGATGGTCATTAGAAACACAGATCAGCATTCGAAGGATTATTCAGACATACAGAATGTATACAGACCAGGCCATGCAGACTATGGCTTCGATGCAAAGTACGGTTTCCGTGATTACAGAGGCGGTGGAAGATCTTCTGCAAGAGAGACAATTGGCCGTGTTCTTGCAGGCGCAATCGCATCAAAATTATTGGCATCTGTCGGCGTTACGGTAACAGCATACTCAAAGGCAATAGGACCTTTTGAAATTACGAAGTTCGACCGCAATGAAATCATGAAGAATCCGCTCTATATGCCGGATAGTGAGATGTCTGAAAAAGCGCAGTCTTACCTTACTGAAAAAATGAGTGAATGTGACTCAGTCGGCGGCATCGTTGAGTGCAGGATTGATGGGCTCAAAGCTGGCATCGGTGAGCCAGTGTTTGACAAATTAGATGCTGCTCTGTCGCAGGCGATCATGTCAATCGGCGCCGTAAAGGGCTTTGAAATCGGCGATGGCTTTGCAGCTTCAAAGGCAGTAGGAAGTACGAATAATGATTCGTTTTATACCGACGACGATGGTGTCATCAAAAAACGCACGAACCATGCAGGCGGCATCTTAGGCGGCATCAGTGATGGAAGTGAAATCATCTTCCGCGCAGCAATCAAGCCTACGCCTTCTATTTCAAAGGAACAGGAGACTGTGAATTCTTCCGGCGAGAATGTCAAAATCGTCATCAAGGGCCGCCACGATCCGATCATCGTGCCCCGTGCAGTCGTAGTCGTTGAATCCATGGCTTGCGTAACGGTACTCGACCTTATGCTTTCAAATATGACGGCGAGAGCAGAATATTTTAGGGAATTTTATTAATATGTATGAAGTAAATACTATTGACGGGCGCGCAAAGACAGGCATCCTTACGACAGTGCATGGCACGGTGAGGACGCCTTGTTTTATGAATGTGGCAACGCAGGGAGCAATCAAGGGTGCGGTTTCGACCGAGGATCTCGAAGGAATCGGAACCCAGATCATGCTTTCAAATACCTACCACCTGCACCTTCGTCCGACAGACACACTGATAAAAGAATATGGCGGCCTGCACAGGTTCACAGTCTGGAACAAGCCAATACTTACGGATTCAGGCGGCTTCCAGGTCTTTTCTCTGGCTGACCTTCGCTCCATAAAGGAAGAGGGCGTTACGTTCAAGTCTCATCTCGACGGCCACAGGATTTTCATGGGACCTGAGGAAAGCATGACGATTCAGTCAAACCTTGGCTCCACGATTGCGATGGCGTTTGACGAATGTCCGTCATCAAAGTCTGAAAGAGAATATGTTGAGAAATCAGTTGCAAGGACAACGCGCTGGCTCATCCGCTGCAAGAAAAAGATGGACGAACTGAACCAGCAGGAGGATACGATCAATAAAAACCAGCTTCTCTTTGGAATAAATCAGGGTGCAGTCTTTGATGACATCAGGATTGCCCAGGCAAAGGAGATTGCTGACATGAATCTTGACGGCTATGCCCTTGGCGGACTTGCAGTCGGTGAGACCGCAGAGGAAATGTACCATATCCTTGATGTCACGATTCCTTATCTTCCGCAGAACAAGCCTACGTATCTCATGGGTGTCGGTACGCCTGAAAACATCCTGCGCTCAGTATATTATGGCGTCGACTTCTTTGACTGTGTATATCCGTCGAGAAATGGCAGGCATGGACATGCATACACATCTCATGGCAGGCTGAATCTCTTAAATAAGAAATTTGAAAAGGATGAGCGTCCGCTTGAGGAAGGCTGTGACTGCCCATGCTGCAGGAGATATTCTAGGGCGTATGTACATCATCTGATGAAGTCTGGAGAGATGCTTGGCATGCGGCTTCTGGTACTCCACAATCTCAGGTTTTACAACAAACTGATGGAAGAAATTCGTGCAGCCATTGATGAGCACAGGTATGAAAGTTTCATGAAAGAAAGAATCGAGATGCTTCACGAGAACGATTCGTGACAATTCACATTTTTTCTTTATTTGTATATGTTAATTTCATTGTATTTGCTTTCTAATCCTTTACAATTTTCTTGCATACATTATAAATTTAGGATAGAATAGCAAGGTATTTTGTTTATTTGGAGGTAATTAGGTATTATGCAGTTATTTTTAAGTTCATCCGGATCCGCATCAGGTGCTACTTTCTCTCTTATCATCTGGATGGTCATTATTTTCGGTTTCATGTATTTCTTCATGATTCGCCCTCAGAGGAAGGAGCAGAAGAATAAGGATGCCATGATAAAGGAACTTGCTATTGGAGATACAGTTCTTACGACAAGCGGCTTCTATGGCGTCGTAATTGATATTTCAAAGGACCAGGATACAGTCATTGTAGAGTTTGGTTCAAACAGAAACTGCAGAATTCCTATGCAGACAGCCGCCATCTCAGCAGTAGAAAAGCCTGAAGATGCGAAGAAGGCAGAGGAAGACGCAAAGAAGGAAGCTGAAGAAAAGAAAGCCAAAGATGCTGCCAAGAAGGAAAAGGCTGCTTCCAAATCAAAGGATAAAAAGTCAGTAAAGAGTTGAGTTTTATTTTATCATGACTATTTATAATGTTCTGAATCTCTTTGGAGGACTTGCACTTTTCCTATTCGGAATGCAGGTCATGGGAGAGGGACTTACAAAGACAGCTGGAAGCAAGCTTGAGTACATACTAGAGCAGCTTTCAAATACAAGGTTTAAGGGACTTCTCTTAGGCATTGGCGTCACGGCCATCATCCAGTCATCCTCAGCGACGACTGTTATGGTTGTCGGCTTTGTTAATGCCGGGATTATGAAGCTTTCCCAGGCAGTCGGTATCATCATGGGTGCAAAAATCGGTACCACGGTTACCGCATGGATTTTAAGTCTTACCGGACTTTCTTCCTCCAGCCCTATTGTTGCAATATTCATGCCGAAGACCTTCGTACCGGTGCTTGCTGTCATCGGAATCATTTTTTATGCATTTACGAAAAGCGATGCTAAGAAGGATATTGGAATTATTCTTCTTGGTTTTTCAGTTTTGATGTATGGCATGGAAGGCATGAGCAGTGCGGTTTCGCCTCTTGCTGACGACCCGAGGTTTACGAACTTTATGATTAAGTTCTCAAATCCTTTCTTAGGACTTTTAATGGGACTTGTCGTTACTGCCATTATCCAGAGTTCGTCTGCATCTGTTGGTATTCTGCAGGCACTCTGTGTGACCGGCGTCGTTCCGTATTCAGTTGTCATTCCTATTATTTTGGGACAGAATATAGGAACCTGCATCACGGCTGTCATTTCTTCCATCGGTGGCAAAGTGAATGCAAAGAGAGCTGCAATGATTCATGTTTACTTAAGTGTCATCGGCGCATTTCTCTTCATGGCAATTTTTTATTTGCTGAATGCATTTATTCATTTTGGATTTTTGTCGAATGCGGCAAGCCCGGTTGGTATTGCCATCATACATTCGGCCTTCAATTTTTTCGTAGTTGCCGTTCTTTTCCCATTCGGTGACAAGATCGTGCAGCTTGCTACAGTTACGATTCGTGACAAGGCAGAAGAAGAGGAAGAGGTTGTTGAGAAAAATGAAAGCGATGTTCTTTCACTTCTTGATGACAGATTTCTTGAGCGTCCGGCTTTCGCTGTTGGACAGTGTGAGACAGTTGCACATGAGATGGCAAACCTTACAAATGAATCGCTTACGAGGGCGACTTCATTACTACTTTCTTATGACAAGAAGATATATAAAGAAGTCATTGCAGATGAGACAGAAATCGATACCTTCGAAGACGTCATTGGTTCCTATTTGGTAAAGGTTAGTTCGAAGTCGCTTTCTGCTGAAGACAGCAAGAAGATTTCAATTATCCTCCATTGCATGAGCGATTTCGAAAGAATATCAGATCATGCGAGAAATCTTGCCGAGAGCAGCCAGAAGCTTTCTCAGAAGGGACTTTCCTTCTCTGACAAGGCTGTTGATGAGCTTTCGGTTTACATTAGTGCGATCAATGAAATCGTTTCAATGTCAAAGGACTTGTTTATCAATAAGGACGTTGACCTTGCAAAAAAGGTTGAGCCACTCGAGGAAGTCATTGACAACATTAATGAAAAGGCCAGAAAGCATCATTTCAAGAGGCTTCAGAAGGGCAAGTGCACACTTGAGTGCGGCATGGTTTATGAGGACATTCTCACAGACTTAGAGAGAATTTCCGACCACTGCTCGAACATTGCTGTATGCCTGATTGAGATAAAGAATAATACATACGATACGCATGAATACATTGATTCCCTGAAGGAATCCCAGACAGATGAATTTAGGAAATTATGCAGTGAATATGATAAGAAGTTTCACATTTAAGGATTAAAGAAGGGACTTACATTATGACAAAGTACGTTTTTGTGACAGGCGGAGTCGTTTCAGGACTCGGCAAAGGAATAACTGCTGCATCACTCGGAAGATTACTCAAGATGAGAGGATACAAGGTAGCTTCTCAGAAGCTCGATCCTTATATCAATGTAGATCCGGGAACAATGAGTCCCTACCAGCATGGCGAGGTTTATGTCACGGAAGATGGTGCAGAGACAGACCTTGACCTTGGACATTACGAGAGATTCATCGATGAGAACCTGAACCAGTACTCAAACCTCACGACAGGAAAGGTTTACTGGAATGTTCTTAACCGAGAGAGACGTGGTGATTACCTTGGCCAGACAGTCCAGGTCATCCCTCATATTACGGATGAGATCAAGCACTTCATCTACATGGGAGCTGAGAGCTCAAAAGCAGATGTGCTCATTACAGAAATCGGCGGAACGACCGGTGATATCGAGTCCCAGCCATTCCTTGAAGCCATCAGACAGGTATATACTGAAAAAGGTCCGGAGAACTGCCTTTTCATTCATGTTACACTTGTTCCATACATCACAGGCTCTGATGAGCTGAAGTCAAAGCCTACCCAGCATTCGGTAAAGGAGCTTAGGTCACTTGGTATTTCACCTAACATCATCGTTACCCGTGCTGACAAGCCGTTACCTTCATCCATCAAGAATAAGATTTCACTTTTCTGTAATGTAAAGAAAGACTGCGTTATCGAAAACAGCACAGTTGATGTTCTTTATGAGGCACCGCTGATGCTTCATGAGCAGGGTCTTGACAATGTCGTATGCCGTGAGCTTGGCCTCACATCAAAGGAGCCGGATCTCACTGAGTGGCGTGAGATGGTTCAGAATATTAAGACACTTTCGAAGTCTGTTAAAGTCGGTCTTGTTGGAAAATATGTGGCCCTTCATGATGCCTATCTTTCAGTCAGGGAAGCTCTTTACCATGGTGGCTATAAGAACGGCTCCACAGTAGACATCGAGTGGATTGATTCTGAGAAACTCACTCCTGAAAATGTATCTGAGAAGCTTAAAGGTCTTGACGGAATCATCGTTCCAGGCGGCTTTGGCGACAGAGGAATCGAAGGAATGGTCGCAGCTGCAAAATATGCCAGAGAGAATAATATTCCATATCTTGGTCTCTGCCTTGGCATGCAGATCGAGGTCATTGAATTTGCCCGCGATGTCTGCGGAATTGAAGACGCAAACAGTGGTGAGTTCACGCCAAATGGCAAGAATAATGTCATCGACATCATGGAAGAGCAGATGGCTGTCAGACGTAAGGGCGGCACCATGAGACTTGGCGCATATCCATGCAAGATTAAGGACGGAACAATTCTTAAGGATGCCTATGGCATAAATGAAGTAGAAGAGCGTCACAGACACAGGTTTGAATTTAACAACAATTACCGTACAGAGTTTGAGAATAATGGCCTTGTTCTCTGCGGAACATCACCTGATGATGAAATCGTAGAGGCAGTTGAGGTAAAGGATAATCTTTTCCACGTAGGTGTACAGTTCCATCCTGAATTTAAGTCAAGGCCAAATAAGCCGCATCCGCTTTTCGCAAAGTTTATTGAATCATGCCTTAAGTACAAGGAAACAAACGAGGAAGCTGAAGACTAAATATTAAAATAAGTATGATGATGTCAATGGCGTATTTTGTTTTTCACCATGCATCATCATTCTTTCATGTTAGGGGGAGAAATTATTGTCTAAAAAGCAGAAAGGAACTGAAACAGGGGGAATCTCTGAAAATTCAGAGGTTGTTGATCCAACAGAAAAGAAGGTTCCCAAAAAACAGAAGAAAGTAAAGGAGCCGGCACAGAAGAAGCCGCCAAGGAGGACTCCGCACTGGGAAAGGCTTGACAATACTGCAAATATTTTTCCTGTCATCGCAGGAGAAGAGATGACGAACACATACAGAATCAGTGTCGTCTTAAATGAAGAGGTTCAGCCGGAGCTTCTGCAGGAGGCTGTAAATATTGTGACGCCGAAGATTCCTGGCTTTTCCTATGGTCTTCGAAACGGATTTTTCTGGTATTATCTTGAAGAAATAGAGGATGAACCGCCAAAGATTGCTGAAGAGAGCACATATCCATGCCGGCTCATACACTGGAACACGAAGAACCAGTATATGTTCCGTGTCACCTATTTTGGAAACAAGATAAATCTTGAGGCATTTCACGCACTTGCTGACGGCATGGGCGGAATAAACTTTATCCGCGAGCTTACTTACCAGTACCTCCGCCTTTCACATCCCGATCTTCGCAAAAAGCTTGGCGATGGGCTTTCTTCTGAGACTTCTCTTGACAGAGAGGACAGTTTCGTAAAGAATTTTGAAAAGCGGTCAAAGAGTAATTACAAGCTGAACCGTGCGTTTATGTTTCGTGGTGAAAAGCTTCCGATGAAGGGCTTTGGCGTTGTTCATGGGATTATGTCTGTCTCAGAACTGAAGAGGATTTCCAGAGAGAAATATGGGATTTCCATTAATGAATATCTGATTACTGCTTTTATTTACAGTACATATAAGAGTCATAAGAATGCTGTTTCAAAGAGGCATCCGATCCGTGTGGCAGTTCCTGTAAATTTACGTCCGTTTTTTGAATCGGACACGACGAAGAATTTCTTCGTCATGGTTTCAGCCGAGTTTGCTCCGGAAAAGGAAGATTATTCTTTTGACGAGATAAAGTCTATTGTACACAAGAGTCTGAAGGAGCAGATTACAAAGGAAAATCTCGAGAAGACCTTTTCATTTGCGGTCTCAAACAGCAATAATATCATTGCAAAATTCGTGCCGCTGCCACTGAAAAACGGCGGCATGATGTTCTTCTACAATCTTGCGGCAAAAGCAAATACCACGACGATTACAAACATCGGAAACATCAAGCTGGAAGAAGATTATAAGCCTTATGTTAAGATGTTCTACTGTATTCTGCCATTTTCTGTAGGACAGTACATGAAGGGAACCATCACCTCTTATGAGGATACGCTGGTGTTTACGATAGGCTCTGCGTACAGAAATACAGCTGTTCAGGAGGGAATTTTCAGACAGCTGTCAAAGGATGGTGTGACTGTAAAGATTGAGACGAACGGGGTTTATTATGAGTAAGAAATGCACGCATTGTAATATTATTGTTCTTGATGATACGGAGTACTGCCCATTCTGCCACCATGTACTTCAGAAGGAAGAAAATGGAACCCATCAGACTGAGGTGAAGAACCGTTATCCGGATATTGCCGAAACAGTTCGAAGAGTCAGCATCGCAAGGAGAATTCTTCTATATTTAGCAGTTGCAATCGGCGTTATCTGCCTATTTACAAACTACAGGACGTATGATGGATTACTCTGGTCACTAATTGTAATATATGGTCTTATTTATGCGGTTATTATTGTGTCGTTATTTTCTAGTGAAAAGCTTGGAGCGTATGGGAAAGTCGGGTGGACGTCGTTCTTCGCTCTCATCTATACTGTTGTGATTGATCTGGTTTTCGGATTCACGAGATGGTCAATCACATACATTCTGCCATCATGGCTCATAGTCATAAATGCGATTCTGGTCATCTTCATGATTGTCGACCATGCGAAATTTCAGTCGTACATACTTCATGAATTTTATATCGTCGTAATGAACGTTGTCCTTTTTATCCTTATCCGTGTCGGACTCTTAAAGCAGGTAGCCGTTGCGAAAGTCGCACTCATGATGTCAATCCTCATCTTTCTCGGTATCCTGATTCTCGGCGGTCGCGCAGCACACACCGAAATTGCGAGGAGATTTCATATCTAATCTCAGAAAACGAATATCAGAAATTGAAAAACGCCCGCTAACTAGCAAAAACTCTTGACCGGTACGCTGGTGCTTAGAGGAAAGCAATCAGGACTTCGTCATTCAGCAAGGCTGAATGCCACCTCATTGCATACACCACTGCGTCGGTCACGAAGCGAGAGCGGGTTTTTGCGTTAGCGGGACTAATTTTTCAATTTCTGATATGTAAATTTAGTTTAAATGTGAAATATCCGCGTACTGAGGTACGCCGTTTTTGAATACGGTCTGGTTCTCGCCCATGATGAGCGGCTCAGCATAGTCGAAGAATGCGTTTTCAATGTAAGGCGCATTTTTATTTATGAATTCATCGGGGAGTGCTTTGACCTGATTTGCGACTTCTGAAACGTCGGCGAGGGCGCATTCCACCTTATATGGAGAATCTGATTTTCTCTCAAGTGAGAGCATCATTCCAGAGATGTCGTCAGTAGCAGCTTCGATACCATTTTCTCCAAGCATAAAGGATTCATCAATGTCAGTCTTTGAGGAGATGTGAGCACTGCAGCGCTGAAGGACATTCAGCTCAATAGAGCGGACCTTTATTCCGATTTCTGATTTGAGCTTGTTTTCTAAGATCTTTCCAACACCCATCAGCTGAATATGTCCGAATTCATCGACAGTATTTCCCTCTGCAGAGATGTAGTTTCCCTGGCTGTCTCTTATTCCCTCAGAAACTGCAAGGATTACACTATCCTTGCTCTTCAGGAGGTTCTTTGTCCGTCTGATGCAGTCCTCCATCGAGAAAGCTCTTTCCGGAACATAGACAAGATCCGGCCCTTCGATGCAACTGTTTTTTGAAAGAATGGAGGATGCAGTCAAGAATCCAGAATCTCGCCCCATTATTTCAACTACTGTAATACTCTTTATTGGATAAATAGAAGAATCATAATAGATTTCAGTCATTGCAGAAGCAACAAATTTTGCGGCCGAGCCAAAGCCTGGGGTATGGTCGGTAATCACTAAGTCATTATCTATCGTCTTTGGCAGGCCGATAATCTTGACGTCAGAACCTTTGTCCTCGGCATAGGCGGAGAGCTTTGCGACGGTATCCATCGAGTCATTGCCGCCAATATAGAAAAATGTGTCAATGTCATATTTGTCAAAGGTATTGAAAATCTGCTCATAGAGGCTGTCTGCATTCTCTTTTGGAAGCTTGTAGCGGCAGGAGCCTAAGTACATGGCAGGGGTTATTTTCAAAACGTTTATGAATTCATCCGAATGTCTTTCATCTGAAAATTCAATGAAATGCTCGCGCATGACGCCTTCAATTCCATGCAGTGCGCCATAGATTTTGTCGAAAGCCTTGTATTTATTGTTTCCTGAAAGCAGGCCAGCGATTGTGGCATTGATTGCGACTGTTGGGCCGCCTGACTGGGCGACAAGACAATTTTTCATAAGTTCTCCTAAAATTTTAGTTCACAAAATATTTCATTTTTATTTTAAATATTTATTTACTAATTGCAACAGAAATAATAAAATTTATGGGATGAATTTGGATAAAATGATTTGTGATTTTACTGAAAATAGTATAAGATAAAAACAAAAAATTTAGAGGTTTATCATGCAGCGTAGAAAATCAGTAGCTCTTGCAGTTATTTTAGCACTCACACTTTTTCTTTTCCCGGGAAGCCTTACAGCAAATGCGGCAACCGGATCGCTAGGGATTTCAAATCGTACGCCTTCTATTGGCGATACAGTCACAGTTACAGTTTCAGCAGATTCAGCTCCAACTCTTACATTTACATCAAAGCTTCTTTCTGCTGACTCAGTTTCAGGAGGAACTGTCAGTGGGAATACAATTAAGTTCAATTCCACTACAGGATCGGTTACCTTTTCTTTGAAGTCGGCAGGTGATGCTGAACTTATTCTTAATGCAGGGAATACAAAGGTTTCTTCCGCCACTGTAAATATTTCAGAGAAAGCAGCTGCTGCAGATACGACGACTACTGATACGACACAGACAGAAGATACAGCAGACCAGACGACTACAGATGAGACTCCTGCTGATGCTGCACCATCAGGAGCTGCATCAGGCGCGGCATCTGGTGCAGAGACAGCACCTGCTGAGGATGTAGCTGCTCCTGTAGATAAGAGTTATTCAGCTACTGCAGATTCCGTTACAGGATCGAATGGTATTACAGTTTCCGTAGTAAATGCCGAGACGATTCCTGCATGCTTTACTGAGACGACATTGCCGAATACAGATGCTTCTCCTGCTGTTTACCAGTTTGCTGGTTTTCCGAATGCATTTTATTATTTCTATGGTACAAATGATGATTATGGCGAAGACTGGTATGAAATTGATACGGACACAGGCATCGTTGCTCTTACCAATATTGATTTAGTAAATGCATACAATTCTCTTGCTACTGCAGGTACGAATACTACCTCAGACTCAAATGATAAAGATAATGGATCATTCATTTCAAAGCTTGTCAGTGAATGGAATAATATGAGCTCTACCAACAAAATTATGGTAGTCATTGCTATTGCTGTAATCGTCATTATTATCATTATTGTGATCAGCATGATCGCATCGGGCCGACACAAAGATGATGGTGACGAATCTGATGATGACGAGGATGATTCAGAGGATGAGGAAGAAGACGATGAGTCTGATGATGATGAAGATGAAGAAGATTCTGAGGATGACAGGAAATTAGAAAAGGAAAAGAAAAAACAGCAGAAGCAGCTCGAAAAAGAAAATAAGAAACGTGAAAAGGAACAGGCTAAGGCTGAAAGGCTCAAAGAAAAGGAAAGAAAGAAAGCTGAAAAGGAAGAGCTTCTGAATTATGATGAAGATGAAGACTCAGATGAAGACGAGTCTGAGGAAGACGATGAGACAGATTATTCTGAAGCTGAACCATCATCAAGAGGATCGGAGACAAAGTCTCAGGATAATGAATACAAACCTGATAAGACACAGGTTCTCCCTAATGTAAAGGACATCCGTGAAAAAATCAAAGAGGATGAAAGCGAAGGAAGGAATCCTTATATTGCAAACTATGCCGATACAAAGGCAGAGGCATTAGTTGGAAATGAAAAATCGACAAATGGCTATAATGATGCCGAGGCAAAGCGTGCATTATTCTGGGCAAGAAAGAATTTCTACAGCGAAGAGAATCTGAATGGGGAAAAGGAAGACAAGCAGCTGAACAGCCGTTATGCCAGAAGCGTAAAGTCTGTAAAGACCGTTCAGAAAGAGGAGAAGGAAGCTGCAGAAGAAAAGGTTCAGAATGAAAAGATTGCAAAGGCACTGTATCCTTCTGAAGATGACGGTGAGAAGGTTGTTGAACCAGACGAAAAGAATATCTTTGTTCCGAAGGATATGGTCATCAAGAAAAATAAGAAACAGCAGGTTTATAGCGATTACAATGTTATGAATCCTGAAGAACCAGCTGCTGAACAGACTGAGACACAGAAGCCTGATACAACATCTGTTACAAAGACTGAACCAAAGGCTGAAACCCATAAGAATAATAAGAAGAATGGCGGCAATGGCGGTTCATCCGGCTCATCAGACATTGATATTATTGATTTTAACGATTTGTGATTTGAGGTTTTATTACTATGAAATATTCTGCGCAGGCAGATTCAGCCATTACATATGCAAAGCGCATTTCAAAGAAACTAAAGCATAATTACATTGGAACGGAGCATTTACTACTTGGACTTACGCACATTAAGGAATCAATTTCGGCAGGAGTTCTTGCAAATAATGGTGTCACTGAGGAGAATCTTCTTTCTCTTATTGACGAACTCATTAAGCCTGATACGGATATCGTCGTCCAGGAAAAAGATGGTCTTACGCCAAAATTTAATTACATTCTTGAGCAGGCAGAAGATGAGGCTGCACTTTCCGAACTTGAAGAAATCGGAACGGAGCATATTCTGATTGCCATCATAAAGACACCTGACTGCGCTGCCACGAGGCTTCTTGCTTCGATGAATGTAAACTTCCAGAAAATGTTCAATGACATTGTTGTTTCTATGGGACAGAGCGGAGTTACTTACCGTGATGAATCCATGCGAAAGGCAAGGCAGGAACAGAGGAATTACAACAGACCTTCTCTTCTGGAGCAGTATTCCAGGAATCTTTCAGAGCTTGCAAGAAACGGCGAATTAGATCCGATTATTGGGCGTGAAAAAGAAATCGAAAGAGTAATTGAGATACTCTCTCGACGCGGTAAGAATAATCCGTGCCTGATCGGTGAGCCTGGCGTCGGCAAGACGGCTATTGTAGAAGGTCTTGCTGAAAAGATTGTGACAGGTATGGTGCCGGACAGCGTGCGTGATAAGGAAATACTTACACTTGATCTTTCTGGAATTGTTGCCGGAACAAAGTACCGTGGTGAATTCGAAGAGAGAATCAAGAATATTATGAATGAAGTCATCGAAGATGGCGATGTCATATTATTCATAGATGAGATTCATACGCTGATTGGTGCAGGCGGAGCAGAAGGCTCCATTGATGCAGCAAATATATTAAAGCCAGCAATGGCGCGTGGTGAGATTCAGATTATAGGTGCGACGACGATTTCTGAATACCACAAATATGTCGAAAAGGACGCCGCCCTTGAGAGACGTCTCCAGCCAGTCATGGTTGAAGAGCCGACAGTTGATGAGACTAAAGAAATCTTAAAGGGCATACGAAAGCAATATGAAGACCATCATAAGGTTGAGATTACTGATGAAGCAATCGATGCCTGTGCTGAGATGTCAAAGAGATACATAAGCGACAGATTCTTACCAGACAAGGCAATAGACCTTATGGATGAAGCCGCTGCAAAGAAACGTCTTTCTACTTCGAAGAATACCGACAAGATTTTCCTTATGGAAAAGGACTTAAAGGCAAAGGATGAGGAATTCGAGAAAGCCCTTCAGGAATCCCGCTATGACGATGCTTCTGCCATCAGGAAAGAAAAGCTTGAAGAAGAAGCAGAGATTGCCAAGGAACAGAAGAAATACGAGCGCTCAGTTTCAAGAAAGAAGCTTGTCCTTGGAGCTGACGATGTTGCAAATGTAGTCGCACTCTGGACGAAGATTCCGGTTTCAAGGATTTCTGAATCTGAGAATTCGAGACTTACAAATCTTGAGAAGATTCTTCATAAGAGAATCATTGGCCAGGAAGAGGCTGTTTCTGCAGTTGCACGTGCCGTAAGACGTGGCCGTGTCGGACTGAAGGATCCGAACAGGCCTGTTGGCTCATTCTTATTTCTAGGACCTACCGGTGTAGGAAAGACTGAGATTTCAAAGGCGCTTGCTGAAGCGGTTTTTGGTTCTGAAGAGAATATGATCAGAGTTGACATGACTGAATACATGGAAAAGCAGTCAGTCGCAAAGATGATCGGTTCGCCTCCAGGATATGTAGGATATGAAGAAGGCGGCCAGCTTGCAGAAAAGGTAAGGCGTCATCCTTATTCAGTCATTCTCTTTGATGAGATTGAGAAGGCGCATCCTGATGTATTCAATGTACTGCTCCAGGTACTCGATGACGGTCGTATTACCGATTCGCAGGGGCGTAAAATCGACTTTAAAAATACGATTATCATCATGACTTCAAATGCCGGTGCAAAGGAGATCATGGAGCCAAAGCACTTGGGCTTTGATGCGGATGAATCTGAAAAATCCGATTATGAATTTATGAAGAACCGTGTCATGGACGAGCTGAAGCATTCTTTTAAGCCGGAGTTCTTAAACAGAATCGATGAAACTGTTGTATTCAAGGCACTTTCAAAGGATGATCTGAAAAAGATTGTACGTCTTCAGACGAAGAAACTCGAGAAAAGCTGTATGGAAGAGCTTGGCTTTACCCTTATCATCAGACCGTCTGCAGAGGATTATATTCTGGAGAAGTCCTATGATAAGAAATTCGGTGCCCGTCCGATCAGAAGAAAGATTCAGACTGATATTGAAGATCCACTTTCTGAACTTATTCTGTCGAAGAAGGACATTACAGGACAGACTATTTACTGTACAGTGAAAGACGGAAAGATTGTATTTAAGGATAAATAATATTTCACATTCAATAGATTACGGAGGTTAGTTATGGCTGCAGTTAGTGAACTTATTCGTGTAGAGGATGACGGAACACTTAGTTTCGGCGATTATACGAAGAAGGAAAAGACAAAAAAGAGTGATTTCAAGGCAAATGGAGGAATCTACAAGGTAAAGACATTTAATGAGATTACTCGTCTTGAATGCGATGATGAATTTGTATTCGAGTCTGATCCGGGCACAGCTGTATTTCATTTTTTATCAAAGGATGACGGTGTTTCTTTCGAGGTCGAGGGTCCTGAGGATGCTGATATCACTGTAGGTCTTGAGCCTGAAGCAGAATACGATATCGTCATCAATGGCACAGATTCAGGCAAGATGAAGACAAATCTAGGCGGAAAGCTCACGATTTCTGTTGAGCTTGGCGACAAGACAGCAAAGGTTGATATTAAGAAAGCCTGATATGCCAAAAGGAAAGAAAATAGTTTATTTCTGCCAGAACTGTGGCTACGAATCTTCAAAGTGGCTGGGACAGTGCCCGGCTTGCAAAGAATGGAATACATTCGTAGAAGAAACCGTAGATAAATCTCAAGAGAAGGACACTCGTGTTGCATCCAGCGTCACGCCTGTCCCTCTTTCTGAAATTAGCGCAACTCCTGGCGATAGGTTTACCACACATAGTAAAGAATTTGACCGTGTATTAGGCGGTGGCATTGTTCCAGGCTCGCTCGTACTGATTGGTGGAGACCCGGGCATTGGAAAGTCCACGCTGCTTCTTCAGCTATGCAGGGATTTAAGCTTCGATCAGAAGCAGATTCTCTATATTTCAGGTGAGGAATCTCTCCAGCAGATCAAGCTTCGTGCGGAGAGGATGGGAGAGTTTTCGGACAGCTTAAGGCTCCTCTCAGAGACAAATCTATCTATCATCAAGGGCGTCATCGAGCGTGAAAAGCCTGAGGTTGTCATCATCGACTCTATTCAGACCATGTATTCAGAAGAGGTTGGCTCTGCACCTGGCTCTGTTTCGCAGGTCAGGGAATCGACGAATGTCCTGATGCAGATTGCAAAGGGACTGAATATCACAGTATTTGTCGTAGGACACGTGACAAAGGAAGGTACAGTCGCTGGACCGAGAGTCTTAGAGCATATGGTTGACACCGTGCTTTACCTTGAAGGTGACCGCTATGCCTCGTATAGAATCCTCCGCGGCGTCAAAAACCGTTTCGGTTCCACCAATGAAATCGGTGTATTTGAAATGCGGTCAGACGGACTCAGAGAAGTCAAGAATCCGTCTGAATTTATGCTTTCAGGAAAGCCGAAGGGAGCGTCAGGATCTGTCGTCGCCTGCTCTATGGAAGGCACGAGACCGATACTTCTCGAAATACAGGCGCTTGTGACAAAATCCAATTTTGGCATGCCAAGACGTACTACAGTCGGAACAGACCTGAATAGACTGAATCTCCTTATGGCAGTTCTTGAGAAAAGAATCGGTCTGCCGCTCGGCGAATATGATGCATACGTAAATATTGCAGGCGGCATGAAAATTACAGAGCCTGCTATAGATTTAGCTATCGTCATGGCCATTGTTTCAAGTTTCAAGGATAAGCCTGTTGATGACAAAATTATTGCCTTCGGTGAAGTCGGACTTTCAGGAGAAATCCGTTCTACATCATCAGCAGAGCAGAGGATCCGTGAAGCTAAGAAACTAGGCTTTACAAAGTGCATCTTTCCGAAGGCTTCCGTCAGCAAGGATATCCGCGCTATCGAAGGTGTCAATTTTTACGCAATCTCCACAGTTAATGATGTGGTGAAATTATTCTAATAATTATTTGTATTTTCTTATTCATTTACGCGCCGCCTTTATGCGCCATCCAGGCGCGTTCGGCTAGATTTGCCATCCATGGCAAATCTGCGCTTGTGGACATGCACTTTGCTATTTTGCACTTGCTCACTTAATTCGCATCTGAGGACATTTCAGCGTTTGGCGCTTATGTATTACTATGAATGATAATTTTACTAAAAATAAACATAGAACTATAATCGCAGCAATTTTGCTTCTCGTTGCAACGATATTCTGGGGCAGTGCATTTGTTGCACAGGATATTGGTGCGAGATATGTTGGCACGCTGACCTTTACAGCGCTTCGAAGCTGGATTGCAGTCGCATTTTTATTTCCGCTTGCATATTTTCTGGATAAAAAGAAAATGAAGTCGGATCCGACATTTGATCCATCAAAAGAAGATAAGGCAGTTTTGATAAAGGGCGGCGTGATATTAGGCATCGTCCTTTTATTTGCGACCGGTTTACAGCAGGCTGGAATCCCTTATACGACGTCTGCTGAGGCTGGATTTTTGACGACCTTGTATGTCGTATTTACGCCTATTCTGTCATTATTTTTGGGATACCGACTCAAGAAGAGATTTATTTTCTGCATCCTGCTTTCACTTTCAGGCATGTATTTACTCTGCATGAGCGGCGGAAAATTTCACCTCGGAATCGGCGATATTCTGATGATTGCCTGCGCATTTTTCTTTGCACTTCAGATTATTTTTAATGGGAAATATTCACCGAAGACGGATCCGATAAAGCTCACAGCAGTGCAGTTTCTTGTCATTGCAATCATTGCGACAGTTTTGATGTTTATCGTTGAAAGACCGTCTGGTGCAGATGTCCTGAAGGCGCTGCCTGCGATTCTCTACACAGGCTTCTTTTCAAACTGCATCGCCTACACGCTCCAGATCGTGTCCCAGGGCATGATGCCGCCGCAGACTGCATCCATCATCATGACGATGGAATCCGTATTCTCATCGATTTTCGGATTCCTCTTCCTCCACCAGACGCTTACGCCAATCCAAATATTAGGCTGTGTGCTGATGTTCACATCGATGGTGATATCGGTATTGATATAGGGAATGGAATATAAGCTTGAAGAAAATGCAATTGTTTCTCAAAGCGAGCATGGATTTTATTCGTTGCTTAGCGATAAACGAGCCGATAGGCGAAGTTTGAGCTTATGCAACGCAAGCAATAATCCATGAGACGAGAGGCGACTCGCTGGAGAAGCAATTGCATTTTCTGAAAGCGTATGGATATTCAGTCCGTGATGTCGCTGTCGAGTGTGATCTTCAGGTCGTAGTCCGGATATTCATTCTGGACATCATTGTAGATATGCTCATAGAGCGCATCGCGGTCTTTGATTGCAAAATCGATGATGAGGTCGAAGCGCATTTTCTTCCTGACAGGATCCATGAAAAAGCCGTGAATCTGAATGACACCATCGTGTCCTTCAGCAAGATTCTTGATGATTGTCCTGACGTGCTCAACGTCAGGATTCTTTTTATTCTGCGCATAGATGCCGACAGCAGTCATGATGATGTGGTGCTTAGCGTAAACCTTTTCTGCAATATCCCTTTCCATGGCGTCGATTTCGGTTGCCGTCATTCTGTCGTCGATCTCGACGTGAACAGAACCGACGAGAAGCTCCGGACCATAGTTATTTAAGACAAGGTCGTATGCACCGATGACACGTTCATCTTCGCAGATCGTCTTCTTTACTGCCTGCGAAATTTCTGGCGAGATTCGGATGCCGATGATTTCATTCATGCCTTCACGGATGGTGTCAATTCCTGATTTAATAATGATGATGGCAATTGCAACGCCGACATAAGCTTCGAGATTGAGTCCGAAGACAATGTTAATAATTGCTGATGCAAGGACTGATGTAGAAATAACGGCATCAAACATGGCATCCTTTCCAGAAGCGGAAAGCGAGCCTGAATTCATTGCCTTGCCGACACGGCCTGTGTATGTTCCGAGAATCAGCTTTACGATGATGGCGACAATCAGGACGGTAAATGTAAGGAAAGAATAATTCGTAGTGTCTGGATGAATTATTTTCTTTACTGATTCAACTAATGAAGAAATACCAGCATAGAGAATGATTGCTGCAACAATCGTCTGGGCAAGGTATTCAATCCTGCCGTGGCCAAGCGGGTGTTCCTTGTCGGGCGCCCTTCCTGCAAGTGAAGTGCCGACTAGTGTAACAATAGAAGAAATCGCATCCGTCAAGTTGTTTACGGAATCAAGAGTCATTGCGATGGAATGTGCGAGCAACCCGGCGAGTGCCTTGAATGCTGCCAGTAAAATATTTGCGATGATTCCAATTGTGCTTGTCTTTATTATTTTTTTGAGTCTGAGTCTCGGATCTAAGGAGGCTGTATCATTTGTCTCTGACATAATTTTTACCTCTTTATAATAAATAAAAATAGCTGTAGAAATTAATTTCAAAAAGTCAGAAAAGCCTCTGCGGTTCTGAGTTTTTGAAATAGAAAAAATCTAAACAGCAAAGAAATATTATATTTTTTTCTACTTGAATTTTCAAGATAAAACTATAAGATAAATATTGTATTTGATTTTTGTTAAGTTATTGATGACAAGAACAGAATACAGTTTGAATTGTAATAATAATCATGTTTTTGTCATGAACATCATTATTATTTTTTGGAGGACATGATGGACGAAAAAGAACTTAAAAAATATAACTTCGGCGTTAATATGCGTAAGTGGGTGAAGGACCACGAGAATTATGTATTACACAATAAAGGAAACCTTTCTATAAAGGAACTTCGTGCATGGCATGAGAGAAAGCTTGCATACTTACAACATGAGAGACTGATTCATCTTATTGTAACATTACTTACGGCAATGGCAGTTATTTTTGCGATTGGCGTTTTCATATTTTTCCCGGAAGGACGGGAGTACACGGCTCTTTTTGTTTTAGGTCTCATGATTCTGCTGGCCTTCTATTTCAGACATTATTTCTTCCTCGAGAACACCGTGCAGAAGTGGTACATGATCGACGAAGAGCTGCACAATAGAGAAATGAAAGCTGAAAATAGTTAATTTAGCTAAGTATTTAGAAAACTAAAATACAATGAAAAATTTCTAAAAAAGTGCTTGACAATGCACAAGGTTTTTGATAACATTCCATTCGCTGTCGCAAAAAAGCAGACACTTCGGTGAGGCGGTTGCGGCGGAGTTCTTGCGAAGGTCTTCAAAAGATTTTCAAAAGAAAATAAAAAAATCCTTGACAAGCGATAGTGACTGTGATAATGTATAGAAGTTGTCGCTCAAAACGAGGACACGAACAAGTACCTTGACAAACGGATATGGACAGAAGACGAAAGCATAAGAAAGACGAAAGTCATTCTTCGAAACGAATCAACGATCCTTGATCGATTCCAAGTGAATCAAATATCAAACATAGTAAATTAAGGTAGCCAGTTATTACAACTGGATGCCAAGTGAGAACAGA
>Ga0256406_1000105_pt1 | contig 155123 bp, 131 predicted proteins | sample RumenRJG_03DNA_FD_185986 | JGI IMG/M metagenome (GOLD analysis project Ga0256406, IMG submission 185986) | Bovine rumen microbial communities from Lethbridge, Alberta, Canada - RJG_03 | ecosystem: Host-associated > Mammals > Digestive system > Stomach > Rumen | place: Canada: Alberta... | reverse complement strand
AAGCTCCCACATACCTTTCATTCTCAATAATGGCTTGCCTCTTAATATCCTCCTTCTTAACCTTTATCGTTTCTTCGAGGTCAGACCAAATTTCTTGTAAGCGCAGCCGATAGCTGGTCTCTATATCCTCGCGCATCATGCGCTTGGTAAAGCCATCCTCAATAGAGCGATTGTAATAATAGGTACTGATATAGTTGCCAAAGACATCTGTGGTCTTTCGTTCCTCTCCGATAAGCGGGGTGCCGGTCAAGGCAATACGAATGGCCTTTGGGTCGCTTTCAAACAGGCGGCTGAGGAATGAACCTTTGGGGTTGTAGTCACGATGTGCTTCATCAAGGAAATATACCCGTTGGATGTTCGTGGCATATTTAGAGACATTGATCTTACCGTCGGAATCTTTCAGTTTCTGAATATTGACGACGATTATCTCATGTTCGCCCGAGTTGTTCTCCTGTGCCTTTTCGTTGCTGAAAGTATTCATCAGTTCATCGCGATTCTCCACATTGATGACATGCAAGCCACGGTTGGAGAACTCTGTCGTAGCCTGTTCCATCAAATCAAGACGGTCTACGAAAAAGTAGAACTTGGGAATGATATGTTTCTCCGTATAATAGTCGGTAAGTACGCGTGTGGCAAAATAAGAGAGAGCCGTCTTTCCGGAGCCTTGTGTATGCCATATAATTCCACTTTGCTTGCCATCATCTATGGTCTTGCGAATAGCCTGCGTGCCGAATAATTGAGGATAGCGCATTACATGTTTTTGGAGGACATGTTTTTGCGTGTCTTCATCAATATAATCGAGATAGACAAAACCATAGCGTAATAAATAAAGAAGGCGCTCCCTGGAGCACAAGGACGTGATAATCCTATTAGTTGGTGTCGTTGGATTCTTGTCCGTTTCGTACTCGGGGGAGGATTTCAGCACAATATTATTGTTGTCCTTAAGAATATAATTCTCAGTTTCTTCCTTCAAGGGCAAGTAATTGAAGTCCTTGTAGAAGTCGGTGATTTCTTCGCGAAACACATTGAAGTGCATCCGCTTCTTATCTATACAACCGTAGAATGCACCTTGGACAGGCTTGGATGTGGTAAAGTCATACTCCTTGTTGTCAGAGAATATCATCAACTGAGTAAGGTTGATAAATCTGCGAAACTTGGGATTGGGAAGACGCTGGTCATTCATGCGATGAAGCTCAACAAGTATTCCTCCTTTGTTGTTGGGCTTCTTCACCTCGATAAAGACAAGTGGCAAACCATTAATTAGCAACGTAATATCAGGGCGAAACTCATCGCCGCCATTTATGCATGGCATTTCGGTCACACAAGTCCAGTCGTTAGCCTCGGGATGCTCAAAGTCAATAAACTTAATACCGCTATTGGACGAGATCATCCTGTAGAACTCACGGCCCAAATCTTCATTGTTCAGTTTATTGCGGATGTCGCCAAGCAGTAGGCTGATAGACTCATCTGTCAACCGAGGATTGAATTTTTTAATCTGTTTATAGAAAATATCCTTGGCAATATTTGTCTCCGGGTCAAGGTCTAACTCCTTTAACGCATGATAAGTATAGCCGATGCGCGTAAGGTGCATCAGTGCCGGGAACTTAACCCGCGTATTTTCATTAAAACCTGCCATATCTACTTTTAGTCTTGTTCAATATGCAAATTTAGTGATTTTATTTGATTTCACGAAGTAGCGTCAAAAAAAAGTGTTCCGCCTTATGGAAATTGAAAACATCATATCCTAAATTTTCTCAAGCCTAAATCAACTATTCTTTCAGCTATCAGTCCATTGGGCACCAGCAACCCCCCAGTCTGCGCTCGCTTCGCTCACTTAGACTGGGGTTATGAAGCATTCAGCCCCTCCGGGGCTGGTAAGCGTGTCAAGAACTCTGAGACTGGTAAGCGTGTCAAGAACTCCGAGATTGACCCGCCCCTGCCGCGTAGCGAATCCATCCTTAAAATCCTTAGGATCCGTGTGAAAAGAAACCAGTGGAGGGTATAGGTCTAATATTCTATCTCCCACAAGAACAATCCTTTGGCAGGCATCGACTCGCCCGAGTCGGAGCGATTGCCGTGAGCTGCTATCTCTTTGAACTCCTCAAGGGTGAGGCGGTGACGACCGACATCGAACAGGGTGCCGACTACCGCACGGACCATGTTGCGGAGGAACCGGTCGGCAGCGATCTCGAAGTACCATTCGTTGGGCGCGGTCTGTATCCATTGTGCCTTCGTGAGGTGACAGATCGTTGTCTTACTGTCATTGTCTTTGCAGAACGCTTTGAAATCGGTCACCTGGAGCAACGAGGCTGCCGCCTCATTCATCAGTGGGAAGTCGAGGGGGTAATGGGTCTCGACAGAGAAAGGCCGCAGGAACGGGTCTTTGCTGGTGTGGATGAAATAGCGATAGGTGCGCCGTGTAGCCGAGAAGCGGGCATGGAGGTCTGCTGCCACGGGCTCCACCTTCCGGCAGGCGATGTCCTGAGGGAGCATCTGGTTGAGGCGATAGAGCAACTGCTGAACGTCAAGTCCGGCGACATCATCAAAATGGCAGACCATCGTGCGGGCATGCACGCCCGCATCGGTGCGCCCGGCTCCCGTGACCTCCGTCTTGTGTCTCAGTATTGTTGTGAGCGCCTCTTGCAGACGTTCTTGTACGGTCATGCCGTTGGGCTGAATCTGCCAGCCGTGGTAAGCCGTGCCGTCGAAACTCAGTGTCAGGAAATAACGCTGGGCGGGGGCGGTGGAGAAGCGGATGTAAGCACGGTCGTCGAACGAGACGTTGCCTTGCATCAGACCTTTGGTAGCCTTGAATGAAAGGATGTTGAACGGGTCGGTGGACAACTGCTTCCGCAACTTCCGCTCGCTCTTCTCCAAGGTGGCGCAGAGCCAAGGGTAACCGTCGGAGGCCAGCACGACCTCTCCCTCGTTCTTGGCCAGGCCATCGAGCTTGATCACTTTCACGCCATCTCTATAGACCGGGTATCCGTCTATCACGGCATAATGCTTGTTCTCTCCCTCCATGGAACGGACGAGCTCAGGAAGGATGGCATCGCGGGCGTAGTCGTGGACGAGGTGGCCGTTGACGATCATGTCCTCATGTCTGGCTGCCTCCTCCTCGAAGCGTTCAGCCCGTTTCGCTGCTATCGCAGCTTCGGAAGGCTTACCGTTGGTAAACAGTTTTCCACCGGCGATGCACTGACAGTCGCCAATCATCCAGATCTCCTTCCAATGGCTGCTATACACGATGGCGGAAGCACACAGGCGGTCGCGGGGTGGGACAGGCCCTTGGGAGTCGGCCTCATCGGTCACCCCTGCCGCTACATAGGCTTGGTGCACCCGGGCTGTTATCTTTTCGCAGAACGTGTCGAGACGGATGTCGGCAGGCATCTCACGCACGAAAGCGGTGATGAGCTCCATGGCGTATCTGCCGTTGCGCATCGAAGGGTTAATGCGCTTGTTCCCTTTGCTCGTGCTTCCATCGATGACGGCGACAAAGTGGTCGGTGACAACAAGGCCGTCCTCACAACTGGCAGCATCGTGCTTGCCCTGGATAAACTGTTCGTAAATGGTCATTATGCTGATTTGTCTTCGTGCTGATTTATCTTCTTCCGCGTTTGGAATAGAAATTGGGGTTGAACGATTTTTGCTTCCTACGCTTCGCTGGCTGGTCGGGCGAGCTGCCCACAGCCTTGCTGTCGTAACGGGCGCGTCCGTGGTGCGGCTGTCCGTCGTAGAGCTTCCTGATGAGGTCCGGTCTGCCGATCTTCCTCAGTTCATGCTCTATGGCTTGCCGTTCCTCCGGCTTATACCAGAAGAAGAACATCCGCTGCTCCAACTTCTCGCGGGGTGTCTTCGCACAGTAGACGGGCTCGAGCGTGTAAGGGTCATATCCGGTATAGAAAGCTGTTGTAGAGACCGTCATCGGCGTAGGCGTGAAATCCTGCACCTGTTCAAGGTGGAAGTCGAGCCCTTTGGTGATGACCGCCAGCTCCGCCATGTCTTCCTCGTGGCAGGCGGGGTGGGAGCTGATGAAATAGGGGATGATCTGCTGATGCAGTCCCGCTTCCTTGTTGATCTTGTCAAAGAGCCGTTTGAACTCGTAGAAGAGTTTGAACGATGGCTTCCGCATGAACTTCAGTACGCGGTCGGAGGTGTTCTCCGGTGCCACTTTCAGTCGGCCGCTGACGTGCTTCGTGATAAGCTCGCGCGCATATTGCATGGCAGCCTCATTCGACTTCTCGTCTTTCGACTTATGCAGAATGAGGTCGTAGCGCACACCACTGCCGATAAAGCTCTTCTTCACGCCAGGGAGGGCATCCACGGCATGATAGATCTCAAGAAGCTTTGAATGGTCGGTGATAAGGTTCGGGCATACTTCCGGGTTGATACACGACGGCCGTTTGCAATGCTCGCAAGCCTTGAGGTTACGGCCATGCATGCCATACATGTTGGCTGAAGGTCCTCCGAGGTCGGATATGTAGCCTTTGAAGTCGGGCATGGAGATGATCTTCTTTGCCTCCTTGAGAATGCTCTCCTTCGACCGGCACACAACAAACTTTCCCTGGTGAGCGGAGATGGTGCAGAAAGCACAGCCGCCAAAACAGCCACGGTGCATATTGATAGAGAACTTGATCATCTCGTAGGCCGGAATGGTCTTGCCTTTGTATTTGGGGTGGGGCAGGCGAGTGTAAGGAAGGTCGAAAGATGCATCGAGCTCTTCGCTCGTCAATGGTGGGTACATCGGGTTTTGTACGACATAGACATTGCCTACTTTCTGAAGCATCCGTTGACCGTGCATACGGTTACACTCTTCCTCAATATGCCGGAAGTTCTCTGCATGCGCTTTCTTGTTCCGCAGGCATTCCTCATAGGAATGGAGCACGATGTCATCGTCTTTGATGCCACCGGGAATATCTTCCTCACGACGGATGAATGAAGTCTGCGGAATGTCACCGATCTCATTGATTGGCTTTCCCGCCGCCATTTCGTTGCAGAGCGCCACTGTGTTTTTCTCTCCCATGCCATAGAGCAGGAAGTCGGCACCGCTGAGACAGAGGATAGGCTTAAGAAGCTTGTCTTGCCAGTAGTCGTAATGCGTGAAGCGGCGCATGGAAGCCTCGATGCCACCGAGTACCACTGGCACGTCCGGGAAAAGTTGCTTGAGGATCTTCGTATAGACGATGCTTGGATAATCGGGCCGCATGTCATGGCGCGAGTCGGGACTGTATGCGTCATCGTGTCGCATACGACGGTTGGCAGTATAGCGGTTCACCATACTGTCCATATTACCCGGAGACACGGCAAAGAAGAGACGTGGGCGGCCTAACTTCTTGAAGTCACGATAGTCGCCATGCCAGTCGGGTTGTGGCACGATGGCTACCTTATAGCCTGCTGCCTCTATGATTCGGCCTATGACTGCAGCACCGAATGCCGGGTGGTCGACATAGGCATCGCCGGAGAAGAGAATGACGTCGAGCTGAGTCCATCCCCTTAGCTCACATTCCTTCTTTGTAGTAGGAAGGAAGTCAGTGAGCATGGGTCCGTTGTGTTGATTCATGGGCATCTTTAGTCAGTCACTTCGCCTGGGTCATCATTCTCTTTGCCCTGATGCTCATTTTTCCATTTGATGAAGAGCAGGACAAGCTCATGCAGACCGAAAGCTTTCATATTGTTGTTGTACAGCACGTCAAGGCAGAGGTCGAGGAGATCGCGGTCAGTGCCTGCTGCGCCCTCAAGAAGTCCACGGACATTGAACCGGAGCTTGTCGAGCACAGTCTCGTCGATGATGCCGTTGCTGTCAATGAGATTACGGAGAAGAGAGTATTTATCAATGGTCTCAAGGTGCTTCTCTGTCACCTCGATGCTTCTTGTTCCCGATGGGTTGGCTTGAATCTTCATAGTATTAATATTTAATGGTAATAAGGTTTATTTCATTATTTCAATCTTTCAATAAGAAGGCGAGGATGCCTCTCATGATGTTGTCTCGTGTGTTGATGTCTTTGATGCTCTCAAGAGGAAATCCCATGATGAACGTTCGGTGAGCTTGATGCGATCTGTCTTTGCCTCCTTCAAAGGCTACGGCAGCTGAGCTTCCGTCACTGTAAGTCATGGTGCAGAAAGCATCAGTAGCAGGTGAAAGCTTATCAGCATGTTGTACGCAGTAATGGTCGGGATTCAACGTACGGTAAATGTCGAAGCCGTTGATACCCAGTCCACTGATGCTATTGATGGTATCGGTCTTGAGCGCCCCGCTATAGTCAGCGTGTAAGGTCTGATCGAGCCACTGGCTGTCTTCCTGATTGTCATTGTCTGCACCAATATATGCACCACTGGCCAGCATCTTACCTCCTCGTGCGAGATAGTTGCTGATTTTCTGCTTCATGGTTGGAGAGAAGGTCCGGTAATATTTAGTCTGCGTTGTTGAAAATTTCTCTAAGCCGAGAATTAGGTCTACTGCATCATAATTGTTCATATTGACGATGCCTGTTTCGATGGCTTTTGAAGAGCAACTTGCCACATTATATATATGAGCCGTTGCGATGGCATTGGTGTGCTCCTTGATGTAATCGAATGTGTTACCTGCGATGAACTTTCCGACGAGTTCGTTACCGCTATAGCCTAAGCAGCTACTCGTCTCAGAACCCATCCGACTCTTGTCGAATGACGTCTGTCTTCCGCTCCATCCACCGGTCAGTCCATAAGACACCCCGGCGTCTTCGTCTAAGTCAAATCCCTGTCGCTGACTGTCGTTAATGATAGCCGGCGAGGAGAGGCGATGAAAACCATTGACGACGAGCACAGTCTTAGTGGCTTTCGGCTCATACAAGGCTGAGACAACTTCGGAGGGGAAGCTCTCTCCACCGCGGTTGACCGCTGTGACTTTGAAATGATAGGGTATGCCGGGCTGCAGGGTGATGGAGTAGGAGGGTCGGGAGGTCTTCACGCCATTGTCAAATCCTCCTTTCCCTACAGCCGTATAGACAATGTAATAGGATGGATCGGCGGAAGGCTCCTGCGGGTCACTCTGTGAGGTCCAGCTCACGGTGGCATGGCCTTTCTTCTGCGTTACAGCGATGTTCAGCGGCGGCAGAGGCTCTATGACCGTAGCCTCATCGTGCATGCCGTTGATAAACCGAGCGATCGTCTTATAGAGCGATCGTGCGAGGTCGAACTTGAAGTTGGGATCCTGCCCCAACAACATGTCGGGGAAGTTCTGGTGCGACATTGTCTCTATGATAGCTGAAGGAACGGCGGGCAGCCGTGTCTCTGAATAGTTACGGTCCCAGAGATAGCGCTTCGGCCATGCACCATATTTCGCACTCAAGTCTTTGACGGTGTTATTGAGCAGATTGCTTGCAAAGAGCTTTGATGCTTGTCGTGTGATACCAGAAGCTAATTGCCCATCATTGAAATCGGTAGTGCAAATAGCAAGACTTCCCCAGCGCGACTTGCCGTCAGACGCATAACCGGCATCGCTGTGAACGGCAAGAGACAACTCGATAGGTACGTGTTTTCCATCTTGGACAGGATTGAAAACCGAGCCACCCGATAGCCAGTTGGACATCAAGGAGCGTACGTTGATATCGTCGCCATAGTCGTCGTTACCTTTCTTTCCACCATATATGTTATATGGTGCGCCAGCCCATTGAGCTGAGTACCTTGCACCTTCCAGAGCTCTTGGCAAGCCACTGACATTTCCGCCTCTTTCAATATTGCCCATTCCACCACCGAAGCGCACGGCATCAGCGGTGACGATGCCTTTCCGATTGTGGCTCTGGTTGGTGAGCATGACACAGTTGTCTACACTGCTCCCCTCATCGAAGGTGAATGTGCCAAGATAGACCCATGTGCCAGCACCCATGCGCTGATTGACTCTGAATTCAGTGGCAACACCTTGGTGGAAGACGGTATAATGAGCGTCGTCAACGCTTTTGTCGAGCGTCTGGTAACTTACATAAACAGCATAGTTACCTTTCCGGATAAAATAGGGCTGCCATTTGACAAAAGCCTTACCTGCTTTCTTGGTCGATCTTATTTGCCGGGCTGAACCTGCAGCGAAAGGGTTCTCATTGTCGGGATAGGAACCGCTATGGGCTGCAAACCCCGGGATGTTGGTTGTTTCCCATTGATCATTGCTGGGGTATTCCTTATAGCTTGACGAAGAAGTATTTAGTCCGCCGTCCGGATCTACCACATACTCCATAGTCTGATAGTCTCGTTCCCGTGGTGTAAAGACGACAGCTCCAGCATTCTGGAGCATGGGGATAAGAAACGGAACGACGATGGTAGGGGTAAAGAGATCTTCTGTTGTACAAAAGAGGTTAGGGCGCTGCCATGTCCAGCGTCCACGGTTATTGTCATAATATCTGCCGTGGGATGCCCACAAGGCGATGTGGCGTCCCTGCAAGCCCTTCGTAATATTCGCTTGGCTGGAGATATTCTCTACCCACGGTGCTCCTTCATAATCGATATTCCCCCAAAGTGCATGATCATCATCAGATGGTGATGCGCTGATTGGAGCCGTGCCGAAAGTAAGGAGCACACTGGTGCAAAATGTTATTATTGAAGTTGTCTTTTTACTAATCATCAAAACAAATAGAGACGCTATGAAAACGTCTTGATTGTTATACTTCTCCAATCGTGAAATTCTCGGGATGCTTGCCCTTGAAGTCCTTGAAATAGAGTTTTACTTCTTTCATTTCATTATCTACATCTCCCGTTGGCACAAAGCTTTTGGTGCACTGTATGAGTTTCCGCTCATAGTCAAGACCGAAAAGAAGCACAGGAATCTTCGCTTTGAGAGCAATGTAGTAGAATCCATGTTTCCAATCAGGGTTGAGCGACCGCGTGCCTTCCGGCGTGATGCATAGTCGGAACTCTTTTCTTTGCATGGCTTCTTGTGCCAGATGGTCGGTCATACTTGTATGCTTCGACCGGTAGACGGGAATACCGCCCATATGAAGGAAGAAAGGTTTCAAAGGACCTTTGAACCATTCTTTCTTCATGAGGAAGTTGATCTTTAACCCCTGGGAACGCATATACAATTGTCCTAACACAAAATCCCAGTTACTGGTGTGGGGTGCCAGGGCGATAATGTATTTCTCAGGAAAGTCGACAGTGACATTCAACTTCCATCCCATGCATTTGAAAAGGAGCCAACTGCAAAATTGTCTTATCATTTGTCTTCAGGCTTATCCCAAATTACTGATACGGTCAATGATTTCCGACATGCTGTTGTTGAAATCAACAGCAAGCGTCTTGAAATATTTGTGGGCTTTCATGCCAGGCTCCGGGTGAGAGACACGTTTAATGAAATCGTCGCGTGTGATGATGATAGAAGCTAACAGATTATCTCCGGCCTCTTTGTCTACTTTGTCACTGTAGATGATAGCTGCCATTGTTTCTGCAAAAAGCTCACTCGTGATATAGTTGATGGTGCGCTTTAAATCTCTTTTGTTTGCCATAATAATAAGGTGGTTTTTAAATGTATGTGTATTTCAAGCCCAAAGATAAAGAAAAAAAGCGTAACGTCCATGCAATAGGCTCTAAAAAAGTTATAAAAAAATCTTTTGTCGCCTTTTTCTTTCCTTATCTCGCTGAAAAACGCTACTTTTGCATGTGAAATTCATTAATTCTATTCAATTTCACATCAATGAAGACAAGTCTTTTGCAGAAAGCACGTGCACAGTACCAGCCCAAACTCCCCAAGGGCCTGCAAGGTGCCGTTAAGGTAAAGGAGGGAGAGCCTACCCAGAGCGTAGGTGACCAGGAAGAAATCAAGAAGCTTTTCCCCAACACTTATGGAATGCCGCTCATCGAGTTTGTTCCCGGTGACAAAGAAGCTACAAGTGAGATGAACGTAGGTGTCATCCTTTCTGGTGGTCAGGCTCCTGGTGGTCATAACGTCATCTGCGGTATCTTCGATGCCGTGAAGAAGATGAATCCCAATAACAAAGTCTATGGCTTCCTCATGGGTCCTGGTGGTCTTGTTGATCACAACTATATCGAACTGACAAAGGATTTTGTTGACGAGTATCGTAACACCGGTGGCTTTGATATGATCGGTTCTGGCCGTACAAAGCTTGAGAAGGTTGATCAGTTCGAGAAGGGACTGGAGATTATCCGTCAGCTCAATATCAAGGCTATCGTCATCATCGGTGGTGATGACTCCAATACCAACGCTTGCGTACTCGCTGAGTACTATGCAGCCAAGAAGTATGGTGTGCAGGTCATCGGTTGCCCGAAGACTATCGACGGCGACCTGAAGAACGACCAGATTGAGACCAGCTTCGGTTTCGATACTGCTACGAAGGTTTACTCTGAGCTTATCGGTAACATCGAGCGTGATGCCAACTCTGCCCGTAAATACTGGCACTTCATCAAGCTCATGGGCCGTTCTGCATCTCATATCGCTCTGGAGTGCGCTCTTCAGACACAGCCGAATATCTGCCTTATCTCTGAGGAGATTCAGAAGAAGGATATGACGCTGAACCAGATTGTCGAGCAGATCGCCACAGCAGTGGCTAAGCGTGCAGAGGATGGCAACAACTTCGGTGTTGTGCTTATCCCTGAGGGCCTCATTGAGTTCATCCCGGCTATCGGCCGCCTCATCCAGGAGCTCAATGACCTGCTGGCTGCTCATGGAGCTGACTACAAGGATCTTGACAAGGACGCACAGCGCCAGTATATTCTCGCTCATCTGAGCAAGGAGAATGCCGAGACCTTCGAGACACTTCCTGAGGGTGTGGCTCGTCAGCTTTCTCTCGACCGTGATCCTCACGGAAACGTGCAGGTATCTCTTATCGAGACAGAGAAGCTCATCTCTGACATGGTCGGTGCTAAGCTCGCTGACTGGAAGAAGGAAGGCAAGTACAACGGCAAGTTCGCTGCACAGCATCACTTCTTCGGTTATGAGGGCCGCTGCGCTGCTCCTTCTAACTTCGATGCTGACTACTGCTATGCTCTCGGCGTGAGCGCTGCTCACCTCATTGCCAACGGCAAGACCGGTTACATGGCTATCGTGAAGAACCTCTCTGCTTCTACCGATGAGTGGAAGGCTGGTGGTGTGCCAATCACGATGATGATGAACATGGAGCGTCGTAACGGTGAGATGAAGCCTGTGATCCGTAAGGCTCTTGTAGAGCTCGACGGTGCACCCTTCAAGAAGTTCGCCGAGAAGCGTGACGAGTGGGCTCGTAAGACTTGCTTTGTCTATCCTGGTCCTATCCAGTACTGGGGTCCGGCAGAGGTCTGCGACCGTGAGACACGTACACTTGCTCTCGAGAACGAGGCAAAGAAAAAATAATTAGTAATTATTGATATAATAATTATTGATGCCAACAAAGAAGTCAGTTCGTAAGCGTAACACTTCCTCCCGTTCCTATCGAAGGAGAAGAAGCACTCATCGCCACGGACTGGCTCCTTTTCAATTTATTAAGAAGCGGTACAGCAAAGCATGGATTATAGGAGGCTTGGCTGTTACGGCTCTTTATATCTGGGCTTTCTGGTATTTCTTTGTCGGTCCAACGGGGTTCCGCTGGCGTGCTTTTTATGGAGATGCCAAATATCCGGAAGGCTATGAGATTCATGGCATCGATATTTCAAGATATCAAGGCAAGATTGATTGGGACAAACTGCGTTCCAATGCACTTATCGATGGATGCCCTCTTCGCTTTATCATTGTGAAAGCAACGGAAGGTGCTTCGAGAGTCGATCCAAATTTCAACGATAACTTTTATCAGGCACGCGAGTATGGTTTCATTCGAGGTGCTTATCATTTCTGGAGCACGAAGTCATCAGCTCGTTCACAGGCTTATTTCTTTTTAGAGAAAGTTCATCTTGAAGACGGTGACTTGCCGCCGGTGCTCGACATTGAGCATAAGCCAGTTGATGAGAGCGTGGATGACTTTCAGACAGATGTGCTTACATGGCTGCATATCGTGGAAGACAAGTACCATGTCAAACCTATCATCTATACTTACCACAATTTTAAGGAGAAGTATTTGTCAGCTCCTGTCTTTGATGATTATCCTTACTGGATTGCGCACTATTATGTTGACAAAGTGCAGTACAAAGGTAAATGGAAATTCTGGCAGCACACGGATACGGGCGTACTGCCAGGCATTAAAGGTAATGTAGACCTCAATATCTACAACGGGTCCTATTATGACCTAATACAGCTCACAATAGGACACGAGGAGAACTAATCGTTTATAATACTCCCTTCGACGAGGGCAAATAGAAGTGGTTCACGTCGCGACGTACTGCCATCTTCAGACTGCGTGCCAATGCCTTGAAGATACCCTCAATTTTATGATGCTCATTCGTTCCTTCCGCCTTGATGTTGAGGTTCATCTTTGCAGCATCACTCAAGCTCTTGAAGAAGTGGAAGAACATCTCTGTCGGCATCTCACCTATCTTCTCGCGTTTGAACTCAGCGTCCCATACAAGCCAGGGGCGGCCGCCAAAGTCGAGGGCTACCTGGCACAAGCAGTCGTCCATCGGCAGGCAGAAACCGTAACGCTCAATGCCACGCTTGTCACCAAGTGCTTTCAAGATGCATTCGCCCAAGGCAAGACCCGTATCTTCGATGGTATGGTGCTCGTCGACATAGAGATCACCTTTCGTGTGAACGGTGATATCAATCATACCGTGATGGCCGATCTGTTCAAGCATGTGGTCGAAAAAGCCTAATCCTGTTGAAACGTCGCATTTGCCTGAGCCATCGAGGTTAAGCTTCACATAAACATCGGTCTCTTTCGTCACGCGGTGAACCTCTGCGATACGCTCACCGGCAAACAAGAGCTCGGCTATCTTGTCCCATGTCATACCGTCCTTGCCAAGGATGAGGGCCTTGCAGCCCATGTTTTTAGCCAACTGTGCATCACTCTCGCGATCCCCGATAACAAAACTATTGGCTATATCGGCATCCTCATCTTTCAAGTATTTCTCTACCATGCCCGTACCTGGCTTACGCATGGGCGAATTGTCTTCGGGAAAGTGACGGTCAATCAGCACATCGTCAAACGTAATACCTTCACCAGCGAGGGTGTCGAGGACGAAATGATGTACTGGCCAGAAGTCCTCTTCCGGGAAAGCATGGGTCCCTAAGCCATCCTGGTTGGTCACCATGACGAGTTTAAAGTCGAGGTGACGCTTGATGAACCCCAAGTTCTTGAAGACTGTGGGAACAAACTTCAGTTTGGCAAAACTGTCTATCTGCTCATCAAGAGGTTCCTCAATGAGCGTGCCGTCGCGGTCTATAAAAAGATATCGTTGCTTCATGTTATTCATTATATGGTATTGATTGCAGAGGCGGCACCCTGCAGTATGTTATTCTTCGCTGACAGTCAGTTCTTTGCTTTTCTTCCGTCCTTTCTCCTTTTCCTCGATACTTCCGTAAGCATAATAATAGGAGAAGACAATCCAAGGTCTGACGAATAGACCTACAAAGGTACATACAGCTGCTGTGATGAAAGCCAAGAAGAGGAAGCCTCCTGTGAGTCCAGAAGGATCACCGAAAGCCATACCGTTACGGTTGATCATGTTACATAGCACAATGACATAGAAGGGCAGTAAGACAACTATGCTGATAACCATGTTAATAATGCCCGTGAGAAGTGCCGTCAAAAAAATATATCCCCAATGACGAAGCCCCATGACATAGGGTTTCTGAAAGATTGAGAATACCTTCTTATCTTCTTCCATGCAGTATTTCATGACGGAGAAGTTGAGAGGGAGAAGTGCAACAAAAAAGACTAACATGCAAGCCAACAATCCCAGAATCAGCTGAATGTTCGCACCTTGAAGCTGATTGGGATTTTTTACGCCCGCGTAGTTAAGAATGGCACCACCTGCTAAAACGATGCCGATAACAATCACTACGCCAATAATTAGGAATGTTAATCGTGTTATCCGTGGCAGGTTTGCTTTGACGCTTCTGCCGTTGAGTAGACTGATAATGATGGTATAGAACCAGACGTACGCAGCGATAACTAATAGATAATTCGCAAACATACATAGATTTAGCATCATATTGTCGGACCCGTCAGGATTTTGGATGCTGAACATCATAGCGACGGCAAGTAGCAGAGAGAGCACTACAGCTGGCAGCCACAGTCTGCGGAAGAGCGTCTTGAAGTTGGATCTGAAAAGGTCGAAGGCATCATTCAGGCAACTGCCAACGCTGCGGTTCTTGAAGAGTTCTGAGTCCATTGTTCTTGATATTTAATTGTTTAGTAAGATGCTGTGCATGGTATTCCAGCCTTGATGACCATGTCGCGGATGCGGTCAAGTTCTTCATGTGAAGCTTTCTGCAGTTTCTGGTCGGGTGTCTCGCGGTCAATGGTATAGACCATCACCTCCTGAGGCTTGATATCCTTCACGGCCTCTAGCCACGGCAACACGTACTCGTCGCCTGTATTGTCGGTACCGTCACCTTTCATGAACATTGTCTGGATGATGACGTGTCCTTTAAACCATTTGAGGTTCTCGATGATCTTGTTAACGTCGTAGTTTGGCTGCGTAGGGCGGTCCACCTTCTTGATATAATCGGGATTGACAGTGTCGAGTTTCAGAATGTTGTTGTCTACTTTCAGCAGGGCTTCTCTCACTTTCTCTCTCCCAGTAAAGGTAGAGTTGCTAAGCACGCTAATCTTTGCCTTCGGGCACCACTGGTCACGCAGACGGATAGTGTCATCAATGATTTCCGGAAAGTGGGGATTGCCTGTCGGTTCGCCGTTGCCTGCAAAGGTGAGCACGTCGGGATGCTCACCGTCATTGTGCATCTTAATCAGTTGCTTTTCAAGTGCTTCTGCCACGACTTCGCGAGTAGGATAGGGGGTATGTGTGCGGTGGTCGGCATTGAACCCACACTCACAATATAGGCAGTCGAACGTACAGATCTTTCCATCTGCAGGCATAAGGTTAATGCCGAGACTCAGTCCGAGTCGGCGGCTATGCACAGGCCCGTATATAGGACTTGGATAAATGATAGTGCTCATATTATTCCTTTCTTATTGCAATTTGATGCAAAGATAAAGTATTTTTGCGAATATCTGCAATAAAAAGGTAAAATTTCGAACAGTTCCTTGATACTTGCCGTCGGACGCCAGCCGATTGTTTGTCGAACGTCGAACAATTGTTTGTCGAACGTCGAACAATTGTTTGTCGAACGCCAGCCGATTGTTTGTCGAACGCCAAAAAATTGTTAGCCACGTTTCAGTTGATTTCCATAAAGACCAAACGTGCTATTCTTCAATCTCTTGCAACGAGCGCGTAAAGTTGTTGAAGTAGTTGCTAACGGTCTCTATGGGTGCGTAGGGAAGGTAGCGGAGACTTCGACGAAGGTTGCGGCGGAGAAGCTGGGAGTTGTTGGTTACAAATCCCGTTCGGCTTTGTCGGAAATGCCATTCTTCTGCTGTGTCACTGGCAGTATGGAAGACCGAGCGCAATACAAGGTTATAGGCTGATATCTCAAGATGATGCACAAAAGGCAGTTCATCCGCTTCGAAATTAAAAACAGCAACAAGCATGCTGCCTTGAAGCTGTGCCATCCGCTGCAGATGGAGTTTAGAGAGCCATGTGTCAAGCTTTACGAAGTCGACATGGTCGCCATAAGTACGCAGATATCGGCCTAAGTCGAGCAGACCTTTGATCATCACACCATGGTTGAGCATGGTGTCAACAGTATTGACAATGATCTTTAATACATCAAGCGATGCAACATTGGTGTCGATAGCATGGATTTCGCGTTGGATGATACGATGGAAACGAGCGTTGAGGAAGCCATTGCTCAACTGAATGTTCGGCTTGTTTACAGTTGCATTTTCTTGATATTCCGAGAGGAAGCCGTCGGGCAGGTTCACCCATGTCTCTTCTCTAGCCAATCGTTCCAAGCCATCCTTCACGGCGGCTTCAACATGTTGAGCATGGACCATCTGCCCAAGCCTTTCCCACTTGAAGTGGGACATGGGCTCGAGTGCCTCATCCTCATGCCATGCGCCCGAGCGCAGCAGCCTGAAGAAATTGCGTGTGATGACGTCCATCTCCTGCATGTTGACTTATTATGAATATTTCTTTGGGTATCGCAGCAGAATAGCTAAGGATGCTGCTATGCCGATGGCGAAGGGGTAGAACAGATAAGGAATGATGTCAACGGGTTCGACATGGGCAAGACCTGCTGCCAAAAGCATCTGTACGCCATAAGGGATGATACCCTGTATTGTACAAGAGAAAGTGTCAAGAATACTGGCAGATTTACGCGGGTCTACACCGTATTTCTGACTGATCTGCCGTGCAATGTTTCCAACTGTAAGAATAGCTACAGTATTGTTTGCTGTACAGAGGTTTACAAGACTGACAAGGGCCGCGATAGAAAACTCAGCTCCACGTTTGCCATGAATTCTGGCTGACAGTTTCTCAATGATATAGTCGATACCTCCATTGACGCGGATAATCTCCAGCATGCCTCCAGCCATCATAGCGATGATAATGAGTTCTCCCATGCCTACAATACCACTGCCCATAGCATCGAGCCACCCGAAGAAGCCATAAGATCCGCCTGCTATACCAATGATGCCACATAGCACGATGCCTATGACAAGCACTGCCATGACATTGACTCCGCAGACTGCAGTGATAAGAACAGCAAGATAAGGGATGACCTTCAAAAAGTTGGTTTCGCCTACATGGGCAGGTGACTGCATGCCATAGCCTAAATATGCATAAAGGCCGAGGACTACAATGACGGCTGGAGCTACAATAAGCGAGTTGACTTTGAACTTATCCTTCATCCGTACGCCTTGCGTTTGTGTGGCAACAACAGTAGTATCGGAAATGAATGACAGGTTATCTCCAAAATAAGCTCCACCGACGATGACAGCCGTCAGAAGCGCTATATTACTGTTTGTTTGTGAGGCGATTCCTGCTGCTATAGGTACGAGCGTTACTACTGTACCGACACTTGTACCGATGGAGATAGATATAAAGCAAGCAGCAATAAAGAGTCCGGGAAGGATCATGCTCGGAGGTAACGTGTTGAGCGTGAAGTTGACCGTTGCGTCGATAGCCCCCATTCCTTTCGCTGACTGGGCAAAGGCTCCTGCCAAGACATAGATCCACAACATCAGCAGCAAGTTCGGTGTAGAGGCTCCTTTGCCATAAATGTCGATGCGCTCCTTGAGCGAAAACTTCGTGGAGGTCGCTACGGCATAGATGCTGGCAATGAGAAATACAACCGTCATCGGCACACGACTAAAGTCGCCCGCTACAAGGCTGAGTACCAGGTAGAGGACGATGAAGACGATGAGTGGCGAAAGCGCAAGTAATCCTTTGTTCATCACTGTAATCTCCTTTCTGCCAGCTCACAATTGGAACCGACGATAAAAGTCAACATTCTCAGGTGTAAGCAGCTCAATGGGCATATAGTTGACAGGCTGAATCTTTGTTTTCAGCACCACGGCTCTGAAGAGAGCTTCCACACAGAAGTAGCCTTGCTGATAGCCGTGCTGGGCTATGAGGAAAGAGATGCTACCTTGTTTGAGGCATTCGGCATTCTTTTTCACCATATCATACCCCATGATCTGTACGTCCCTACGGTTCGTCCTCAACAGAAACTCGCCAAGGACATGTGCCTTGGAGCCCATGGTGATACAGTGGTGGGTGTGTGGATGGCGGTTGAAGAAATCGTCGAACATGGCATCATACTGTTGACGGTTACCATAGAAAGGCAGTTCAAGCGTGAGAATATCAATAGAAGGGAAATGGTCATGCATATAATGGCGGAACCCGACCTCACGGTTATCCTGCTGCTTGCTGACTACTTTCCCGTCTTTCGTAATCTTCATAAACATGATTTCCTGTTGATCCCGGGCTAAAAGCATCAGCATACGGGCGGCAAAATAGCCAGAGGCGAAAGAGTCCTGGCCGAAGAAAGCCAATGGGCGCAAGTCCGGCATATAGGAATCGAGAAGAACGAAGGGAATGGATTCCTCGTGAAGGCGGTCGGTCACTTGCTTCGTAATATCCAGAGGAGCAGGGACAATGACCATGCCATCGAGCTTTCCATCAAAGCACGACTCAGCCTCTGCAAGGAAGTTCTCATTATCGAAACGATCATAATAGTGTAAGCTCACGGAGATGTTGAAATCTTTACGCAGATCGGCTGCTTTCTTGACTCCTTGTTCCACTTCCTCCCAGTAAGCCACTTGGTCGTGACGGGGGATGAGCACACAGAAATGGTACGATTTGTTGTAAGCTAAAGCTGATGCGTAGATATTGGGCTCATAGTTTTGCTCTTTGAGCACCTTCTCCACTTTTTCTCTTGCCTTAGCTGATACATTTGGTCGCTTGTGCAGCACTCTGTCTACCGTGCCCACTGACACACCGGCCTTGAGTGCAATGTCTTTTATCCTTATTCGTTCTGCCATATAACCTATTATAATCGGGAGCAAAGATATTAAAAATGTACAATATACCCAAGAATAAAACGAAGAAAAAGGTTAGAAAGGCATTCCTACTGCAAAATGGAATGTAAAATCGCGGCTGAAATCGGGATGGAAGATGGCGTAATGCTCATGGCTGTCGCTGTAAGCTGGGTTGATAGCCTTCATGCCCATATCGAATCGAAGGATGAAATAACCGAAGTTGAGCCGCAGTCCTAGACCATAAGCCACAGCAATCTGCTTGTAGAACTTATTCCATTTGAATTGTCCGCCTGGCTGCTCTGGATAGTCACGCAGGGTCCAGATGTTTCCGGCATCGATGAAAGCTGCTCCGTTGAACTTCCAGAAAAGATAGGTTCGGTATTCAGCATTGAGGTCGAGCTTCATATCACCTGTCTGATTGATGAAGTCGATGCGTCCGTCCTTGCCTTTATAGGAACCTGGTCCGAGCTCTCTCACGCTCCATCCTCTCACACTGTTGGCGCCTCCAGAGAAATATCGCTTTTCAAAAGGAAGGACGTTACAGTTTCCGTAAGGGTAGGCAATACCGACATCAGTATGTAGTGCCAAGGAGTTGTGCTCATCGAAAGTAATGAGATGAGTATAGTCGAAGTCGAATTTTGCATATTGAGCGTAAGCAATACCGAAGAGCGTATGCTGACCACTGCTATTTCTACTGAACCTCAAGCCTCCCGACAGAGAATTTAGCAGGTTCCCGGCTGTCTCTATATTGAAACGCATAGCATCGGTTCCGTTGGTATAGGTCAGTCCGAAGCCAACTTTCATGATGAAGATGTCTTCATAGTTATAGCGTAAGATGACATTCCGGTTGCTTACGCTGTCGAGGTAGTCGTGCTTAAAAGTCTCGCTGATCCATGGCATATAAACATAGTTGATTTCCGGGACATCCAAGCGATAATTGGTGCGGCGGTCGGGTGAAGACCAACGGTATCTCCAAGCGGCGGAGAAGACACGTCGATGGAACTCGGGACGGTTCTGCATATCCCAGGAAAGTGAGAGCTCAGAGGAAGCCGTGCTCCTCCTTCGCATGTCCTTAGAGACAAAGGGTGCAATGAATCGCGGAAACTGGAGCCTTGTTTCGGCACTCCATTCCACAAAGTCTTCATCATTGTAGCCTTCAAGGCCTGTGATTGCCTCATAGGCTCCGCGCAGTTCGACGCTGAAAAGCTCAGAGCCACGGAATATATTTCGGTTCTGATAGGTTATCGACATTGCTGCTCCGAGGTCACCGGCTGTGTTTGTGCCTTCCGGTTGGAAAGCGATGGTGGAAGGTTTGCTGGTGTTGAGCTGAATGTCACAGTCGAGGAGCGTGGAGTCTGGTTCTTCACGAAACTGAATATTAGTGTATCTCACCGCGGAGAGCCGTCCGAAGTTGCGATAAGTGTCTTCCAAGGCTGTGTAGCTATACGGACTGCCTTCCTTGAGTTGTGTAGCATTTTCAAGTACGCTGTGGCGCAGTTGAAGCTTTCCCTGATCGCTTGAAAAGTTTATCTTTCTTATCGTATAACGTGGATGATCCGTCTCCGCTGATCCGCTATTAGGGCGGAACTTGAGCAGATGAAGCGTGATGTTTACATTGTTTTCAGTAGAGGCCGTGTCGGCATCAAATTGGATAAAGTCTTTATGGAACTTATAATAACCAGAGTCGAGCAGAATATCGGTGATTCTCTTGCGCTCATCCTCAAGTTTCTGCAAAGTAAAAGCGCTTCCTTTGGCAAGAATAGCAGGTTTCTTGCTTTTCTTAGGAAGTCGACTTACATAGTTATCCAAAATTTTTTTGATGGAGGGGTCCTCAATATCATAATTGACCTCGTTGATTGTATAAGGTTTTCCTGGGTGCAGATTGTAGATTGCCGTCAGTCTCTTACCATGTGTCTTTGTAGCAAAGTCGACGGTTGCATGCATATATCCCATGTTTTTCATAGCGTTACGCAAATCCTCAACGGACAGGCGGGCTTGTGTACTGTCGAAGATTACTGGTGCCTCACCCATTTTTTTCAATGTACGGTTGATCCATTTCGTACTGTCACGACCAGAGATAGAATAGGTACCCAAGGGAATCTTGAAAAGCGAGAACCACTTGGAATTGGCCTTCTGCCTGATGTAGGGAGCGAGGGTAGAGACATTGAAGTCCTTGACATCGGAATGGATCTCCACACCCTCAAGAAGATATGCTTTCTCGGGGATGTACTTAGAAGTGCTGCATCCTGCGAGGAGCAGGGAGAGCATGGATATGATATATAAGGCCTTTTTCAATGTCTTTTGTATAACGTCTTATTAATAATAACGTCTTTTCTGTGATAATGTTGCGGAATAATGTTGCAAAGTTACGCAAAAAGCAAGAAAAAGAAAAGGCTGCACCAAGAAAACTTGGGCAGCCCTAACTCATCATTCACTTTGTGATGTGAACGGAAATTGTCTAAATCTTTACTCATACCATACCTCTCCGCCTAATTTGTGTACTGGATGTGGATTGTCGCTGATCTTCTGAAATTCTTCCTGAAAGATACCAGCCAAATTCTTTAAATCATCATTGTTTCTCATAGTGCTAAAAGTTTAAGATGTTAATTGATAATATGTTCTTGTTCTAATTTCGCGTTGCAAAGATAAGTATTTTATTTGAGATATGCAACTTTTTCGCCAACTTTTTTGATAAATTAATTAGATATTAGTACCTTTGCGACGAAAATGCAAATTAAATACCAAGAAAAGATGACAAAAGCAATCATTACAGTTGTAGGAAAAGACACCGTGGGTATCATAGCACACATTTGCTCCTATCTTGCCGACAACAACATTAATATTCTTGACATCAGTCAGACTATTGTTCACGGATACTTCAACATGATGATGATAGTGGACCTCTCTGACAGTCAGAAGCCTTTCGATAGCATCAGTACTGAACTTGAAGAGGCGGGAAAGGCAAAAGGCGTACAGGCCAAGATCCAGCTGGAAGCTATCTTCGACAAGATGTATAGAATTTAAAAGTCAGACTGACATGATTACAGCACCAGAAGTACTTGAAGCACAAAAGATGGTTGAGCAGGACAACCTTGACGTTAGAACGATCACGATGGGTATCAGTCTGCTCGACTGCGCAAGCTCGGACCTCAACGAGACCTGTGATAAGATATATAAGAAGATAACGACCCTGGCAAAGGATCTCGTTAAGACAGGAGAGAGTATCTCCCGCGAGATTGGTGTTCCTATCGTTCACAAACGTGTCAGTGTCACACCGGTGTCTCTCATCGGAGCAGCATGCTGCAAGACGACCGACGACTATGTGAAAATAGCCAAGACATTGGATGATGCTGCTAAGACCATTGGCGTCAACTTTCTCGGTGGCTTTTCAGCAATCGTAAGCAAAGGTATGACTCCGAGTGAGGAACTGCTTATCCGTTCTATCCCTCAGGCACTTGCTACTACCGATGTGGTCTGTTCCAGCGTCAATGTCGGCTCAACGAAGACGGGTATCAATATGGATGCCGTGCGCCTGATGGGCGACATCGTCAAGGCAACAGCAGAAGCAACGAAAGACAGAGACTGTATCGGTCCGGCAAAGCTTGTTGTGTTCTGCAATGCGCCTGATGACAACCCGTTCATGGCCGGTGCTTTCCATGGTGTGAGTGAGGCCGACGCCATTATTAATGTGGGCGTGTCTGGTCCTGGCGTGGTGAAAGCAGCCTTGGAGCAGATGGATCTTAAATATAAGGATGAAGCTAAGAAGACCGCCAATTTCGAGGAGCTCTGTGAGACGATCAAGCGTACAGCCTTCAAGATTACGCGTGTAGGACAATTTGTTGCTCAGGAGGCAAGTCGTCGTCTTCATGTGCCTTTTGGCATCATCGACCTCTCGCTGGCTCCTACACCTGCTGTCGGTGATTCTGTGGCTGATATCCTGAAATGTATCGGCGTAGAGCAGCCGGGAGCACCCGGTACTACCGCAGCTTTGGCACTTCTCAATGATCAGGTGAAGAAAGGTGGTATAATGGCGAGCTCCTATGTGGGTGGTCTGTCCGGCGCTTTCATCCCTGTCAGTGAGGATCAGGGTATGATCGATGCTGTGAATGCCGGAGCACTGACTATTGAGAAACTGGAGGCTATGACCTGTGTCTGCTCCGTAGGACTGGATATGATTGCTATCCCGGGAGACACACCTGCTACGACGATTGCAGGTATCATCGCTGACGAGTCGGCTATCGGCATGGTGAACCAGAAGACCACGGCTGTGCGCGTTATCCCGGTCATTGGAAAGGAAGTAGGTGAGACGATAGAGTGGGGCGGTCTTTTGGGACATGCACCTATCATGCCTGTCAACACGTTCTCCAGCCAGCGGCTTGTAGACCGTGGCGGACGTATCCCCGCACCGATTCACTCGTTTAAAAACTAATAAGTCCGCACGGGTTAAAACTAATAGATCCGTACGTCGGAGATCACACTGCTGCCTGCTGCCTCATTGAGGCGGCGGGTGAGTTGTGATCGCATCATACTCAAATCCTGCCTGAGGGCGGGATTTGTTATTTTTACGAACAGTATTTGGTTCTTGATGAATTTTTCTTCCGTATAAGAGGCCACGGTGTGCCCAGTCACTTGTTCCCAAGCGTCCACGACTCTTTTTTGGAGCAGTGGTGTCTCCAGTCCTTCTTTTCTAATAAACTGGCGCAGAATATCGCCTAATGGTTTTACGTCACGCTTAAACATAATCAGTAGAGAATTAATGATTACTGGTCTTCTCGCTCAGTGATATCGCCATCTTTGACATCAAACAATTTATATTCAGTAGCTGAGTGGCTAAGAATTTTGTCGAGATGCTCACGGTTGGTATCAGTAATGAAGATCTGTCCATAACCGTCATCAGCCACCAGCTTGATAATCTGTTCCACCCTGTTGGCATCGAGCTTGTCGAAGATGTCGTCAAGAAGGAGTAACGGTGTCTTGCCTTGCATCGACTGTCGAAGGAAGGCAAACTGAGCGAGCTTCAAAGCTAAAACGAACGTTTTTGTCTGGCCTTGACTTCCTTCTCGGCGCATGGGGAAGCCATCAATGAGCATCTCCAGATCATCGCGGTGGATGCCGTGCAGACTATAGCCCACAGCTCTGTCTTTAAACCGGTCGCGCTGAATGACCTCCAACAGCGAACCCCGCTGACAGTGAGAGACATATCTCAGAGAGACCTTTTCGCGTCCTCCAGAAATTTGCGTATATATGTCTTGAAAGGTCGGAATCATCTCTTCAACCAGTTTGTTCCTCTTTTGATAAACGATCTCTCCCTGGTACGCCATTTCTTCTTCCAGAAGCTGCATCAGTGTCATATCCGGTTCTTGCTCAGCTTTCAAAAGTGCATTGCGTTGCTGCAATGCCTTATTGTAACGGTTCAGAGCTTCAATATAACTGACATCCAGTTGGGAGATTACCATATCCAATAGTCTTCTGCGCTCTTCACCGCTTCCCGTCACTAAGCTGTTGTCGGAAGGTGAAACAAAGACCAAGGGAATGAGCCCAATATGACTCGAGAGCTTTTTATATTCTTTCCCATTACGACGGAAATGCTTATGTTTTCCTCGTTTCATGCCGGCATAGATACGCTCTCTCGTCTCTGTCTCTGTGAGATAGTCACCTTCAAGGACAAAAAAGTCTTTATCATGATTGATAACCATGCTGTCGAGATTTGTGAAGCTGCTATGGCAGAATGACAGATAATAGACCGCATCCAGGAGATTTGTCTTGCCGACACCATTGCTTCCTACGAAACAATTCAACTTATGCGAGAGCACAATATTGGCCTGTTGGATGTTCTTATAATTGATGATGGATATTCGCTCAAGAATCATGTTATTATTATCGTCTGACTATCTTTATTATCGGCAAAGGTAACGTTAATCGGCGACAAAACCACACTTTTGGGAGTCAAAATGAAAAAAGAAGCCTATAAATTTCAAAGTTCGAATAAAAATGACTAATTTTGCCACGCAATAGATATATGTGAACCCATAAGGAAAAACAACAAATAAATATAATGGCAAACAAAAACGAAAAGGAGACTTTTGATGCAGCCGTGAAGTCGGAGGCATTTTTCGAAAAGAACAAGAAGGTTATCAGCGGCGTTATCATCGCAGTCATTGTCATCGTGGCAGGTATCCTTTGCTACAACCAGTTTATCGGTGGCCCTCGTCAGGATAAGGCAAGTACAGCCCTGGCTCGTGGTCAGGAGTATTTCAACGCAGACCAGTTTGATAAGGCTCTCAACGGTGATGGTGCAGGCTATGCTGGCTTTGTAAGTATCGCTAACGACTACAGCAGCACCGATGCTGGCAACCTCGCTAATCTTTATGCTGGCCTCTGCTATGCCAACCTCGGCAAGTGGCAGGATGCTGTCAAGTATCTGGAGAGCTATTCTCCTAAAGGTGACGCTATGGTGAGCCCAGCTGCTATTGAGGCACTCGGCAACGCTTATGCTCATGTCGGTCAGATTGACAAGGCTATCAGCACGCTGAAAGAGGCTGCTTCTAAGGCTGATGACAAAGCTGAGAACGGAACAAACAACAGTCTCTCTCCTACATTCCTGCTTCAGGCTGGTGAGCTTCTCGAGTCAGAGAACAAGACCGACGAGGCTAACAAGCTCTATCAGGACATCAAGAAGAAGTATGTCAACTCACAGCTCGTGCAGAGCAACGACATCGACAAATATATAGAAAGGACTACGAAGTAATGGCTACAGCTCTTCATCTTACTGATTATCACCCTGTTGACATTCCTGATGCGAGTAATATGAACTTTGGTATCGTGGTTGCCGACTGGAACCACGAGATTACCGGAGCATTGCTCAAAGGAGCCGTTGACACTTTGGAGAAGCATGGCGCTCTACCTGAGAACATCCATATCAAGCATGTGCCGGGCAGCTTCGAGCTTATCTACGGTGCTCAGCAGATGAGTAAGAACGATGGTTTTGATGCTATCATCATTCTCGGCAGTGTGATTCGTGGTGAGACACCTCATTTCGATTACATCTGTCAGGGTGTCACTTATGGCATCGCACATCTCAATGCTACGCAGAACATTCCTGTCATCTATGGTCTCCTCACAACCAACGATTTGGAACAGGCTCAGGAAAGAAGTGGTGGCAAGCTTGGCAACAAAGGAGCAGAGTGTGCTGCTGACGCCATCATGATGGCGAAGTTCTAATCTTCGAGGTTTAATATTAATATACACATTATTATATTATGCGTCTTTACGATCTTCTTCAGGCTTATGAGTTCGATGAGATCATGCCGGTTATCGTCGATATGTTCCCTGGAACAGGTAAGTTTCGTGATCAGTTGCATGAGGCATGGGATATGTTGCTCAGCATGAAGCCGGTACCTACCAAGAAAGGTATCAAATATAAACTTATGCCGGGAGACAGAGCCGACGAACAATATGTTGGTGCTGAAGACCGCGACTTTGACGCGCCTTGGGAGGTGATTCTCGGAAAAAACTTGAGCCGCGACAGAGGTGTGGATCTGAACGATGCAGAGATGCTTGCCAATTGCTTGGTCAATATCTGCCTGATTGGTAAGCACCCCAAGAACTTTGAGAAATCGTACAGGATTCTCTCTACACCGGATAGATAATAGTTTAATAAAGATAAAGAAAGTCCTTGCATCAATTTTGGTGCAAGGACTTTTTTGCTATTCAGTAGAGAAGGTTAAATGACTTTATCGTAATCGCTGTGCGTTATTACTTAAATCGCAATTCGATTATGCTCAAATCGCATTCCGATTACGCTGAAATCGCGAGGCCGTTATATATTATAGATTTACTGTTCGTCCTCGTTGTTCGCTTTTTCAATAGACGCGCCTCCTACGTGACTGACGGTGAGCTCCAGTGGCACAAACTCGTCAGTGGTCTTGTCGGGGTTGCCAACGCTAACGGCGAACTTTAACGACTCGCCATCAACCTTGTCAAAGACGATACCGATCAAGGCTCCGCCGTCATAATAATTGTCGTCAACATAAGGCTTGAAGTCGGACTTCGTGAATGTGCGGTTGAAGAAAGAAGTACCATCAGCACGCAAAATGCTGATGTTTACGCGGTTATCATAATACTTTGTAGAGCCGTCGGTAGCAAGGGGAAGAGAGGTGTCGCATTTGACGCTCACCTTGACCGTATATTTGCTGCCAACCCAACTGATGTTGCTCGTTCTCTCGGCATCGCCGATGGCTTGAGGCTTCTGCTGTTTAACGACAACTGGTCTGTGGGCAATGATGATATTGCTCTGCGGTTTGTCCTTGCATGAGACAACACCTAAGAAGAGCAATGGCATACAATAAAGTATTGCTTTCTTCATTTTTCAATTTCTTTTATGCTTGCAAAGGTAATAAAATTGTGGATATTTTTCTACCTTTGTGGCGATAAACTTTGAAAAAGGCATTGGGTGATGAAAATGAATAATATATGTAAAGGATGGTTGATGTCCATTCTTTTTCTGCTATCGCTCGTTATTGTTGGGTGTGGTAAGAAGCAGAACGCAAAGACGGAAGGTAAGACAGATGTCGATACCTTGGAGGCCTTGGCCACGCATATATCGGCTTGCTCCAAGCTTTACACGTCGCAGTATGATCTTCGGAAGATCATGGTCTATACGGACACAACCTCGATCAATGGTAATTTTCTGAATCAGCATATCAAAATGAATGTGCCGTTCAGTGACCGAAAGATTGCGATTCCTATCACAGCCACGGCAAAGGCTTATATAGACTTGGGAAAGTTGAAACAGTCGGATGTGGTCAAGCGAGGCGATAAGTTGGAAATTATTCTTCCAGATCCGGAGATAGTGCTGACGTCTACGACCATCGACCATGCCGGTGTGAAGCAGAAAGTGGGATTGCTGCGCCACAACTTCTCGGATGATGAGATTACAAAGATTCAACAAAAGGGCAGAACTGAGCTGATCAAGAGTCTGTCGCAGACGAATATCCTTGCGGATGCGAAGGAGAATGCGGCAAGGGTTATCGTTCCGTTGGCTGTGCAGTGCGGATACAAAGAGGAAAATGTAACCGTGACGTTCAGGAAGAACCTTAGCCCCAGTGATCTGCCTGGGTTGATTAGACGATTGGATTGATAGTGTTATTTATCATCTGCACTAAAACGAGATCTCATGAAAAACAAAATTATTATATTACTCATTATATTGGTAATCGTGTTAGGAGGCATCTTGATTTTCAGTCTCCGCAAGCAACCGCTCGTCAGTGTCGGTTCGGAAGGTCACGTCGAATCCACACCAGTAGTTGTGGAGAAGATGAGAGCCATCGGCCAGTGGGAGTTTCTCACACTCAGCGATGAAGAAGTTGTTGACACGGTGCGTCATGGCTTCTTCGGCGATGATCAGCTCTCGCGCATCTATTATGGCACACTTCGGTTAGGCATCGACATGAGTGAGATGGATGAGCATGCTATCTATACGAAAGGTGACTCACTGTCTATCATGCTCCCGCAGCTTGGTTTGCTGGATAGCCATTTTATTGATGAAGCGCGCACCCGCTCCTTTATTGAAGATGGCAAATGGACGGAGGCAGACCGCGCTGCGCTCACCAAGAAAGCGGAACGGCAGATGCGCCGTAGATGCCTCACGGCAACTAACTTACAGACCGCGAAGACAAATGGACAAAAGCAGGTTGAAGCGTTCTTCCGCGCCTTGGGCTACAACCACGTGCATGTCACGATAGGAAAATGAAAGAATAACGCTTGGAGATATCAAACATTCTTCGTAACTTTGCAATGATATCCTTAAATGTACATTAATAGGGTGTCATGATAAAAATATCATTATTTTAGAATAAAGGTAGCAACAACATAATGGCAGTGGCAACGACAGCGAAGAAAGCTTCCACGACGAAAAGAAAAACAAGCCGCAGGGAGTATGGCAAGGGTAAGAAGCGCGATGTGAAGCGTAATATCCCTACCGATCTCATTCCACTTGAGAATGAGACTTGGTTGCTGCAACCCATTGCCGTGACGATGATGCGCCACGACTATTCGCTTATCCAGATCCGTATCCTTGTCAGTATTGTTGAGAAGATGCAGCAGAAACTGCGTGAAATGCTCGACAAGAAGACCTTGGAGCCGACGCTTTTCCCTACAGAGCTTGACAATGACGGGCGTCTGGAGATAAAACTCTATTTCAAAGGATTGGGCGTTGATCCCAACCATTATCCCCAGTTACGCGAGAGTCTGAAGCTTTTGGCTACCGTTCCTGTAGAGATACCTTATAAGACCGCAGATGGGCGTAGTTATCTGAAGGTAACGAACCTCTGTGATGTCTATATTCCTGAAGATGCAGGTATCTATGAAAAATACACATTGTTGAAGATTGACCGCCAGGTGGCAGAGCGCTTGCTGTCGCTCCGCCTTGGCTATTCCACGCTCGGCAAGCAGATTGTCTTCTCTTGTCATAACCGCTACTCCCAGCGTGTCTACATGTTCATCAAGAGTTGGGTGGACAAAGGTACATGGGTCGTCAAGACCCTTGAGTTCCGCAAGATGCTGCGATTGGAGAATATGTACACGAAGTTCAGTGACTTCTGTCGTCGTGTGCTTGATCCTGCCAAAACGGAGCTGAAAGAGCTTGCTGAGAACGGCTTCTGCGACTGCTACTTCGACTATGAGAAGCGCTACGACCATGGACAGCGGGGTGGGGAGCCCGATGACCTCATCTTCCATATCTATCGTCCGAAGAATAGTTCAGCAGCAACCTTGGAGCATATCTCCGACCTTCAGCGTAAGCAGTTTGCCAACATGCTGACGCGCTACTTTGGATTCGACAACGGCATGGCTGACCGCATGAGCATGCGTATCACACCGGATAACTACACGGATGCTGTCTCGAAGCTCATGGATCTGCGTCGGAGAATGGGCAATGAGCTTACGGTTCATGACAAGGCCGCCTATACCTACGCAGCATTAGACAATTTGTTTCGTGGGGTTACTATCGTAAAGAAAAGTTGAATTAATATAATATGAGATCTCGTACATCTGATTGGTTTGAAACCAAGATACGTTATGCAAAGACCCAGGAGGACGGCACACAGAAGAATGTGACCGAGCACTATGTGGTCGACGCACTGAGCTTCACTGAGGCTGAGGGTGCTATTCTTGAAGAGATGAAAGTTTATATCTCCGGCGACTATAAGATAACCGACATCAAGCCGGCTGCTTACCATGAGATATTCTTCTCCGACATGGACAAGGATGACAAATGGTACAAGGCTAAGTTGATGTTTATCACGCTTGATGAGAAGTCTGGAAAAGAAAAACGCTCTGCTGTGACTTATCTTGTACAAGCTTCTACGCTCCCCGGTGCTGTGAAGAATATTACTGATGTCATGAACGGTACCATGATCGATTATGAGATCGCCAGTGTTGCCGAGACGCAGATCATGGACGTCTTTGAGCATGATTCTGATCCCGAGAAGCATCAGCAGCCGGAAAATAAAGAGGCTGAGAATAAGGAACAGGAAAGTAATAAATAGGAGGTGAAATCATGGATGTTGATGTAGCAGGAAATCTTAAGAAAGTATTGGCTGACTTGCCGGAAGGTGTCAAGCTTGTTGCCATCAGCAAGTTTCATCCTAAAGAGTATATCGAAGCTGCCTACAATGTAGGTCAGCGCATCTTCGGCGAGAGCCATGAGCAGGAAATTAAGGAGAAGGTAGAGCAGTTGCCAAAGGATATCGAATGGCACTTTATTGGCCACTTGCAGACGAACAAGGTGAAGTATATCGCTCCTTATATCTCTATGATTGAGGCTGTTGACTCGATGAAGCTCATGAAGGAGATTAACAAGCAGGCTGCTAAGAACAACCGCGTCATCGACATCCTCCTGGAGCTCCATATTGCAGAAGAAGAGACGAAGTATGGCTTTACGCTGGACGCTTGTCGTGAGATGCTCAAGACCGGCGAGTGGCGTGATCTTAAGAACGTCCGTATCTGCGGTGTCATGATGATGGCAAGCAATGTGCCTGACGAGGCGCAGATACGGAAAGAGATGACCAGTGCATGGGACTTCTTCAATGAGTTGAAGCGCGACTATTTCGCTGACGCTCCCTGGTTCAAGGAACGTTCGTGGGGTATGAGCCATGACTATAAGATTGCCGTGCAATGCCACTCTACCATGGTCAGAGTGGGTACTGCTATCTTCGGACCAAGAGTGTATTGACAAGAGATTATTTGCATCGTCAAAGAAATAGAACTAAAACACATTATATTAATGAGCAACGGTAAAATTGATGTCCTGCTGGGTCTCCAGTGGGGCGATGAAGGCAAGGGAAAGGTCGTAGATGTCCTTACCCCGAGGTATGACGTTGTGGCTCGCTTCCAGGGCGGTCCCAATGCCGGACACACACTGGAGTTTGAGGGTCAGAAATATGTCCTTCGCAGCATCCCTTCAGGAATTTTCCAGGGTGGTAAGGTCAACTATATCGGCAACGGTGTAGTGCTCGCTCCGGATCTTTTCATGGACGAGGCTAAGGACCTTGAGAAGAGTGGTCATGATCTTCATTCCCATCTCCGTATCTCGAAGAAAGCACATCTCATCATGCCTACCCACCGTATCCTCGACCGAGCCATTGAGGCAGCAAAAGGCAAGAACAAGGTGGGTACGACCGGTAAGGGTATCGGCCCGACTTATACTGACAAAGTGAGCCGTAACGGTCTGCGTGTAGGCGACATTCTTGAGGGTTTCGAGGCTAAATACGAGGCTCACAAGCAGCGTCATCTGAAGATGCTCAAGGCTCTGGGCTGGACTGATTTCGAAGGCTTCGAAGAGACAGAGAAGCGCTGGATGGAAGGCGTTGAATATCTCCGCAAGTTCCCCATCGTGGACAGCGAGATTGAGATCAACAAGTTGCTCCGTTCCGGCAAGTCCATTCTTTGCGAGGGCGCTCAGGGCACGATGCTCGATGTAGACTTCGGCAGCTATCCTTTCGTCACCTCCAGTAACACAATTTGTGCAGGTGCTTGCACAGGTCTCGGCGTTGGTCCAAACAAGATCGGCAATGTCTATGGCATTATGAAGGCTTACTGCACACGTGTAGGTGCAGGACCATTCCCCACAGAGCTCTTCGATGAGACCGGCAAGACCATCCGTGATCTCGGTCATGAGTATGGAGCTGTGACAGGCCGTGAGCGTCGTTGTGGATGGATCGATCTCGTGCAGCTGCGCTACAGCATTATGGTGGATGGCGTAACAGAGCTCATCATGATGAAGAGCGATGTCCTCGATGGCTTCGACACCATCAAGGCTTGTGTGGCTTACCGCTTGCCTGATGGCACGGAGACGCGCGATTTCCCCTATGAAATCGATAACGTGGAGCCGGTCTACAAGGAGATCAAAGGCTGGAAGACTGATATGACGAAGTTCACATCACCTGACCAGTTCCCGCAGGAGTTCAAGGACTATATCAAGTTCTTGGAGGATGAGCTGGAGACGAAGATCGGCATCATCTCGATTGGTCCGGATCGTGAGCAGACGATTGAACTGTAATACTGTCGCTTTTTGATTCAGACGTCAGTGATATTCAAACGAATAAATAATAAATAATGGGTTCAAACAAACCGTCCATCCCCAAGGGCACCCGTGACTTCGGTCCCGAGGAGATGGCAAAAAGAAACTATATCTTCAATACCATAAAGGGTGTATATGCCCTATATGGTTTCCAACAGATTGAGACTCCGGCCATGGAGACCCTTCATACCCTGCTTGGCAAATATGGTGATGAGGGTGACAAGCTCCTCTTCAAGGTGCTCAACTCAGGTGACTACCTGAAGGGTATCAGCGATGAGGAACTGCAGGAGCGCGACACGCTCAAGCTCCAGACAAAGCTCTGTGAGAAAGGACTGCGCTATGATCTCACCGTGCCATTCGCTCGTTACGTTGTCATGCACCGCGATGAGCTTCAGTTGCCTTTCAAGCGTTATCAGATACAGCCTGTATGGCGAGCTGACCGTCCGCAGAAAGGGCGTTACCGCGAGTTCTATCAGTGTGATGCTGATGTCGTAGGCAGTGACTCCTTGCTCAATGAGGTCGAGCTGATGCAGATTGTGGACACAGTGTTCACGAAGTTTGGCATCCGCGTGGCTATCATGATCAATAACCGTAAGATTCTTTCCGGTATTGCTGAGGTCATTGGCGAGGCTGATAAGATTGTGGACATCACGGTGGCTATTGATAAGCTCGACAAGATCGGTATCGATAATGTCAACGAGGAGCTGCGCAACGATGGACTGCCCGAGGAAGCTATTCAGAAACTTCAGCCTATCATTAAGCTTGAAGGCTCCAACGATGAGAAACTCAGCGTTATCGCTGACTTCCTCAAGACTTCTGAGATCGGTCAGAAAGGTGTGGAGGAGACGCGTTTCATCCTTGACACGTTGAAGACAGCCAACCTCAAGAATGAAGTGGACCTCAACCTGACGCTTGCCCGCGGACTGAACTACTATACAGGTGCTATCTTTGAGGTGAAGGCTCTTGACACTCCGATGGGGAGTATCACGGGTGGTGGCCGTTACGACAACCTCACAGGCATCTTCGGTATGCCTGGACTCTCCGGTGTAGGTATCAGCTTTGGTGCTGACCGTATCTACGATGTGCTGAATGCCCTCGACCTCTATCCGAAAGAAGCTACAACCGCTACACAGCTGCTGTTCATCAACTTCGGTGAGAAGGAAACTGCTTACTGTCTTCCTATAGCTGCTGCAGCCCGTAAGGCGGGCATCCGTACGGAAGTCTATCCCGACAAGGCCAAGATGAAGAAGCAAATGAGCTATGCCAATGCCAAGGGAATTGCCTTTGTTGCGCTTGCCGGCGACGACGAAATAGCTCAAGGTAAAGTCACCTTAAAGAATATGTCTACGGGCGAGCAGAAGCTCGTCACAGCTGAAGAGATGATCAAAGAGATCTTAGGATAAAAGCAATTATTCTTTAAGAAGTATCATTAAATTGGAAAAATTACATGATTGCTTGTAACTTTTCCAATTTTTATTTTGTTTTGTCGTCTATATTATGTACCTTTGCACAAAATTTAGGTTACAATTCAGTTTCATTTGTTTTTCAGACAATAGGCTACAAAGATTAATATGGATATAAACGCTTACAACAGACTTGTAGACAGTGGCTTGCGCCCATCTACCCAGAGACTTGCCATCATGTCATACCTGCTTGGCCATCGCACGCATCCTACTGTAGAGGATGTATTTCAAGGTGTAGTGACTGAAGTGCCGACGTTGAGCCGTACAACAGTATACAACACGTTGCGCCTCTTCTCTGAACATAAAGCTGCTCAGATGATTACTATTGATGATCACCACGTATGTTATGATGGAGACATCCATCCTCATGTCCACTTCCTTTGCCGTGAGTGTGGAAGAGTCTTCGATCTGATGGATGAGAAGGCTCCGAAGTTGAAGAGACCTGTTACACGTGATGGTAATCTTATTGACGAGGCACAGCTCTATTACAAGGGCGTCTGCAAAGAGTGCCTGGAGAAAGAGAAGGAAAACAACAAGAACAAGATTGCGTAATATTGATACAGCGCAGGGGCGGCCCTTGTGGCCGTCCGCAGCAGAAAGGGTAAATAGTTTACCTCAGCAGTTGCGGACGGGCACAAGGGCCGCCCCTGCATTTTTTAATTAGTGAGTGGCTTTCCACCACGCAGTTTTCTCTTTTCCTTTCAGTGCTACACTGTTGATACTTGGGTCTGAGATGGTGACTCCGGAGAACTGATTGATTTTAATAAACCCATTACTGATTGCTGAATATATAGAGTCAGTATGTACAGTGGACTTCACTGCTTGCTGGAGGTCAGCGCTGAAGTCATTGAGCATATCGTTATTTTTGCACAGGTGAAGTACATAGTCTTTCATATCATAGAAGATGCCCTGACTGAAGCCGTCAAGAACCTGAAGACTGTCCAACTCGCTGCTGTCGAACTTATAGGTATTGTTTATCTTCTTCATGATCGCAGCAAGATTATCCAACTTTCTGCAATCTATCACAGACAATGTACCGTAAGGGGCTTGGTATTTTGAATAGAAATCGTAGAACGAGCTTGTTACTGTCGCATAATTTGGCGTAGCTGTAGCAAGCGATGACCATATAGTCTGATACGGCATGCCGATAGCCATTATCTCTGATGTAGACCCTATGAGATAGTTTGTCACATTTTTAAGTGTGTAAGCCGTCTCGATGTTTGCCATATAGCAATCGTCAAAAAGCACATATTGCATCTTGATCCCTGCATTGGCGATGCCCTGCTCCAAGGTCTCAATGTCCGTAGCGTAATTGTCAAGATCGGAAACGCTGCCATAGAACCGGGTAGGGTAGTAAGGTACCTGCGCGCCCGCTTTCGCTTTGCCGGAAGAAGCCTGGCGGAACCGTGACTTGGCGTTATAAGGATAGTCGGTCCAGTCCCCTTTATAGGTCCACCCCCTGCCATGGCAGCCGATGATCATGCCATAGTAGAGCGCGAAGGCATTGCTTTTCACGTCGTTGAGAATCTGCGCTATGCCTTCCGCCGTCGTGTAAAGATTGCCGGAATAGGTTTTGAGCTTCGTGTGCTGTATCTCCTTGTTTACCAAGGTTATCTCATAGAGTTCTGACTCGGAGGACGACTTGCTCAGAAAGACGACCACACGGTTGCTCATGCTGCCTTTCTTCCTGATGGCACCCTCTATGCTGTCGAGATTCTGCTGGAAATAAGAATACAAGCCTCTGTCTGACGCTGATCCTGACCAAGGCATAAACACAATGGTCGTCTGTTGGTTGACAGTGGTGACATCCTCCGCCTCTTCCGTACAGGAAGAGAACGACATTATTATAACCAGCAGATAGAAAAGATACAGTATACGTTTCATTAGAAAGATATTATTTACGATGCATGGAACAAAATAAAGAAGGTGCACATGGTCGCTCTCTTGGGGCGCCCACGTGCACCTTTATATTATTTCTTAGCTTTCAGCGCCTTGAGGCTCTCCTCGATGCTGGCGATTTTCTCCTCAGCATCGCTCTGCTTCTTACGCTCTTTCTCTACAACGGCTTCAGGAGCATGAGAAACGAAGTTAGCATTGGCGAGTTTCTTCTTCACACCTGTGAGGAAACCCTGCAAGTGCTGAAGCTCTTTCTCTTGCTTCTCAATCTCAGCATCCACATCGATGAGGTCACCCACAGGTACTGCGAACTCGTCTGTACCCACCATGAAGGCAGAAGCATCAGCAGCTTTCTCTGCTACCACAGACAAAGTCTTGAGGTTTGCCATCTTCACAATGATGCTGTTGTATGTCTCGAAGTGATTCTCACCAATCGTCTGAAGCTCAAGCTCTTTCTTAGGAGCAATGTTTTTCTCGTTGCGCACGGCTCTCACACCAGCCACAATCTGCTTCACGAGCTCCATGTCTGCACACAGCTTCTTGTCAGCCTCTGTCGGCTCGGCAATCTCGAGGCGCGATACCATGATGCTCTCACCGGGCTTACGCTCTGTGATATGTTGCCAGAGCTCCTCTGTGATGAACGGCATGAACGGATGAAGCATCTGCATGAGTTTCTCGAAGAAACGGAGCGTAGCCTCCATTGTAGTTTTGTCCATGGGCTCCTGCTTGCCATTGACATAAGCAGGCTTGACGAGCTCGAGGTACCAGGCTGAGAACTCGTCCCAGAAGAGACGGTAGACGGTCATCAATGCTTCGGAGATACGATACGTCTTGAACTGCTCGTTCATCACGGCATTAGCTTCTTTCAACTTAGCGTCGAACCAAGCCACAGCCAGGCGGCAGTTCTCCGGCTGCTCGATATCAGCAGTCTCCCATCCTTTGACGAGACGGAAAGCGTTCCAAATTTTATTGTTGAAGTTACGGCCCTGCTCACAGAGACTCTCGTCGAAGAGAATATCGTTGCCGGCAGGTGCAGAGAGCATCATACCCATACGTACGCCATCAGCACCATATTTATCCATGAGCATGATGGGGTCGGGGCTGTTGCCGAGACTCTTCGACATCTTACGACCGAGCTTATCGCGCACGATACCAGTGAAGTAAACATGGCGGAACGGCATCTTGCCTCTGTACTCGTAGCCTGCCATAATCATGCGGGCCACCCAGAAGAAGATGATATCCGGACCAGTCACGAGGTCGCTCGTCGGATAATAATAGTTGATCTCTTTATTGTCAGGATCGAGGATACCATTGAAGAGGGAGATAGGCCACAACCAGCTTGAGAACCATGTGTCGAGGCAGTCGCTCTCTTGCTCCAGTGTGTCAGCAGTCACTGCAGGGTTCTTCTCCTGTGCGAGTTTTAAGGCTTCCTCAGCGGTCTCAGCTACGACGAAGTCGCGCTTACCATCGGTTGTTGTGAAGTAATAAGCAGGAATGCGGTGACCCCACCACAGCTGACGACTGATGCACCAGTCCTTGATGTTCTCCAACCAATACTTATAGGTGTTCTTATATTTCTTCGGGAAGAATTCAATCTCATCGTTCATCACCGGTGGGAGAGCGATGTCAGCGAAATGCTGCATCTTAAGGAACCACTGTGTGGAGAGCTTCGGCTCGATAGGCACATTCGTGCGCTCTGAGAAGCCCACCTTGTTGTCGTAGTCTTCCACTTTCTCCATCAGTCCGGCATTCTCCAGATCGATAGCGATCTGCTTACGCACATCCATACGGTCCTGACCAACATACATGCCGGCAGCCTTAGAGATCGTACCATCATCATTGAAGATGTCGATGGTCTCCAGGTGGTGCTTCAGACCGAGCATATGGTCATTGACATCGTGTGCAGGTGTCACCTTCAGACAGCCGGTACCGAACTGAATGTCCACATAGGAATCCTCAATGACGGGGATGACACGGTTCACTAAAGGCACAATGACATGCAGACCCTTAAGCCATGTGTTCTTCACATCCTCAGGGTTAATGCACATTGCGGAGTCGCCCATGATTGTCTCAGGACGGGTGGTAGCAACCACTGCATAATAGCCTTTGGCATCCTTATGCATCACGTTGCCTTCGGCCTTACGCTCAACCTTGGCCTGGTCGTCAGCAGCTACATAATATTTCAGATAATAGAGCTTGGAGTGCTCATCTTTGTAGATCACCTCCTCATCGGAGAGAGCGGTCTTTGCCTTCGGATCCCAGTTGACCATACGCACACCGCGATAGATCAGTCCCTTGCGGTAGAGGTCTACGAAGACGTGGATGACACTCTTCGAACGGGTCTCATCCATCGTGAAGGCTGTACGGTTCCAGTCGCAGGAGCAACCGAGCTTACGAAGCTGCTTGAGGATGATGCCGCCATGCTCACGTGTCCAGTCCCAAGCATGCTCAAGGAACTGCTCACGCGTCAGGTCGGTCTTCTTGATACCTTGCTCAGCAAGTTTGCCGACGACCTTTGCCTCTGTAGCGATAGATGCGTGGTCTGTGCCGGGAACCCAGCATGCGTTCTTTCCCTCCATACGTGCACGACGTACGAGAATATCCTGAATAGTGTTGTTCAGCATGTGGCCCATATGGAGCACACCTGTTACGTTTGGTGGGGGAATGACCACGGTATAAGGCTCGCGGCCGTCAGGGTGAGAAGAGAAAAGCTTGTTGTCAAGCCAATACTGATACCATTTCGACTCTACTTGATTAGGGTCGTACTTACTTGCTAATTCCATGTATCTGTTATTTCTTTGTGTTATCTAAAGAATATCGGTGCAAAATTACTAATTTTCAACTTAAAACCACTAACTTTGCATGAAAATAATGATATAGTGATGCATACAAAAGAGGAGAAACTGAAAGCTTTTGAACGGTTGCTTGATGTCCAGGAGCGTTTGCGCAAGGAATGTCCTTGGGATAAGGCGCAGACCTTTGAGAGTTTGCGGCCAAACACCATCGAGGAGACGTTCGAGCTCTGTGATGCATTGATGAAAAATGATCACGCAGAGATATGCAAGGAGCTCGGTGATGTGATGGAGCATGTCATTCTCTATTCTGTGATGGGCTCAGAGACGGGCGATTTTGATATCGCTGATGTCTGTAACCATCAGGCAGATAAGCTGATGTTCCGTCATGACTTCATCAATTGGAGTGGTTGGACCGTGAGCAATCCAGACATGGAGATAGACGACGAGGGACATGTCAATTACAAGGCAGATAAATGTGAAACAAACTGTGAAACGTCAGAAAAGGGCGATTCCAACGCAAGCAAGCCTTCATCGTCTGCACAGGTCGAGTCATCGTGGGAGAAAAGAAAACAACAAGAGCGTGACGGTAACAAGACGGTGCTTAGTGGGGTGCCTGATGCTTTGCCATCCATCATTAAGGCTTATCGTATCCAGGATAAGGCACGCAACGTGGGTTTCGACTGGAAAGAGCCACACGATGTGTGGGGAAAGGTAAGGGAAGAGTTAGGCGAGTTAGAAGCTGAGTTAGAGAGAAATAACAAAGAACGTTCAACCATTGAATTAGGTGACTTCATCTTTAGCGTCATCAATGCTGCACGTCTGTACCACCTCAATCCTGACAATGCGCTTGAACACGCAAACCGGAAATTTATTTCGCGCTTCACTTTTATAGAAAGAAAGGCTAAGGAAGAGGGAAAGAACATCAAAGATCTTACTCTCGATGAAATGGACAAATATTGGAACGAAGCTAAACTAAAAGAAAAATAAACGTCTTATGAAAGAACAACTTAAGAAGAGACAACTTATGAAGAAGCAACTATATTTTTTGTGCGCACTCGCACTGACAGCTACTTTCACGTTGAATGGATGTAAGAACAACCCCCAACAGAAAGAGACAGCAACAGAGAAGATTGACGACAGTCAGGCAGAGCAGGACTCTACTATCTATGGCGTCTGTGGCGATGGTACAATGATGCACACGCTGGAACTCATCACGGATGCGGGCGATACCTTGACGTTCGCTTTGCCCGACACCGAGGATGGTACAGATCCCGTTGTGGGTGGATTGCTGGCCGGTGATCGTCTTGCTGTTGTCAAGGGACAACCCATCGACGGTGAGGAGACTGCTAAGAAAGTGATCAACCTCACAACGCTGCAAGGCAAGTGGACGAGTATCGACAAGAACTTTGAGATTCTTGAAGGTGGTGAGGTGAAGTCGAATGTCGAAGCAGAAAAAGATCCCTGGACTTCCTGGAAGATTCTGAACGGTAGACTGCTGCTCAATCGTGATACCTTCGATATCGACAATCTTGGCAGCGATTCGCTTGAGTTGGAGAATCGTGCCGGTATCTTCCTGTACAAGCGAGCAAAATAAGATGGAACCTTTTAACGTCCATATCTTAGGGTGTGGCAGCGCACTTCCTACGCTCAAGCATTTTGCATCCTCGCAGGTTGTGGAGATCCGCGGAAAGTTCTTTATGATCGACTGTGGTGAGGGCACGCAGATTCAACTGCGTCGCTCCCATGTCGGTTTTACGAAGATTCAAGCAATCTTTATCTCTCATCTCCACGGTGATCATTGTTTCGGCCTCATCGGTCTCATCTCTACTTTCGGCATGCTTGGGCGTACAGCTCCATTGCATATCTATGCGCCAAAGGAACTGGAGCCATTGCTCGATGCGCAGATGAATCTTTTCTGTAATGGATTAGATTATCACGTTGAGTTTCATGCAGTTGATACGACTAAGCATCAGATTATTTACGAGGATAGAAGTCTGACGGTTGAGAGCATTCCACTTTCTCATCGTATTCCTTGTTCGGGTTTTCTCTTTCGTGAGAAGCCAACACTGCCGCATATCCGCCGTGATATGATTGATTGTTACGATATTCCCATCTCACAGATCAATAATATTAAAGCAGGAGCCGACTGGACGACAGAAGACGGAGAGGTGATTCAAAATAGCCGCTTGGTGACCCCAGCTGATCCACCGCGTTCCTATGCTTATTGCTGCGATACGCGCTACATGCCGCAACTGCATGAACTTGTAGAGGGTGTTGATTTACTTTATCACGACTCTACCTACGACAGTTCATGTGCAGATCGTGCAAAACTCTATTATCACTCTACTTCTCAGCAGGCAGCAATGGTGGCACGAGATGCCCATGTGGGCAAACTCCTGCTTGGTCATTTCAGTGCACGTTACGACAACGAGCAGGCTATTCTGAACGAGGCCCGCACGATCTTTCCTAATACAAAGCTTGCTGCAGAAGGAAAGGTCGTTTCAGTAGGCAACGCATAATCGAGGCTATGTATTGATGATTTGTTGTTGTTCATCGTTCTATCGTTTGTCGAACGTCAGTTAATCGTTTGTCGAACGTCGAACGATCGTTTGTCGAATGTCAGCCGATCGTTTGCCGAATGTCGAACGATCGTTTGCCGAATGTCAGCCGATCGTTCGACGTTAGTCAGTAGGTAGACTTACGCCTGAATTCTGCACACGTAATGGCAGTTGCAATCGCAACATTTAGACTGTCCGCCGTTTCCCTTCCTTTCGGATAATTGGGAATCAGCAATCGATGGTTGATGAGCGGACGGATAGCGGGGGAGATACCGTTTCCTTCATTGCCCATAACGATCAAACCTCCTCGGGTCAACTTCTGACTATAGATGTCCTCGCCGTCAAGCAACGTGCCATAGACGGGATAATCGCTTGGTAAACTATGGATGAGTTGCTTTAAATCAGTGTAATGAACACGGACCCGTGCGATACTTCCCATTGTGGCCTGGATAACCTTCGGACTATAGGCGTCGGCTGTATTCAACGAGCAGAAGATATCTTCGATGCCGAACCAGTCTGCGATACGGATGATGGTACCGAGATTCCCCGGATCCTGCACACCGTCAAGCGCCAGCGACAGTTTCTCGTTATCATCCGAGAGAACCACGGAAAGGACATCTTCTGTTTTAGCCTTTTCTTTGGGGAGTTCAAACAAAGCCAAGACCTGTTGCGGATGCTGAAGCAGCGAAGCCTTCCGTAGTTCATCATTCGTAACAGAGATGACCTCGGCATCACCGAGGTCATGCTTATTCGTCTGTATCCATTCGTCAACAGCAACAATTTGTTTTAAGGGAAAACGTGAGAGAAGGTCGCCGAAAACCTTGGGACCCTCGGCTACAAAAAGATTGTTCTCACGTCTCCCTTTCTTGTTCTCCAGCGAGTGGATGAGTTTCAGTTTTGCCTTGCTGATCATTGCTCCATCAAGAACTTCTTGAACGCATCGAAATCGTTAGGCATCTCAATGCTCTGCTTTTTACCTTTCATAAAAGCCTGCAAGCGTTCGGGGATAGCGATGTCGGTGCCAAGTATAGCATCGACCTTCTCCTTGAACTTAGCAGGATGAGCAGTCTCAAGGAACACGCCTACGCTGTCTGCCGGCAGTTGCTCCTTCAAAGCCTGGTAGCCACAAGCGCCATGAGGATCAAGCACATAGCCAGTTTCCTTATAGCATTGCTTCATGGTCTCACGAATGCGGTCGTCCGGATAGGTTGCACCACTAATATCCTTGCAGATAGCCTCATGGTTGTTATGATAAAGGTCGAGAATACGTGCGAAGTTGCTCGGTGCACCCACGTCCATGGCATTGGCGAGGGTCTGCTTACTTGCCATCGGCGTGTATACACCTGTCTGCAGATATTTGAAGAACACGTCATTGGCATTGTTGGCTGCGATGAAATGGTTCACAGGAAGGCCCATCTTCGCTCCGAAGAGTCCAGCTGTGATGTTACCGAAGTTACCCGATGGTACACAGACGGTGAGCTTCTTGTCTTTCAGCGCACCTGCACGCTTGAGCTGTGCATAGGCATTGAAATAATAGAATGCCTGGGGGAGGAAGCGCGCCACATTAATACTGTTGGCAGAGGTGAGAATCATGTGATCCGTAAGTTCCTTGTCCATGAAAGCCGACTTGACGAGTGCCTGGCAGTCGTCGAAGACACCGTCTACCTCAAGAGCTGTGATGTTATGACCTAAGGTCGTGAACTGGCTCTCTTGGATCTTGCTCACTTTTCCTTTCGGATAGAGGACATATACATGGATGCCATCCACACCGAGGATGCCATTGGCAACGGCAGAGCCCGTGTCGCCACTTGTCGCCACGAGGACGTTCACTGTGCGCTTGTCACCTGTCTTCTCCTGATCCTTACGAATGAAATATTGGAGCAGGCGTGCCATGAAACGGGCACCAACATCCTTGAAAGCGAACGTAGGGCCATGGAAGAGTTCCAGGGCATAGATGTCACCACTGACCTTTACCACTGGCGTTTCGAAAGCCAACGTGTCGTAGACGATGTTTTTAAGAGATGCTTCATCCACATCCTCGCCAAAGAATGCTTTTGCAACCTCAAAGGCTATCTCCTGGAAAGAAAGTTTGTCGATGTTGTCGAAGAAACTCTGAGGTAACTGCTTGATTACCTTAGGCATATAAAGGCCACGGTCGGGTGCCAGACCTTTTTCTACTGCCTCACGGAGTGTTGCTTCGGGGGCTTTATGATTGGTACTGTAGTATTTCATATTGATAATTATTTGATTGCCATGAATTTGTCCATAAACTCAGTGAGATAGAGCATGCCGCAGTCGCCATTGACGCAGGACACCTCATCGTAGACCTGCACGCTGTCGGGCTCAATGCCTTTATACCATACGAGGAAGGGTACGGGCTCCTTAACGTGCGTGCGGATCTCCACAGGTGTTGGATGGTCGGGGAGCACGGCGATAGCAACAGGTTCTTCCCATTGTTTGACCTCATTGTAGATAGGTTCCACGACACGGTGGTCGAGATTCTCTATCGTCTTGAGCTTTAGGGCGAGATTACCGTCATGACCAGCCTCATCGCTTGCTTCGAAATGCACGAAGACGAAATCCTGATTGTAGAGTGCAGTGAGCGCAGCAGCCACTTTGCCTTCATAGTTGGTGTCTGCAAGGCCTGTGGCCCGTGGCACTTTCACCACGTCGAGTCCCGCATACTGTCCGATACCGCGGATGAGATCCACGGCAGAGATGCAGGTACCACGCTTGATCTGCGGATATTTCTCCGGCAGCGTTTTCATGGAAGGGCGATACCCGCCGCCCCAGGGCCAGATGAGGTTCGCCATCCGCTCGCCCTTGGCAGCCTTGTCCTTGTTGTAAGGATGTGCCTCGAGCAATGCCTGACTCTTGACGATGAGGTCGTTGAGCAGATCGGCGGTCTCCTGGGCTGTCATACGCACCTCTCCTGTAGGCTTGCCGTCGAAACCAATAATAGGTTCGTGCTTGTCTTCCCATCCTTTCTCCGGTTTGACGAGCAACGACTGCCACTGCTCATTAGGATGGTCATGGGGTGGGGCACATACGATGTGCTTGCTGGCGCGCTTAACGATCAACAGATGACGGTATTGAATGCCCGGAATGAACTTAATATCAGCGTTCCCAAGCTTTTCATTGAGGTAATGCATGAGGATGGCTCCGTTCTCTGTAGAGAGATTTCCACCATTATGCGTGATGATCTTGCCGTCACCGACACAGATAATGTTCAGACGCAAGGCAAAGTCTTCGGGTGCCATGTCGTAGCCGATACTGGCAGCCTCGAGTGGTCCGCGGCCTTCATACACCTTGTTCTGGTCGTAGCCGAGGATGGTGCTGTTGGCTACTTCGGAGCCAGGGAGAAATCCGTCTGGAATTGTCATCAGGCGTCCAGTGCGACCCTTGCGAGCCAGCATATCCATATACGGAGTATCTGCATATTGCAGGAGCGTCTTTCCACCGAGGCGCTCCACGGCATGGTCAGCCATGCCATCACCTAATATAATAATGTGTTTCATGTTACCCTGGTATTAAACGTTTGCAATACTGATGATATTGGCGAACACGCCTGCTGCCGTGACGCTGGCACCTGCTCCATAACCCTGAATGAGCATAGGGTATTCCTTATAGCGCTCGGTGGTGAGCAGTACGATGTTGTTACTGCCTTCGAGATTATAGAACGGACTATCTTGACCAACGGCTTTCAGAGCGACACTCACTTTGCCATGATCCATGGTGGCGATGAAACGCCAGCGCTTGCCTTCTGCTTCCAGTGCCTTGCGACGTTTCTCAAAGTCGGCATCAAGATCCGGGAGATGTTTCCAGAACTCGTCCAACGAGCCTTTGAAATACTCGTCGGGCACGAAGAGATGCTTCTCCACATCTTCCTGTTCCACGCGGTAGCCAGCTTCACGGGCGAGGATTACGATCTTGCGCACTACATCCGTTCCACTAAGGTCGATACGTGGATCGGGCTCCGAATAGCCTTCCTCCTTGGCAGCAAGCACTGTCTTGGAGAAGGGACAGTCGGCTGAGATCTTGTTGAAGATGAAGTTGAGCGTTCCGCTCAGTACGGCTTCGATCTTCAAAATGCGGTCACCGGAGTTGCGCAGGTCATTGATCGTACCGATAATAGGCAGTCCTGCACCGACATTGGTCTCGAAAAGGAACTTAATGCCACGGCGCAACGCGGTTTCTTTCAGATGCGCATAGTTGTCGTATGCCGAACTTGCTGCGATTTTATTGGCTGCCACGATGCTTACGTTGTGGTCGAGGAGCGTCTGATAGAGATCGGCGATCTCTTTGGATGCCGTACAGTCAACGAAGACCGCGTTGAAGATGTTCATGGAGAGAATCTTGTCGCGCAGTTTCTCGGGGTTACTGGGCTCCGACTGCTTGAGCAGTTCCCGATAGTTGTCGAGGTCGATGCCGTCGCGTGAGAAGATGGCGTTGTGAGAACTTGCCACACCGACGACGGTAAGCTTCAAGCGGGAGTGCTCCTTGAGGTTCTCATACTGTGAACGGATTTGCTCAATGAGTTTTCCACCAACGGTACCGATACCGCAGATGAAGAGGTTAAGTACCTTGTATTCGGAGAGGAAGAAGGAGTCGTGGAGCACGTTCATCGTCTTGCGAAGCTCTGCTCCCTGCACGACAAAAGAAATGTTGGTTTCTGATGCACCCTGCGCACATGCGATCACTGAGATACCGCTTCGTCCGAGGGTACCGAAGAGCTTACCGGCTATACCTGCCGCATGTTTCATGTTCTCACCCACGATAGCCACCGTGGCGAGGTTGCTCTCCACGTGCATGGGGTACATGGCGCCATCTTCGATCTCTGCAGCGAACTCATTGTCAAGCACGCGAGCAGCTTCTGCTGCATCCTCATCGCGTACACCAATAGACGTAGAGTTCTCAGAGGAAGCCTGTGAGACCATGAACACGGAGATGCCGTTGTTGGCCAGAGCTGTGAAGATACGACGGTTGACACCGATGACACCCACCATGGCAAGACCTGAGACAGTGATGAGCGAAGTATTCTTGATACTGGAGATACCCTTGATGGGCTTATGGTCGTTGACGATCTTGTCCTTGATGATTGTTCCTGGTGCGTCAGGGTTGAAAGTATTCTTGACCCGGATAGGAATATTCTTGATTCGGACAGGATATATCGTAGGCGGGTAGACAACTTTTGCGCCAAAGTTGCAGAGCTCCATAGCCTCGACATAACTCAGCTCATCAATAGTGTAAGCTGTCTTGATCACGCGTGGGTCAGCTGTCATGAAGCCATCCACGTCGGTCCAGATCTCAAGGATCTCTGCATCGAGGTCTGCAGCAATGATAGCAGCCGTATAGTCGGAACCGCCGCGTCCAAGGTTTGTGGTCTCACCGGAGTCCTTGTCGGAAGAGATAAATCCCGGCAGGAGGGTCACGCGCGCCATGTCTTTGAACGCCTCTTTCACGAGACGGTTGGTGAGCTCTGAGTCGAGCACTGTCTTGCCGTTGGGCGATGTGGTTGTCTTGATAAAGTTGCGAGAATCCATCCATCGTGAGCCTTTGACGAGGGTCGCAACAATGTTAGAACTCAGTCGCTCGCCATAGCTGACAATGGCATCCTGCGTCTTCTTACTGAGGTCGTGAATGAGATAAACACCGAAATAAATGGAATGCAACTGTTCGAACAAGGCGTCCACCTTATTGAAAAGCTCCTCACGGTCACTGGTATCGGTGATGATGGTGTCGATCATCTTGTGGTGACGGTCCACCATCTGTTCGTATTGTTCCTTCCATTCTTCTTTACCTTCCTGGGCAAGATGAGAAGTGGAGATGAGCTGGTCGGTGATACCGCCTAAGGCACTGACGACAACGACAATGGGCTGACGCTTGGCCTCCTTCTCGACAATACGTTTCAAACTGAGAATGCTTTTCACGGAACCTACCGATGTCCCGCCGAATTTTAATACTTTCATCTGTTAAATGATTAATGTTGTTATTGCGCAACCATTCCCAATACGTGAGGGCTCATGGCTGTACTTGCTTGCAAAGGTAATAATGTTTCATCGTTTTGACAAAGAAAAACGATAATTTTATTGTGTTTCTATTAATAAAATGTTGATAAATACCGAGAAAATGCTTTGATTTGATTAATTTTGCAATAAATATACGGGATATAGAAATCAGAATTATATATGGTAGAAGAATATCAATTGAGAGTATTGCCGCAGATTGCAGCCTCCGAACAAAATATCATCGATTATCTTGCCAAAGAGAAGGGAATGGATGCCCGTACGCTGACTCATGTACGTGTGCTCAGAAGAAGCATTGATGCGCGCCAGCGTACGATCTATGTGAATCTGAAGGTGCGGGCTTACATCAATGAGATGCCGCAAGACGATGAATATCAACATATTGATTATCCTTATGTAGGCGACCGCTCACAGGTCATTGTTGTGGGAGAGGGTCCCGGCGGCCTCTTTGCATCGTTGCGGCTGATAGAACTTGGTCTGCGCCCCATCATCATCGAGCGCGGTAAAGATGTCAGGGAGCGCAAGAAAGACATGGCGCTGATCACCAAGACGCAGAAGGTAGATCCGGAGAGTAACTATTGTTTCGGTGAAGGCGGTGCAGGCGCTTATAGTGACGGCAAACTTTATACGCGTAGCCATAAGCGTGGCAATACGGAAAAGATTCTTAATGTCTTTTGTCAGCATGGCGCTTCCACGTCTATCCTCGCTGATGCTCATCCGCATATCGGAACTGATAAACTGCCGCGCGTCATTGAGAACATGCGTCTGCAGATCATTAAGAGTGGGGGAGAGGTCCACTTTCAAACGAAGATGACGGGGTTTCTTCTCGAAGCGCTTGCTGATGGTGGTGAGCGGGTCGTAGGCGTAAAAACCGTTGATTTGCAAACAAATAAAGAATTGGAGTTCCGCGGTCCTGTCATTCTTGCTACCGGACATAGTGCTCGCGATGTCTACCGCTATCTGGCAAGTGCCAAGATAGAGATTGAACCGAAGGGAATTGCAGTAGGTGTGCGTCTCGAGCATCCGTCGAAGCTCATCGACCAGATACAATATCACAATAAGAATGGTCGCGGCAAATACCTTCCGGCAGCCGAATATTCGATGGTTGCGCAGGTCGAAGGCCGCGGCGTCTATTCTTTCTGTATGTGTCCGGGTGGCTTCGTGATTCCCGCAGCTACCGGTCCCCAGCAGATTGTAGTCAACGGCATGTCACCAAGCAACCGTGGCACGCAGTGGTCCAACAGTGGCATGGTCGTCGAAGTGAGACCTGAGGATGCGGCGCAGATCCTTGCCGGTAAAGATAAGGAGGGCTCCGGTTCGGAAGATGCCAACGGTGTTCTGTCTGTGATGCACTTTCAGGAACAGTTGGAGAAGATGTGCTGGCAGCAGGGCAATATGAAACAGACGGCACCCGCGCAGCGCATGTCTGACTTCGTCAACAACAGGCTCAGTTATGACCTGCCGAAGAGCAGTTATGCACCAGGTCTCGTGAGCAGTCCATTACATTTCTGGCTTCCGCCGTTCATCGCCAAGCGCTTGCAGGAAGGCTTCAAAGTCTTTGGCAAACGGAGTCATGGGTTCCTGACCAATGAAGCGGTTCTGATCGCCGTAGAGACCCGCACATCGTCGCCCGTCCGTATTCTGCGCGACCACGACACGCTACAGCATGTCCGAGTGGAAGGCTTGTTCCCTTGTGGCGAGGGTGCCGGTTATGCGGGAGGCATCGTGTCTGCAGGTGTGGATGGCGAGCGTTGCGCAGAAGCCGTATATGCTATGATGAATAAGATCTGATAAAATAAATGTGTGCTCATCAAAAGACATCTTTGTATTACTAAGCTTTGGTTCAAAGACAGAATGAGAGGAAGAAGATCACGCCACATATGTGACGGAAACGCGCCGCATCTGGGGCGGTAACGTGACACATATGAGGCGGAAACGCGTCACAGTTGAGACGCGATGGCATTATTATTGAAAATCATTAGGGCGCTTATGATAAATAAAACAGTCCCAAATGTAAGGGCGACCCTTGTGGCCGCCCTTATGGATTATTATTCTCCTCTAAAGCTCTTGATGCGTTGTTCCTCAGAGAGGCGGCAGATAAGCAGACAGCCGTCGTGCTCGGCAACGATAAAGTCGGATAAGCCCTGGATAATGACTTGCTTTTCTTGAGAAGTATGGATAATGCATCCGTGCGTATCAAAGACCTTGATGTTCTGACCGATGCATGTGTTACCATTCAGGTCATGTTTTGTCTGCGTCAGCAATGATCCCCATGTACCAAGGTCGCTCCAGCCGAAGTTTGCCGGATAGACAAAGATTTCCTCAGCTTTTTCCATAACAGCATAGTCGATGGATATATTCTCACAGTCAGGATAACAATTATCTACTGTTTCCTGTTCCTTATCAGTACCATAGACGTCCTGAATGCGCTCAAAGATATTGTTTATTCTTGGTGCGTAGATACGCAATGCATTGACAATCGTCTCCACATTCCAAACAAAGATACCTGAGTTCCAATAATAATTGCTCATCCCCATGTACTGCTTTGCTTTCTCCAAATCAGGCTTCTCATGGAAAGCGTCAACACGATATATTTCCTTGTTTCTCAACGTGTTGGAAGATAAGTCTGCCTCAATGTATCCATAGCCCGTCTCTGGTCTTGTCACTTTCATTCCGAGGGTCACGATGGCATCCGACTCTTGCGTGAAAGCCAGTGCACCCTTGATAACGCGCTTAAACTCAGTGGTATCGGTGATGACATGGTCACTTGGAGATACAACAATATTAGCTTTTGGGTCGGTTTTCTTGATACGCCAACTGACATAGGCAATGCATGGCGCTGTATTCCTTCTGCAAGGCTCAAGAAGAATATGGCTGGGATCAACCTCGGGCAACTGCTGTTCTATGATTTGCTGGTAGCGTTTGTTCGTTACGATCCAAACATTCTCATCAGGACAGATATCATGGAAACGGTCATAGGTCATCTGAATGAGCGTACGGCCCATTCCCAAGACATCGATAAACTGCTTGGGGGTATCTTCTGTGCTCATTGGCCAGAAGCGACTCCCTACTCCGCCTGCCATGATGACCAAATGGCTGTGATTGTTCGTCATAAATAGATTAATTATTATAATTATTGGTGCAAAAATAAGAAAAGTATGTCACATAAACGAATTTTGCCGAAGAAAAAATGTATCTTTGGCATGAAATTAGTTGTGCAACTATCAATAAGGCAATAAAAGATAAAAGCAGATGATTGTTCAGTATATTATCGTAGGTATCATAATCTTGTGCGCCCTCTCTTATGCATATTATCGCATAAGAAAGGTACTGAGTGTGAAGTCGGGCGACCCATGCTATGGGTGTGCCTTGAAGCAGGTCTGTAAGAAGGAGAAAAGGCTTCGTTCCATCAAGAAAGAACAGATATAGGTCAGAGATATTAAGGCCTCTGACGAACCATTCTCTTGAAAACTCTCCTGTGGAATTTCTCGTCTGCCTTTAGAACTTGGAGGACTTTTCCTGGAGGAAGCACTTTGCAGAATTTCAGATGGTATTCCTTCTGTAGTTTTTTGATCTCTATATCGTTGTTGTCCATTGCCTGAATGGCTTTCAGGCTTGCCCGGTTGTCACTGGTGTTCGTGTGCATATAGATGCGCATCTTGTCGAACAACATTCGTTGCTTTCGCTGCATCTCATCGAATAGCGGGAAGAAAGCAGCAGCTTCACCGGGTGTCAGACCAGCTTCCGTGACGATGAACTGATGAAGTTCTTTTTCAAACTGTTGAGGATTAAACTTACCACCGAGCTTTCGACCTTGTACTTGTCCCCACATGGTCATGGGCATGACCATGGTGAATACAACGAGACATATAATTGAAACGAACTTTTTCATATTTGTCAATTCAGTTATGTATCTTATTCAGCATCAGCCATATATGAATACATGTCCTCTGTGTCCATCATGGAATAGTTCATCATGGCATCAAGGTTCGAGGAGGAAACCAAAGCTTGTGATGCTGTCTGCTTGCTTTCTGAAGGAGCGTGACCTGCCCCATGCATCCATGCACCCAAAGCAAAGCCGCCAATGAGCACACTTGCAGCTGCGGACACGACAGCAGCGCGATAGCGATGCCATATCGAGATGGTACGTGCAGGCTGCTTTGGTATACCGGCTTCCCTTGTCTTTATATCGTTGAGAACACGAGAACGAAGCGTGTCGAAATAACCTTCCGGCACTTGGAAATGCTCTTCCTTCCCAAAGTTCTTTTTTATAAAATGTTCGTCGTAATAATACATTTCTCTTCTCTTTTTCTTGTTTGACGAACTAAGGGCGTATAGGTTTAATTGAAGGCATAAAAAACAGTCCAATTATTGACCATTGGACTGTAAATACATGTTAGGGAAAGGCTATTCCCTTTACCAGCTCTTATTAAGCGAGAACGACTTTGCCGCCCTCACCTTTCAGCTTGCCCTCCTTGAGGAGCCATCCAATACCCAAGAGTACCTCGACCTCAGTCTTGCCTGTCAGCTTCTCGAGCTCTTCAACAGACTTGGCACCCTCATTGTCGTGAAGTGCATTGTAGACATCACCGGCGCGGAAACCAGCATTGTCTGCATCGACAAAGATTTCTTTCTTAGCGACTACCTTTTTCTCTGCTGTAGTCTTTCTTGCTGCTGTTTTAGGAGCAGCTGTTGCTTCTGTAGCTTTCTTCCTTGGCATAAATCAGTAAACTTTATTAAACAAAAACGATTAATCTATAACCTAATTCTTATTTCTGCTTGCAAATGTAAGCATTTATTTTCAAAGTTGATTGTTAAAATCTTGAGAAAAACACTGAATTGAGTGTTTCAATTCTTCATATTGCGTTTTTCTTGATTTACATCAACAGAAAATGATTTTTTAGTTGATATGCATCAAGCAGTAAGGGCGACCAATGGTCGCCCTTACGAAATATCAATTATTTGCTTTCTGGCACATTTACAGACAGATGGAGCTCATCAAGCTGCTTCTGGTCGAGCTCTGACGGAGCATCGAGCATCATGTCGCGTCCACTGTTGTTCTTCGGGAATGCGATGCAGTCACGAATAGAATCGAGACCGGCAAGGATGCTCACGAAGCGGTCGAGACCGAAGGCCAAACCAGCATGAGGTGGTGCACCGTACTTGAAGGCATTCATCAGGAAGCCGAACTGGGCCTCTGCACGCTCCTTGGTGAAGCCGAGCACCTCGAACATCTTCTCCTGAAGGTTCGTGTCGTGGATACGCAGAGAGCCACCACCAACCTCGATACCATTGCAGACGAAGTCGTAAGCCTTAGCGCGTACCTTCTCCGGATGCTCGTCGAGCAAAGGAATGTCATCGGGGTTAGGCATGGTGAACGGATGGTGCGTAGCCATGAGGCGCTGCTCCTCATCACTCCACTCGAAGAGCGGGAAGTCGATAATCCACAAGCACTTGAAGACGTTCTTGTCGCGCAGGCCGAGGCGGTCACCCATCTCAAGACGCAGTGAGCAGAGTTGAATACGGGTCTTGTTGGCATTGTCGCCACTGAGGATCAGCACGAGGTCGCCATCCTTAGCACCTGTCGTCTCCTTGACTTTCTGCAACTGATCAGCGGTGTAGAACTTGTCGATAGAGCTCTTTACGGTACCGTCACTATTATATTTAATGTATACGAGGCCCTTGGCACCGATCTGTGGCTTCTTCACGAAGTCGGTCAGTTCATTGAGTTGCTTGCGGCTATAGTCTGCGCAGCCAGGTACCACGATACCACCGATATATTTGGCTTCATTGAACACGGAGAAGGAACCGGTGCCCTTCAGATCGTCCATGAGTTCCACGAACTCCATGCCGAAGCGCAGATCAGGCTTGTCTGAACCAAAGCGCTTCATAGCTTCGGCCCATGTCATCTGCTGCAAAGGCTTCGGAAGGTCAACGCCACGGATCTCCTTGAAGAGCATACGGCACATCTCCTCGAAGAGGTTGATGACATCGTCTTGGTCAACGAAACTCATCTCACAGTCGACCTGCGTGAACTCGGGCTGACGGTCAGCACGCAAATCCTCATCACGGAAGCACTTCACGATCTGGAAGTAACGGTCCATGCCGGCCACCATCAGCAACTGCTTCAATGTCTGCGGGCTCTGCGGAAGGGCATAGAACTGTCCGGGGTTCATACGGGAAGGAACCACGAAGTCGCGGGCACCCTCCGGAGTAGAACCGATGAGCATAGGAGTCTCAATCTCCATGAACTGACGAGCATCGAGGAAGTTACGGATAAGGATCGTCATACGGTGACGAAGTTCGAGATTCTTGCGGACGCAAGAACGGCGCAGGTCAAGATAACGATACTTCATGCGGAGATCGTCACCACCGTCTGTATTATCTTCAATGGTGAAAGGAGGCGTAAGCGATGGGCTGAGCACTGTCAGTTTGCTGACGATGATCTCAATGTCACCCGTATCCATCTTGTCGTTCTTGCTCTGACGCTCAGAAACAACGCCTTTAGCCTGAATGCAGTATTCTCGGCCGAGCTTATTAGCCTGCTCCCATAATGCCTTGTCGGAAGCCTCATTAAAGACCAACTGCGTGATACCATAACGGTCACGTAGGTCTACAAATGTCATTCCTCCCATCTTACGGGTGCGCTGCACCCATCCCGCGAGCGTCACTTCACGCCCCGCGTCGGAGAGACGCAGCTCTCCGCATGTGTTGGTTCTATACATAATTAATAAGTATGTCTTTCTTGGGCGCAAAATTACAATAAATTATTCGAAAAGAACAATCAGAAGCAAATAAGCTGTAAAAATAATGTTAATTAACATCTTTCCAATGGTATGCAAAGAAACTTTTCTTATTTTTGCAACGTCTAATTTATTAAAAAGCAGATATTACATCAAGATAATAATAGAAAGGTAAATACGCTATGAAAAGATTACTTTTTACGGTCCTTCTGTTTGTCGCAGGACTGACGATGACATTCGCTCAGGCGAAGATATCTTTCGATAAGCTGACAAACAACTTTGGGACGTTCTCAGAGAACAATCCCGTGCAGCAGTGCACATTCACGTTCACCAATACCGGTGATAAGCCGTTGATCATCAATCAGGCTGTTGCCAGTTGCGGTTGCACCGTTCCTAAGTATACAAAGAGCCCTATCAAGCCGGGAGAGAAGGGAACAATCACTGTTACATACAATGGTAAAGGTAAGTTCCCTGGTCACTTCAAGAAGACCATCACGATTCGTACGAATGGCGTACCTGAGATGACGCGCTTGTATATTGAGGGTGTGATGACTGAGGCTAAGGAGACCAAATAGTCATTATAAAGACGGAAGCCCAACGGGGCTTCCCCACCCCATTACAAAGTTGCAACCTAAGAACAGACTTTTTTAACCCAAACTTTAAACTTATCGCTTATGCAAGAAACAGTCAAGAATGTCTTGACCGGACATTTCAACAAGAAGAAAGCTTTTTGGTTCTTCCTGACAGCTTTAGTGACGATTATCGTATGGAACTTGCCTTCCGGCATCTTTGGAATTGATGGCTTGACCGTTGTACAACAACGTGTTATTGCTATTTTTGTCATGGCCATTATGCTATGGCTTACGGAAGCCATTCCTGCGTGGGCTACTTCCGTGACGATCATTTTCGTTTTGCTGTTTTTTGTCAGTGATTCGTCCTTTAAATTCATGCAAGGAAGTGAGGGCGAATACGGCCAACTTCTTGACTCTGTAGGTATTATGGCTTGCTTTGCCGATCCAACGATCATCTTGTTCTTGGGAGGCTTTATTCTTGCCATTGCAGCTACGAAATCAGGGCTCGACGTGTGGGTGGCAAAAGTGATGTTGAAACCTTTCGGCAAAAAGAGTGAGAATGTACTCTTGGGCTTTATGCTCATCACGGGCATCTTTTCCATGTTTATCTCTAATACGGCTACCGCAGCCATGATGCTGACGTTCCTCACTCCTGTCTTCAAAGCACTACCTGCCAACGGCAAGGGGCGCATCGCGCTGACGATGGCCATCCCTATTGGTGCCAACCTCGGTGGCATGGGTACTCCTATCGGCACGCCTCCTAATGTTTTTGCCTACAAGGTCCTTACTGACCCTTCTGGTATGGACATGAACATTGGCTTTGGCCAATGGATGGCTGTTATGGTTCCATTAGTCATCATCTTACTTATTATTGCATGGTTCTTGCTCCGTAAACTCTTCCCATTCTCTCAGAAGACAATTGAAATCAAAATTGAAGGAGACATGCATCGTAACTGGCGTACTGTCGTAGTGGCTGTTACTTTCTTGATCACCATCATCCTTTGGATTATTGGAAAGAAAGTATTTGGTATTAACGCGAATACTGTTGCCATGCTTCCTATCGCTGTTTTTGCATTTACTGGTGTCATAACAGCCAAAGATCTTCAGAGTATCGACTGGGGTGTTATTTGGATGGTTGCTGGTGGCTTTGCTCTTGGCTTGGCAATGAACGGCACAGGACTTGCAAAGGCAGCAGTCGGATCTATTCCGTTCGGCGAATGGAGTCCGATCGTCATCCTGATCATTGCGGGTCTGGTTTGCTACTTCCTCTCTAACTTCATCAGCAATACAGCTACCGCAGCCTTACTCATTCCTATTCTGACTGTAGTGTGCGAAGGTATGGGTGACAGACTGAATGTGATAGGAGGCAGTTCCACTGTCATCATTGGCATTGCTGTGGCAGCATCTGCAGCCATGACCCTTCCTATTTCAACACCTCCAAATGCTATTGCCTATTCTACAGGACTTATCCAACAGAAGGATATGGCAAAAGCCGGCATCTTAGTGGGTATCATTACACTTGTCTTAGGCTACAGCTTGCTTATTCTTGTGGGAAAAGCAGGAATACTCTAATTGAATGTTGGTGGCCGCCACTTAGGGCGGCCACTGCAAAGCAATAGATTGTCTGGCGTAAGTCTATTGAATGCTAATTATTGGTCTATTGATTGTTAACCGTAAGTCTATTGAGTATTGGCCGTAAGTCTATTGATTGATGTGTTCTTATATATGAAGAATAACTAATAATAGAGGACGGACGAAACATTTACCTTTCTAAAATTGTGGTCTTTATATTACGTTTTGTCTTTGTTTATTAGTAACTTTGCAGTACGCAATGTTGAGAAAAAGGAAAGGATAATTATGAAGGACTTCTATAGAATAGGTCTTGACGTTGGGTCAACAACTGCGAAAGTTGCCGTTCTCGACCCTGATAACAAGCTCGTTTATTCACGTTATGAACGGCATAATGCTAAGGTAAAGGAGCTTGTCGGTTCTTATCTAAAAGAGATTGACCAAAAGTTTCCTGGGGCTCGTGTGGCAATATGTGTCACAGGCTCTGTCGGTATGTCCACTGCTGAACAGCTCGGCGCAGAGTTCGTGCAGGAAGTTGTGGCAGCCACAGTGTTCGCCCGTAACCGTTACCCAGAGGCTAAATCGCTTATAGATATAGGTGGTGAGGACGCCAAAGTGGTGTTCTTCAACGGCAAGTCGATGGAACTGCGTATGAATGGTAACTGTGCCGGCGGTACAGGTGCATTCATCGACCAGATGTCTGTATTGATGGGTTGTGACAATCAGAAAATGAATGACCTCGCTTTGCAGTCAACTCACCTCTACCCGATGGCCGCACGTTGCGGTGTGTTCGCGAAGACCGATATTCAGAACTTGATGTCTCGCAATCTTCCGGAGACAGATATTGCGGCCAGTATCTTCCATAGCATTGCTGTTCAAACTGTCACGACATTGAGTCACGGCTGTGACTTCTCTGCTCCTATCCTTCTCTGCGGTGGTCCTCTCACTTTCCTTCCCGCGTTACGCAAAGCCTTCTCCGATTATCTCAACATGCCGCTCTCCGATTTCATTGTCCTTAAGGAGAGTAACCTTATTCCAGCACTTGGCTGTGCTATCCGTGCGGGGTCAATGGATGATAAGGTGTTAAGTGTTAATGATTTGTTGGCAGCGCTTAATGACGACAATCATTCCATTAACACCCAACAACCATCAACTAACACCTTAAAGACCACCCAACATCCAACAACTACCATCCAATCAGACGTTGAGGAAGAGTTAGATCCTCTGTTTGCCTCGGAAGAGGAGCATCAAGACTGGCTGAAGAGCAAGGAAAAATATGCCACGAATATCTACCCGATGCATAAGGGCACGGAGAATGTCGTCATTGGCATCGACTCAGGTTCAACAACGACAAAAATCATCGCTGTACGCGCTTTCGGAGATGAAGCCGGACAGATCATCTTTAAGGATTATTCCATGAATCTTGGCAACCCTATCAAAGCCGTGAAGGATGGTTTGACAAGGTTGAAAGATAAAGCTGAGGAGACGGGGACTGACCTGCGAATTGTTGGTTCTTGTTCTACCGGTTATGGAGAAGAGCTTATCAAGGCAGCCTTTAACCTCGACAGTGGTATCATTGAGACAATGGCCCATTATCGGGCTGCTGCTCACCTCATGCCTGACGTCAGTTTCATCCTTGACATCGGTGGACAAGACATGAAGGCTATCTTTGTGGAGAATGGGGCCGTGACGCGTATGGAGCTCAACGAAGCTTGTTCATCGGGTTGTGGCACGTTCATTCAGACTTTCGCCAAGGGTTTAGGCTATCAGGTAAAAGACTTTGCCAAGCTTGCTTGCCGTGCTGACAAGCCGTGCGACTTGGGCACTCGTTGCACGGTGTTCATGAACTCAAAGGTCAAGCAGGTGATGCGTGAAGGAGCAACCGTAGAAGATATTGCAGCCGGACTGAGCTATTCAGTGGTGCGCAACTGTCTCTATAAGGTGCTTAAACTTCGTGGTAATGATAATCTTGGTGCTCATATTGTCGTGCAAGGCGGCACGATGAAGAACGACTCTGTCGTCAGAGCTTTCGAACTGCTGACAGGCAGAGAGGTTGCTCGCAGCAACATGCCGGAGATGATGGGTGCCTATGGCTGCGCTTTGCACGCAATTGCGCAGATTGAGAACGCTACCCTAAAGGGTAGCGCACAGAACTCCAGCAGCTCAAAGAGCGCTGGCTGCCCTCAGACAAATGGTCGGTCGATCAACGATTTGCTCGACATGGCGTCATATGAGACGAAGCTCCTCAACTGTAAAGGCTGCGAGAACCATTGCTTCGTGACGATGTATAAGTTTGCAGGCGGTCGTAGGTTCTACTCCGGCAACAAATGTGAGCGGGTGTTCAACAATAAGGGTAAGAATGATGTCAAGGGTGAGAATATTTACACCTATAAATATCATCAGCTCTTTGACCGTTGCAAGGTTGTGGCATCAAGCCGTACTTCTTCGGAGGAGGCTTCGACGAGCGAAGTGCCCAGTAATAATAAGCCTCTCGTTGCCATACCGAGAATCCTCAATATGTATGAGGATTTTCCTTTCTGGTATACACTCTTTACAGAGGCTGGCTTTGAGGTGATGCTCAGTTCTGAGAGTAACTTCCGGAGATATGAGGGCGCACTGAACACGGTCATGAGCGATAACATCTGTTTCCCTGCCAAGCTCGTGCACTCGCATGTGAAGGAGCTCGATGAACGACTTAGCGAGATGCCCGACAGTGTGCAGAAGTTTATCTTCATGCCCTATGTCGTCTTTGAGCATCAGGATGACAACCGTAATATCAATAGTTACAACTGCCCTATTGTCTCGGCCTACTCGGACGTCATCCGGTCGGCAATGAACCTGAAGAATGAGGTTGTCTCTCCTGTCATCAACTTCAAAGACGAGAAGCTTCTTATCAAGCAGATAGACAGTTTTCTGAAAGGCTATGGCGTTAAGGCGAAGACTCGCAAGGAGGCCTTCGAAGCAGCCATGGAGGCACAACATGAATATGTCTCCAATATCCATCAGAAGGCGGTAGATATATTGGCAGACAGCAGAAAAGCGCATCGGCTGACGATTCTGCTTGCAGGCCGCCCCTATCATACAGACCCGCTTATTCAGCATAAACTCTCTGAGATGATTGCCGCCTTGGGCGTGAACGTTATCTCCGACGACATCGTGCGTGGAGACATGAAGACGGGCACGGGCGACACTTATCTTGTGCGCCAGTGGGCTTATATGAACCGGATCATCAAGTCGGGTCAGTGGTGTGCCGAGCAGCCTGACGATGTGCATTTCGTACAGATGACATCCTTCGGTTGTGGTCCTGACTCGTTCATTCAAGATGAGATACGCGACATCATGAAGCATCATAACAAGCCGTATACACTTCTGAAGATTGATGATGTCAGCAATGTAGGCTCACTGAAACTCCGTGTCAGATCTTTGATAGAAAGTTTGAATGGCAATGTCAGTGATGACGCTACAAGAGTGGTTAATACCAAGCAGGATACGACCTGCGCTACGGGCATTCAGCCACAGCGCAGAAAGATTCTTGCCCCATACTTCACTGAATATCTCACTCCCCTTCTCTCACCGCTTTGTAAACTTATCGGTTGGGATGTCGAAGTGTTGCCGCCAAGTGATGTGACAAGTGCCGAGTATGGTCTTAAATATGCCAATAACGAGATATGCTATCCCGCAACACTGATCATTGGTGACTTTGTCAAGGCTCTGCGTTCAGGCAAATATGATCCGACAAAGATCTCGGCTGTCATGTCGCAGACCGGTGGACAATGTCGTGCTACAAACTACGCAGCATTGATTCGTCGTGCTATGAATGCCAACGGCTTTGAAAATGTACCCTTAATAACATTGGGTGTGTCGACAAGTGCCCAGGACGATGACGAGCAGGATGGAGAGTTGAATGTGCCATGGATGAAAATGGCACCGATCATCGTTACGACTTTCCTTTACGGTGATACGATATCCAAACTATACCATGGTTCTGTGAGTCGACTGAAGAAGGACGCTTATCTCGTAGGCGAGAAATGGAACAATAAGGCGGAGATGCTGCGCGATAAATATCTCAAGGCAGCGGCTAAGCCCATTCTTGACAATGATCCGAAGGGATTGATGAACCTTATCTCCGCGGCTGCCAAGGACTTTGACGATATCACGAATGATAAAGATATTCCTGCAGTGGGCATTGTGGGTGAGATCTTTCTGAAGTTCAATCCTTTCGCTCATCAGTTCCTTGCCCGTCGTATCATTGATAAAGGTTGCGAGGTCGTGCCACCTCTGCTCTCTCCTTTCTTCCTGCAAGAGTTTGTCAACACGATTGTACAGAAACATATGGGTTTGAAGTGCAGTCATGTGCCCGATTTCCTTGTCAAGAGCATCTACAGTCTTATATGGAGGCGTGAGAAGAAGATCAATGCGCTCGCTTCGAGGTTCCGTTATTTCCGTCCTTTCACAAACATCTTTGACGATGCCAAGGAAGTGAACGGTGTGGTTTCGTTGGCAGCACAGTTTGGTGAAGGATGGCTCTTACCGAGTGATATCATCAGTATGGTCAAACAGGGTGTAAACAATGTGGCAAGTCTTCAGCCTTTCGGTTGCATCGCCAACCACGTGGTATCGAAAGGAATAGAAAAGAAATTGAAGAAGATGTATCCACAGTTGAACCTTGTCTCCCTCGACTTTGATAGTGGTGTGTCGAGTGTCAATGTCACCAACCGCTTGCTGCTCTTCCTCGACAGCATCGCGTGACACGCAGTGCAGTGGCCGGCCTTGTACCGGCCACTGCACGGGGTCGAAAACACCTTATTGCGACGTGCCATTTTATCCATCAAAAAAAGGAATACAATGAACTACACTGTATTCCCTTTATTTTTTCATTGCCCTACGCGAATGCGTAAAGGCATGATCTTATTCTTCTGCGGGCTCTTCTGCCGGCTTGAGGTTGGTGTAGACGTTCTGAACGTCATCAAAGTCCTCAAGCTTCTCAACCATCTTGTCGATAGTCTCACGCTGGTCAGCGGGGATGTCAGTAAGATCGTTAGGGATATAAGTGAACTCGGCAGAAGTGATCTCATAACCATTGTCCTCGAGATACTTCTGGATATCACCGAAGCTTGTCGGTGCACCGTAGATCGTGATCTCACCGGTCTCCTCATCAGTGTCGTACTCATCCTCCACTCCATAGTCGATGAGGTCGAGAATCAGTTCATCCATCTCTGTGTCGGCCTTAGGCTTGAATGTGAAGACAGCCTTGTGGTCGAAGAGGAATGACAGAGAACCTGTTGTACCGAGGTTACCGCTGAACTTGTTGAAGACCGAACGGACATCAGCCACAGTACGGGTCGTGTTATCAGTCAGTGTATCCACGAGGATAGCCACTCCGTGAGGACCATATCCCTCGTAAGTCACCTCCTTATAGTCGCTCTGGTCCTTACCCATAGCGTTCTTGATAGCACGTGTGATGTTGTCCTTCGGCATGTTCTCGCGCTTGCAGGTTGCGATGATAGCACGCAGACGCGGGTTGTTCTCAGGCTCCGGACCACCAGTTTTCACAGCGATGGCAATCTCCTTGCCGAGTTTCGTAAATGTGCGGGCCATGTGACCCCATCTCTTCAGCTTTGTAGCCTTACGGTATTCAAATGCTCTTCCCATTGGATTTTATCTGTTATTTTATTTGTTTTATTTCGTTTTTGTTTATCTGAGCTCAGCTCCGAGCTGTTTCTTCAGACTGGTGATGAGTTTCTGCATCATAGCGTCAATCTGCTTCTCAGAGAGGGTCTTCTCCTCGTCCTCAAAGACGAAGTTGACAGCGTAGCTTTTCTTGCCGGCAGGAAGATTCTTGCCCTGATAGACATCGAAGAGTGTGACGCTCTTCAAGAGTTTCTTTTCAGCCTTGCGGGCAATCTGCTCGATCTGTGCAAACTCAACACTGTCGTCGACAAGCAGGGCGAGATCGCGGCTGACAGAAGGATACTTAGAGAGTTCCTTAAACTCAATCTTATTCTTCTTCGTAGCCTTAACGATAGCGCTCCAGTTGAGCTCAGCATAATAGACATCCTTGTCTACGCCACACTCGTGAGCCACCTTCTTGGCGAGCTTACCATATTCAGCAAACACGACACCCTGGCGACTCTTCAGTGTCAGTCCATAAGCAAAGAGGTTGTTCTCTGTCTTTGTCTCAACAGCAAGTCCCTGAGCGAGACCGGCACGGCTAAGGATATTCTCCACATAAGCCTTCAACTCGTAGAAAGAGGTCTCCTCATCGGGATGAGCCCAAGAGCCTTCCACACGCTTACCCGTGAGCCACAAAGCAAGATGGTACTGCTGCGAGTAAGCAGAGATAGGTGCATCGTGGTCATCCTTCTCCGGAGCATAGTGGTAAACATTGCCCACCTCGAAGAAACGAAGGTTCTCACGCTTACGGTTGATATTGCGGGCAAGTGACTCCAGTCCACCGAAGACCAGTGTCTGACGCATCACACCCAAGTCAACAGACAGTGGGTTCATGATCTTCACGGCGTTGGCCCAGGGATAAGCGTTCAGCTCGTCCTTATTATAATAGCTCTCCTTTGTCAGAGAGTTGTTCAGTATCTCATTGAAGCCACAGCCTACAAGCTGCTCAGAGACAATGTTCTCGAGCTTATGCTCCTTATCCTCGGCGTTCTCAACGGTGAGAGAAGACTTGAGCTGTGTAGGAATCTCCACATTATTATATCCGTAGATACGGAGGATATCCTCAACGACATCGCAAGGACGCTGCACGTCTACACGATAAGCAGGCACCGTGAGGTCAAGACCTTCAGCATCCTCCTTATTGATCTTCATCTCAAGACTTGTGACGATGCTCTTGATTGTGTCAGCCCCCAGTTTTTTACCGATCAGACGGTCGCAATACTCATAGTTGAGACGCACATTGAAGTCAGGCAGCGGGTTCGGATAGACATCCTTGATCTGCATTGACACCTTACCACCGGCGAGTTCTTGGCAGAGAATAGCAGCCTGCTTGAGTGCATAGATAGTGCCATTAGGATCCACGCCACGCTCGAAACGGAAGCTGGCATCGGTAGAGAGACCATGGTGACGGGCACTCTTACGGATCCATGTCGGATGGAAATAAGCCGACTCAAGCACGACATTCTTTGTCGTCTCGTAGGTACCGGAGCCCTTGCCGCCAAAGATACCGGCAATACACATTGGCTCTTCTGCATTGCAGATGCTCAGGTCATGCTCACCAAGGGTGTGCTCCACACCGTCGAGGGTCACAAACTTTGTGCCTTCTGGCTGCGTGCGAACCACAATCTTATGGCCTATGACCTTGTCAGCATCGAAGCAGTGCATAGGCTGGCCGTATGCCATCATGATATAGTTGGTGATATCAACGATATTATTGATAGGACGCAGACCGATAGCGGTGAGCTTCTCCTGCATCCACTTCGGACTCTCTTTGACATCGCAGTCTGTGATGCTCAGACAAGCATAACGCTTGCAAGCCTCGGTGTTCTCAATCTCCACATCGATAGGCATCGACTCGTTGTCCACATGGAACTTCGAGCAGTCGGGACGGTGCAGACTCGTCTTATAGCCACGCTGCACAAGCCAAGCGTAGAGGTCACGGGCCACACCATAGTGAGAGAGGGCATCGGCACGGTTGGCAGTGATATCAATGTCAATCACCCAGTCGCTGTCGAGATGATAATACTCAGCAGCGGGGGTACCAACAACAGCATCCTCCGGCAAAACGATGATACCACTGTGGTCGTTGCCCACACCGATCTCGTCCTCAGCACAGATCATACCGTAAGAATCGACACCACGCAGACGGCTCTTCTTGATTACAAACTCCTTGTCACCATCGTAGAGCTTGCAGCCCAGGTCAGCAACAATCACTTTCTGTCCGGCAGCCACGTTGGGAGCACCACAGACGATCTGCTGCGGCTCTCCTTTGCCTAAATCAACGGTAGTGATATGGAGGTGATCACTGTTGGGGTGCATCTCACAAGTAAGAACCTTACCTACATAGAGACCTTTCAGTCCGCCTTTGATAGCTTCTACCTCATCAAGCGCATCTACCTCAAGACCTGTAGAGGTCAGTGCATCAGCTGTTTCCTGTGGCGTAAGATCAAAATCAACGTATTCCTTAAGCCACTTATATGAAATCTTCATTGTAATGAGTTATATTTCTGTGTATATTTTGTGCAAAATTACTAATAATCCGCGAGGTAAGCAAAGCTCTCGCGGATTTTCTAATTAGCAAGCCTCAAAAATGTAGGTTTAACTCTTTCCATCCGGTCCTTCATCACTCTTCAACACGGGTAAGGAGATATGATATTTCACAGCAAGAATGCGGACGATGGCAATGAACAGAAAGACGACAACCACCGTGACGGCCACATTTGCCCTCAAAGCATCGAGTATCCAATAGAGTATGCCGCCAACGATGCTTGCGCTGGCGTAGATCTCTTTGCGTAGCACGACCGGCGTCTTGTTGAGTAGCACATCGCGGATCAGTCCGCCCGCACAGCCCGTGATACATCCCATGATGATGGCCACCCAAAAGGGATAGCCACACTCCAAAGTCTTCTGAATACCCGTTATCGTGAAGGATGCAAGGCCTAAGGTATCAAAGAAGAACCAGGCGTTGTCGAGCGGACGAAGCAGCTTTGAGCAAGAGATGACAAAGATCTGTGCCACGATGGTGCAGATGATATACAACGGCGAGGTCATCCAGAACGGCGGGAGACCGAGCATGACATCACGGATGGTACCGCCACCGATAGCCACGGCAAAACCACAGACAAAGCCCCCGAACCAGTCGAGTTGCTTGGCTGCGGCATGCCGGATGCCGGAGATGGCGAACGCCAAGGTACCGAGAATCTCAATGATCGTCTGAACCGTCCTTACGAACTGTGGGTCGGCAAGTTGCAGTGTTTCCACTTCTATGAGATAAGATTATACTTCGTTGATTGGTTTTCCACTCACGAAGGCGGCAACATTATTCACGCAGATATCCATCAGACGCTTACGAGCCTCTAAGGTAGCCCATGCCACATGCGGCGTGAGGTAAGCGTGCGGCTGGCGAAGCAACGGGTTGTCAGCCTTCGGTGGTTCCTGCGCCATCACGTCGGCACCATAGGCAGCAAGTTTGCCTTCAGCCAAAGCGTCTGCCACAGCCTGCTCATCGACGAGTGCGCCGCGGGCGGTATTGATGAGGATAGCGCCTTGCTTCATCTTGGCGATGTTCTCGGCATTGAAGAAATGGAGGTTATCCTTGGCAAGCGGACAATGGAGCGTCACGATGTCCGAGCCATGAAGCAGTCCGTCGAGTGTAGCCTTGTTGATGCCGTCGGGCAGGTCGGCTTTATTCTTCGAAGTGTAGGCATAGACATGAAGACCGAAAGCTAAAGCGACCTGAGCCACACGCATGCCAATATGTCCGAGGCCAATGATTCCGATGCTCTTCCCTGCGAGCTCCGGCAGTGGTGTGTCCCAATAACAGAAATCGGGATTCTTTGACCAGCGGAGTCCTTTGCCCGGGTTCTTCGATACGCGGTTCTGATGGGCATAATGGCCTATCTGATTCGTGATGTTCAGGATATGAGCAAAGGTCATCTGCACCACGCTCTCCGTCGAATAGGACGGGATATTGCAGACCACGACCCCATGCTTGTGAGCCGACTCGGTGTCGATATTGTTATAGCCGGTAGCTAAGATGCCGATGTATTTGAGTTTCGGCAGACTGCTGATGACCTCATCGGTCATGTTGATCTTGTTGATGAGCAATATCTCAGCGTCTTTGGCCCGCTCTATGACGTCTTCCGGCTTTGTACGGTCGTAGACGGTCAGTGTTCCAAACTCTTTCAGCGGTTCCCATGAAAGGTCACCGGGATTGGCGGAATATCCGTCGAGAACAACGATGTTTTTCATACCGTATGTTTTTTGTTATTATATTTCATGTAAGGTTTGCCCTCTTCGAGGACACCTTTCATCCTATTCGTCTCACTTTTCAATCCCCAGGCAGCTGCTGCGCCTTGCCTGGGGTTAACCATGTTGGCCCCCTCCGGGGACCTTCGCACTCTTCACTCTGCATTCTGCTCTCTGCACTTTGAAAAACCTTATTGTGACGTGTGACATGTGACAATGCGACGTTTTTAACTCCTAACTCCTAACTCCTATCTCCTAACTAATCTTTGTATCTTTCTCCCCAGCAGTTGAGCATCCGCTGATAAAGCTTTTCCTCGGCGGGTGAATGCTGGGCATGCCAGAAACGTTTATCCCTCAGAGCATCGGGCATATATTGTTGGGGTGTAAAGTTGCCGGGATAATCGTGGGGGTACTTGTAACCATCGTGATAGCCCAACTGCTCCATGAGCTTCGTCGGGGCATTGCGGATAGGCAGTGGCACCGGCTGATTGCCACTCTTTTTCACTTCCTCAATGGCCGTGTTGATGCCCATGTAAGCCGAGTTGCTCTTCGGACTCGTGGCGAGATAGACCACGGCCTCGGCAAGCGGGATGCGTCCCTCCGGCCATCCGATCTTCATCACTGCATCGAACGCAGCATTGGCAAGGAGCAGCGCATTGGGGTTGGCAAGTCCGATATCCTCAGCAGCAGAGATGACGACACGGCGGGCGATGAACTGCGGGTCTTCGCCCCCTTCGATCATCCTCGCCATCCAGTAGAGCGCTGCATCAGGGTCGGAGCCACGGATGCTCTTGATGAATGCCGAGATAATGTCGTAGTGCATATCGCCCTGCTTATCGTAGGCGAGCGGGTTAGTCTGCAGTTCCTCCTCCACGCGCTTGTCAGTGATCACGACGTCGTCACTGTTTGCCGACTCGACCATGAGTTCGAGGATGTTCAGCAGTTTACGTGCATCCCCCCCACTGTAGCGCATCATGGCATCCGTCTCCTTCAGTTCGATATGCTTCTTCTGCAGTTCCGTGTCTTTTGTCACCGCTCTGTCGAGAATCTTCTGCAGGTCAGCCTTTTCGAGCGACTTCAAAACATAGACCTGACAACGGGAGAGCAGCGGGCGGATAACCTCAAACGATGGGTTCTCCGTCGTGGCACCAATGAGCGTCACGATACCACGCTCCACAGCTCCGAGCAGCGAGTCTTGCTGCGACTTGGAGAAACGGTGAATCTCATCGATAAAGAGAATCGGCGAGGCATTGTTGAAGAATCGGCCACTCTTGGCCTTCTCTATGACCTCACGCACATCCTTCACACCACTCGTCACGGCACTGAGGGTATAGAACGGCACCTTCATTTCCGAGGCTACGATCTCCGCCAGTGTCGTCTTGCCCACGCCCGGCGGTCCCCAGAGAATGAACGACGACACTCTGCCGCTCTCTATCATCCGGCGCACTACCCCACCCGGTCCGACAAGGTGTTCCTGTCCGACATAATCGTCGAGGGTGCGGGGACGCATACGTTCAGCTAATGGTTCCATGATAATTGAAATTACAGTGGTCTTACGATGCGGATGCCCAAAGCCGAGGTCTGCTTGGAGAGATAGGTCCGAAGCAGATTACTGTCCTCCACAACCTTATGATAGAGCGAGGAGGCATTGAGCATATGCAGTCCGTCTTTGTGCCAGGCAGCAATACCTATATGACTGATCTCCAAGCCTTTCTTCGTTGTCACGATGGCTATGATGTCGCCATTGTGAATGGTTCGTCTCAGCAGACTACTGTTGGTGACGGCAGTCTTGGGGATATAGCGCTGCTTCGTGCCCGTGATGCTTCTCTCCATCTCAGCAATCTGCTTGACCCACTGTGGCTTGCCCTTCAACATGGGGTAACTGCCAAGGTGTGTCGTCATATAATCAGCCTTCACGGTCTGAACGCCGGAGAATGGAGGGTTAGGCGACTGGATATTTGCCACGATCTTCTCCCGCGTGTTCTCCTGAATCCAATAAGTGAAATAATGCTGACGGGTCGGATAAGAGACCACTCCATTGCGATAGCGTATCTGCCGAAGATTGTTGCAATAGCCGGCAAAGGTCTGCTGCCCCCTGGCCATACTTCTCGACAGTGCCAGCACAGTCTCGACATACGTGGTGCAGTCGAGCTGGCGGAGATTGACAACGAGCTTTTCTGTAGTGTTCTTCTCCAAGGTCTTGGCCACATAAGGCACGCCACGGAGCTCACGGCCGAAGAACAACATATAAGAAGCCATCGACTTGTCTTTCAGCGCCCGTGCTTTCTTCATCAAAGCCACGACCCGCAATGAGTCCGGCTTCGTGTAATCAACTCCTTGGGCCATAATATTGACCGCTAGCAAGAAGGAGAATAGCGTTATAATTAGTTTCTTCATTTTCTATTGTGTTTTTTCCGATAACTGCCTTTTAATCCAAAATTATATCCTACATAGACATATACGTTGCCAAATGTCGAATTGGCAGAAAATTTCGATTTTTGATAATTATATGTATGGAAGACGGCACTGGCCCCGGCATACCACCGCATGTTGTTCCATACGATACCAGTTCTTCCCACACCGTCAATCATAAGATTTTTAAAGTCAAAGTTTCGGAAGAAATCCTTAGCATTATTATTGGCCTTGCCTGTCAATTGCTTATAGCCTAAGGCCAATTGCAAAGAAATGTCGAAGAGCCAGTTGCGGGCGAATACCCAGTTGTATGCATAACCGCCACTGAGCGATAGATCGGTATAATTGATATCGGTAGTGTGCATGCTCGTATCAGCGACTGCCACAGCGGTTCCCGGCCCTACGAGATCGTCCATAAGCTGATGAAACCTGTCCCAATCGACATCCAGTGAGTGGCGCGAATAGCTCATGCCTGCCAATGCCGAACCTGCCGATCGTCGCTGTACAGTGCTCTGACTGTAGGCTGCGGGATAAGAGAATTTGTTATGATTAAAGATATAATAGAGGTTGAAGCCACGCTCAGACGTCTCAAAACCATCGAAGTAGACTTTTCGCATGGCATTATTCACCGCCTCGTTTTTAAAGTCTACACCTCTGATGCGATAGTTGTCACCCGACTTCCTGTAAAAGAGGTCCACACCGACCTGCGGAGCATAAAGACTGAGCGCTAAGGCTTCGCGCGCCTCATTCTTCAGTCGTTTGAAGTCGATGGTGTAGCCCAAGAACACAAAGCGCCAACCGAAGTACGGTCCCAACTTATAGGACGGCTCCGGTGAGAACACGACGGAGTGATCATCAGCCAGTTTCAGCGTATATCCCTCAAAACTTGTCGTGTTCTGGAGCATGACGGTAAAGTTGTATTTCTGTGGCTCGATATAGTTGGTGTCTACCCTTGAGAAATTGCGTACCATTCTCCTAAACGCCGACAGTTTCTTCTTGGGGACAGTGGGAATCGTGTCCGCAGAAGCCATGCCGGAAAGGGCAGTAAAGACGAATAATATCAGTAAAGATAGGAAACGCATTAAGAATTATATTACAAAGTGGCAAGCCACTCCTTTCCCTTCTTTGTATGAAGCCAGAGTGCAAACAAAATAGCTACTGCAGCAGAACAGCCCAAAATTATGATAAGTCCAGTTAACGCTCCCATTTTCTCTTTTCGCTTAAATTATTTGCAAAGATAAGAAAAAGTTGAATATCGGCAAACAAAGAAGGGAAAAAATTATAGCTTTAGGGTGCTTAGGTCCCCGAAGGGGGCCAATTAGGTTAGCCCCATGTGAGGCGTAGCCGAAACATGGGGTTTGTTTTGGCCCAGTTTATTGAACTGTCGTCCTCGGAGAGGGCGAACCTAAAAACTGTACCCCGCCAAGGTTTGCCCTCTTCGAGGACACCTTTCAACGTATGCCCTTGCCCCTAAACCCCAGGTTACGTCGCTGCGCTCCTCACCTGGCGCTAACCATGTGGCACCTCTCCGAGGTGCTGCTCCTCACCTGGGGCTAACCATGTTGGCCCCCTTCGGGGACCTTGTGCTCGACTCGCTACGCTCTTCGTTCTTCATCCCTCGTTCTTCACTCTTCACAAAAATACCTTATTGTGACGTGTGACAATGTGACGTTTTCACCCTAGAACTTACCCAATATCCTATCCATCACCCAATTGACGGGGGTGGCACTGACGGACGTGGCGGTGCAGGTGTCTATGCCCTGCAAATGGCGGATAACGGAAGTGATGATCGGCAACTGGACATAAGGAGGGTTCGGCACAATGATGCTACGGGAGCCCGCGTTGTTGACGAGCTGGATCGGGTCATAGTTGTAGACACTGAAGGAAAGGATGCCCTTGTCTCCGATGACCGTGATCTGATCAGCCTTGGCACTCTCATGCCCCACGAAACACCAGGAGGCACTGCCCGAGATGCCACTGTCGAAAATGAAAGCGGCCGAGATGGTGTCCTCCGCCTCATAGAGATGCTCGCGGTTTGTTGGATAGCCATGGGCACGCACAATCGTCCCAAAAAGCTCTTGGAGCAAGTCAAGCTGATGGGGTGCCAGGTCATAGAAATAGCCGCCACCGGAGATGTCAGGCTGCAAACGCCAAGGCAGTGAAGACGAGGCGTTATAATCGAGCTCGCGGGGTGGCACGGCGAACTGTAATTGCACCGTCAGCACCTTTCCGATGCTGTCGGTGGCAATGAGTTGCCTCACTTTGTTGAAATAAGGAAGGTAACGACGGTAATAAGCCACGAAACACGGCACTCCCGTCTGCTCACTGATACGGTTGACGCGGATGCAGTCCTCATAGTTGGCCGCCAATGGTTTCTCCACATAGCACGGCTTTCCCGACCGCATACACATGATAGCGTATGTAGCATGAGAGGATGGAGGCGTAGCGATGTAAACGGCATTGACGTCCGGGTCGTCAACGAGCTCCTGGGCATCGGTGTACCATTTGGGTATATTGTGCCGTTTGGCATAGGCTTTCACACGCTCTTCGTTACGGCTCATCACAGCCACGACACAAGAGCCCTCCACTTCGTTGAACGCTGGTCCCGATTTCTTCTCCGTGACCTCGCCACAACCAATGAAGCCCCATCTGATTTGTTTCATGATCAATTACATATTATGCAGTGCAACAGCATCACCCAGTGCAGTGGCCGGTCTTGTACCGGCCACCACCCCGGATGGCACCGAATATGATTACATTTGCAGTGGGTGGCCGGTACATTCCTGGCCCCCGTTGTCCGGGGGAACCGGAGGGGGTGCGGCCACTGCACTATCACCTTTATGCTAAGCCCAGGCTCTTCTTGATGGCCTCGATCTTCTCCATGCCCTTCTTGTCAAGAGCTTCATACTCCGAGGCATCGTGCATCACGCCCTTGACCTCGATATAGAACTTGATCTTAGGCTCTGTGCCGGACGGACGGACGCTGACCTTCGTATCATCGTCGCAGAACCACTGCAGCACATTGCTTGTCTCTGGCATGACGAGCTTTGTCTTGTTGCCCTTGTCGTCAGTAGCCTCGAGGGTCTTGTAATCCTTCCACAGCACGACCTTAGAGCCGCCGAGCTCCTTCGGCGGATTGGCGCGGAAGTCAGCCATCATCTTCTGGATCTCCTCGGCACCAGCCTTACCCGGACGCTCCACGTTGACCGTGAACTCCTTGGAGAAGCCGTACTCCTTATAGATATCCATCAAGATGTCGTAGAGCGACTTGCCCTTATCCTTGGCATAAGCGCAGATCTCGGCCAGCAGAGAGCATGCCGACACTGCGTCCTTATCACGGACGAAGTCTTCGGCCAGGAAGCCGTAGCTCTCCTCGCCACCACCGATATACTGCTGCTTGCCTTCAGAGAGACGGATCTCACGGGCAATCCACTTGAAGCCTGTGTAGACATCGCGCATCTCTACGCCCTGCTTGTCGGCAATCTTCTTGATGAGCTCTGTTGTGACAATGGTCTTGACGATGAAATCGGTCGGTTTGAGCAGTCCCTTAGCCTTACGGTTGGAGATGATGTACCACAAGAAGATCATGCAGGTTTGGTTGCCATTGATGAGCACCCACTCGCCCTTGTCGTTCTTGCAAGCCATGCCCACGCGGTCAGCGTCAGGGTCAGAAGCCATGAGGATATCAGCGTCGAGCTTTTTGGCATCGCGCAGGCCTAATGTCAGAGCCTCGGCAAACTCAGGGTTAGGACGGTCCACTGTCGGGAAGTTACCATCCTTGATCATCTGCTCAAAGACGCAGTGAACGTTGTCGAAGCCCCAGTAAGCCAGTGAGCGCGGGATGATGACGCGGCCGGCACCATGCAGCGGCGTGTATACGATCTTCAGGTCGTGCTGCTTCTTAATGACCTCGGGGTCAATGCTGATGGTACGGATCTTGCGTAGATACGGCTCATCGATGTCCTCACCGATGATCTGGATAAGATCCTTGTTGCCCTGGAACTTCACGTCGGCGATGGTGCACTTGTTCACCTCGTCGATGATACCCTTGTCGTGGGGAGCGAGCACCTGGGCACCGTCCTCCCAGTAAGCCTTGTAACCGTTGTACTCGCGAGGGTTGTGGCTGGCCGTGATGTTCACGCCGCCCTGAGCCTTGAGATAACGGATAGCGAAAGAGCACTCCGGAGTCGGACGAAGGTCGTCGAAGAGATAAGCCTTGATGCCATTGGCTGAGAAGATGTTGGCCACTGTCTCGGCATACAGACGGCTGTTGTTGCGGCAGTCATGGCACACAACGACAGAGATTTCCTTGCGGTCCTTAAAGTTTTTCTTTAAGTAGTTGGCAAAGCCTTGCGTGGCCATGCCCACGGTGTAGATGTTCATGCGGTTCGTGCCTGCGCCCATGATACCGCGAAGGCCGCCTGTACCAAACTCCAGGTCTTTATAGAAACTCTCAATGAGATTAGTCTTGTCACTGTCGTCCAGCATTTTCTGTACTGCCTGACGGGTCTCCTCATCAAAAGCAGGAGTCAGCCATTGCTTAGCCTTGGCCTCGCATTGAGCGATAAGCTCTTTGTTATTATCCATAACTAATAGGGTTTTAAAAAGTGTTTTACATTATTTTTATGTCGCAAAGATAGCATTTATTTTCCTAATTACCGATGGAGTACAAATTAATTTTTGTAAATTTGCAACTGTATCACAACAATAAGATAAAATAGTATGTATTTCTCAGGAATAGCCATTGCTTTGGCCACATTTTTTATAATAGGTCTCTTCCACCCTATCGTCATCAAAACCGAATATTACTTCGGCACGCGTCCCTGGTGGGTCTTCCTCGTAGCAGGCATAGCCTGCATAGTCGGCTCTCTTTGCATTGAGAGCACGCTTGTCTCAGCCATCGTGGGTGTCATCGGTGCCTCGAGCCTATGGGCCATCGGCGAGTTGTTCGAGCAGAAGAAGCGCGTGGAGAAAGGTTGGTTCCCCCAAAACCCAAAGAGACAAAATATATAGAGTGGAAACGCGTCACATATGAGGCGGAAACGCGTCACATATGAGACGGAAACGCGTCACATATGAGGCGGAAACGCGTCACGTTTGAGACGCGATGCAATAAGGTCTTTTTTGATGAATCTGCATATAGAAAATAGAGGAACTTTACTGCTGTGTTCTGATGCTATAATATCCTCCATATCATAAAAAAATTAAAATTCATAGTTGTTCGTCCCTTTTTTAGTACCTTTGTGGGCACAAGACTATATCATTTAACTTATTAATTTATTAGTACAATGACAATCGATGAGTTTAACTTTGCCGGTAAGAAGGCAATTGTTCGCGTAGATTTCAATGTGCCATTGGATGAGAATGGCAACGTGACAGACGACACTCGTATCCGCGGTGCTCTGCCTACACTGAAGAAGATCCTGAACGACGGTGGCGCTCTGATCATGATGAGTCACATGGGTAAGCCTAAGGGCAAGGTCAATGCTAAGCTGAGCCTGAAGCAGATCGTTCCTAACGTGAGCAAGGCTCTGGGCGTTGACGTTAAGTTCGCTCCCGACTGTGGCAAGGCTGATGCCGAGGCGGCTGCACTGAAGCCCGGAGAGGCTCTGCTGCTCGAGAACCTCCGTTTCTATCCCGAGGAGGAGGGCAAGCCCGTTGGCGTTGAGAAGGGTACTCCTGAGTACGACGCTGCCAAGGCTGAGATGAAGGACCGTCAGAAGGAGTTCGCCAAGAAGCTCGCTTCTTACGCTGAGGTCTATGTCAACGACGCTTTCGGTACCGCTCACCGCAAGCACGCTTCTACAGCTGTCATCGCTGACTACTTCGACAAGGACCACAAGATGCTCGGCTACCTCATGGAGAAAGAGGTGAAGGCTATCGACAACGTGCTGAAGAACGCACAGCATCCTTTCACCGCTATCATCGGCGGCTCCAAGGTCAGCTCTAAGCTCGGTGTCATCAAGAACCTGCTCGACAAGGTCGACAACCTCATCATCGGTGGTGGTATGGGTTACACCTTCATCAAGGCTCAGGGTGGTCACATCGGCAACTCTCTACACGAGGACGAGCTCATGCCAGAGGCTCTGAATGTCATCAAGGCTGCCAAGGAGAAGGGCGTGAACCTCTCTCTGTCTGTTGCTACCGTTTGCGGTCAGGAGTTCAAGAACGACACGCCGCGTAAGGTATTCCCCATCGATCAGATTCCTGATGGATGGGAGGGCATGGACGCTTCTGAGCAGAGCCTGGAGAACTGGAAGAAGATCATCCTCTCTTCCAAGACAATCCTGTGGAACGGCCCTGTAGGCGTGTTCGAGCTCGAGAACTTCTCTCATGGCACTGGCGAGATCGCTAAGGCTGTGGCAGAGGCTACACAGAAGAACGGTGCTTACTCTCTCGTTGGTGGTGGTGACTCTGTTGCTGCTATCAACAAGTTCGGTCTGGCCGATAAGGTAAGCTATGTTTCTACTGGTGGTGGTGCTATGCTCGAGGCTATCGAGGGCAAGGTGCTCCCCGGTGTTGCTGCCATCAAGGGTTAAAAACCATTAGATAACTTTGGAAGTCCAGAAGTTCAGGAGACCATTAGTTTCTTCTGAGCTCCTGGACTTCTTTTTTATTAGGTCAAAAACACCTTATTGTGACGTGCGACGTGTGACAATGTGACGTTTTATGGGTACAATGATATTTTCCTGAAATAATATTTTGAACCAAAGAAAAATCTCACTATCTTTGCACAAAATCAAATACATACCATTATGACATCCATTACGGTAAATATTCCCAACTCAGACGTTAGCTTCTTCAAGGCTTTCTTGCATCGAATGGGATGGTCGATCTCGAGTGAGTCCAATAATGTCGAGAGCGCCAAGTCTACAGCTATTCAACCTCGGACATTTGATGAAGAGTTAGCACATATTGATGCAGCTTATGCTAAAGGACAAAAGATGCATCCTATGAATGAGACGCTCCAACTTTTCGAAAAAAGAATCAATAGCTATGACGATTGAGTTCAGCGATCTCGCTATTGATTCTTGGCTGCAAGACCTTGATTATACATTGTCTAAATTCGGAAGAAAAACGGCAGCGAAGAACGAGGCAGCCATGGAGGAACGTCTCAATTTTGTTAGAAAATATCCAGAGGCGGGGCATATAGAACTTGTCAGAGCTAAAAAGACTTATCGTTCTTTTCAGATAAGAAACACGCCCCTAAAGATAATCTATAGCATTACAGAACGTGATGACAAAATCATCATCGAAGATTTTTGGAATAGCTATCAGTCGCGAGAACATTTGGTAGGGAGAATTAAATGATAATCAAAAAAGACATATTCATCATCCTCATATTCTCATTGCTCTGTGCCACTGCAAAGGCACAGCGCAGTGAGATTTTTGTTTCTAACATTGCCTCCCTCCAGGTCATCCCTAACGACAACTGGCAGGAGCCGTTGCCCGTCATTGACCTCACGTCAGCTGACGACCACGTAGTCATTGCCTTCGATGAACTCTCACACGACTATCACCGCTACACCTACACCGTGCAGCACTGTGAGGCTGACTGGACGCCTTCGGAGGAGCTCTTGGAGAGTGATTATGTCGACGGGTTCGCTTCGGGCAACACCATCGACGACTATGAGCAATCGGTCAACACAAACACCCTTTACACCCATTATCGGCTGACGCTGCCCAACGACCGGTGCCGACTGAAACTCAGTGGCAACTACACCATGACGGTCTACGACGAAGACAACGACAACACACCCGTGCTCAAGGCTTGTTTCATGGTGACGGAACAATCGATGAAGAGCACGATGACGCAAACGACAAACACGGACATCGATATTAATGAAGGTCACCAGCAACTGAGCATCAGTCTCCATTTCGGCTCCATCCGTGTCACCTCGCCCGCAACACAGATCAAGACCGTCGTGCTGCAGAACGGACGGTGGGACAACTGTGTCAACAATCCCAAGCCACAGTATATCAAGGCCGACGGCATGATATGGGACCATAACCGCGACCTCATTTTTCCCGCTGGAAACGAATATCATAAGTTTGAGACCCTCGACCCGACACACACGACGATGGGCCTGCAGCGTGTAGGCTGGGATGGCAAACAGTATCATGCGTGGATCTTCACCGATGAGCCCCGGCCCCATTATCTTTACGATGAAGATGCCGATGGTGCTTTTTGCATCCGCAACTCCGACAATGTGAACATCGACACGGAGTGTGAGTATATCCAGACGCATTTCACGCTCAAGGCACCGCGTCAGAACGGGACGGTCTATCTCAATGGCGCCTGGACCAATGACCGGTTCGACAAGCGCGTCGAGATGACCTGGAACGAAAACGACGGCCTCTATGAAGCCGTCGTACCCTTAAAGCAAGGGTATTACAATTATCAATATCTTCTTATGCACCAGGATGGTACGCTCTCTCCCCTGCCTTCCGATGGCAGTTTCTATCAGACGGAGAACAGTTACCAGCTCCTCGTGTATTTCCGGGGACAAGGGGAAAGGACGGACAGGTTGGTGGGGTACGGGAAACAATGATGTCCTGACGGCCCCACCCTTAGTCCAACTGCTGGCCCTACCCTTTATCCCTCTCCCATCCAGGGGAGGGAGAGACATGTTTCAAGGGGGATACTATATTGAAAACACCTTATTGCGACGTGCGACGTGTGACAATGCGACAAAACCTGCGGTGCTTCGAGGCAACACCATGAATGCCGCAAATACCCGTTTATCCTTGTAATTACCCCCTCCCCTGGATGGGGGAGGGGTAGGGGTGGGGCCGTCAGGTGGTGGGGCCGTCAGTAGGCTCCTTTTATCCTATCCTCTCTCCTACCTTGATGATTTCAAGGTATGCGGTGCCGTCCTCAAGCTTGTCGAGCGAGCCGGAGAGGTATGCAATCTTGTCGTCGTTCGTCACATAACCTTTCTGACGAAGCATGCGGATGGCAGCATTGAAGATGGCATCGTGCGAGGCCTCCTCCTTCTGACGCACGGCAATGACACCATACGAGAGGTTCAGCCAACGCTGCAGCTTGTCGTTGTAGCAGATGGCGAGGATAGGCTTCGGACCACGGTACGAGGCCAGACAACGGGCAGTATAACCCGAGCGCGAGGCCGTGATGATACCCTCGACACCCAACAGACGTGTCGACTCGATGGCAGCATGCGAGAGGAACTCACGCTGCGTGCAGTGTTCGTTGAGTGGTATATTATAGATAGGGTCGAAATGCTGGCGGTCGCTCTCTGCCTGCTCAGCCACACGCGCCATGGTCTGTACCGCCTCCAAGGGATATTTGCCCGAAGCCGTCTCACCACTGAGCATCAGCGCGTCGGTGTTGCTATAAATAGCGTTGGCGATATCCGTCACCTCAGCACGTGTCGGACGCGGGTTGTTGATCATCGTATGCAGCATCTGCGTGGCGACGATCACGGGCTTATGGTGCTCCACACACTTACGGATGATCATACGCTGGATGCCCGGAATCTTCTCCACAGGTACCTCGATGCCGAGGTCACCGCGCGCTACCATGATGCCGTAGCTGGCCTTGATGATCTCATCGATATTGTCGACACCCTCCTGGTTCTCAATCTTCGAGATGATCTTGATGTCAGAGTGGTGCTCATCGAGAATCTTCTGCACCTCATGCACGTCGTCGGCCGAGCGCACGAAACTATGGGCGATGAAGTCGATATCCTCATCTATGGCAAGCAGGATATTGCGCTTGTCCTTCTCCGTCAGAGCCGGCAGGTCGATATGCTCACCGGGCACGTTGACACTCTTGTGGGCGCCGAGCACACCGTCGTTCTGCACCTCGACATAGACAGCGGGGCCTTCGACACCTGTCACCTTCATGTCGATGGCACCGTCGTCGAAGAGAATATCGTCGCCGACCTTCACGTCCTTGGCAAAGTCGGGGTACGAGACGTTGATGATGTCGTGCGTCGTATCCATCTCGGGGCGGCCGAAGATCTTCACTGCATCGCCCGTCTTATATTCGATAGGCTCCTTGACGTCCGTCGTGCGCACCTCGGGGCCCTTGGTATCAATAAGGATACCGATATGTGGGGAGACGGCACGCGTGTTCTTGATGATCGTGCGTATTCCATCAGATGTAGCATGCGCCGTGTTCATTCTGACAACATTCATTCCGGCATTGAAAAGGCCACGGATGAAGTCGGTATCACAACGGCGGTCGCTGATAGAACATACTATTTTTGTCTGTTTCATGAAACTATCCCAAATATAATAAATTTACGGCAAAGATAATGTATTTTTCCCGACCATGCAAATGTTTTAAGAGAAAAAAGGCCTCTCCCTAAAGCCTCTCCCCATCCCTCCCCCGTAGGGAGGGAGCCAAGCCACCCTATAGTACTATGTGCAATAACTGCGCAGCATCACCCCTTGGCTCCCTCCCTACGGGGGAGGGCTGGGGAGAGGCCTCTACGGTAACCTGTGCAAGCTGACCCGCCAATATCCATTCGTCAGCGCCACGGGGATGCGGAACGTGCCCACAGGTACGGCACGCGGTCCTTGCCCTATCGTGTCCATGGCAAGGAAATCACGGACAATGACCGTTGCCAGTTTCGTGGTGTCATCAACTGACGAGACATCATCGACCTTAATCTCTGCCGCATATTTCTTCGCTCGCAGTGAGTCTACATTCTCCTGGTCAACCTGGGCAGCAGCAAAGCGCAGCCACTGCTTACTCTGAGGTGTCACGAACGGCATGGCATCCTTAAACCGCCAGTTGAAATAAGCCACGGAGAACGAGTCAACCGCCTCCTGAGCATCATTCTCACCATGGTGGAAACAAGAGGTCAACAACAAAGCGACAATAAAAAATAATAATATCTTGCGCATAATAAATAATTGAACAAAGGTTTAGATTTTGGCCGTATTTTTGAACTGTCGGCCTCGAAGAGGGCGAACCTATAAAGGCCTGCACCCCGCCAAGGTTTGCCCTCTTCGAGGACACCAATCAAGTTACGGCACCCGCTCCTAAACCCCAGGTTACGTCGCTGCGCTCCTCACCTGGGGCTAACCATGTTTGCCCTCTTCGAGGGCATTCCCGTCACCTGGGGCTATCCCTGTTTGCCCTCTCTGGGGGCATTCCCGTCACCTGGGGCTATCCCTGTTTGCCCCATTTGAGAACCTCATCATCATCGCTTCACCCCTCCCTACGGGGGAGGGGAAGGGGGAGAGGCTAAAAAAAGGCTGCCACAGTCTTTCAACCATGGCAGCCTCTTCATTATATCATTGGAAAAAATTATTTACCTTTCTCCATGTCAGCCTTCAGCTTAGCGAGCACATCAAGGTCGCCAAGAGAAGTACCAGCCTGCACGTTGTTGATGACCGGAGTGTCATTCTGCTTGCGTGCACCACCGTTGTTATGACGGCGCGGACGTGGCTCGTCAGCACCCTCCTCGAACGTACGGCTGTGAGAGAGGATGATACGGTGAGAATCCTTGTTGAACTCAATCACCTTGAACGGCAGCTCCTCACCGAGCTTAGCCTGTGAACCATCCTGCTTAGTCAGATGCTTAGGAGTAGCGAAGCCCTCGCCGCCCTCGTCGAGCGTTACGACAGCACCCTTGTCCATCATCTCTGTGATCTTACCGTTGTGAACAGTACCCGGCTCGTAGATAGCCTCGTACTTATCCCAAGGATTCTCCTCCAGCTGCTTGTGGCCGAGGCTCAAGCGACGATTCTCCTTGTCGATCTCCAGCACGACGACGTCGATGTCAGCACCGATGGTAGTGAACTCAGAAGGATGCTTAACCTTCTTGGTCCAAGACAGGTCAGAGATATGGATCAGACCGTCGACACCCTCTTCGAGCTCGCAGAAGATACCGAAGTTGGTGAAGTTGCGGACCTTAGCGGTGTGCTTAGAGCCTACAGGATACTTCTGCTCGATATTCTCCCAAGGATCTTCCTTGAGCTGCTTCAGACCGAGGCTCATCTTGCGCTCCTGACGGTCGAGAGAGAGGATCACTGCCTCTACCTCGTCGCCCACGTGCAGGAACTCCTGAGCGGAACGGAGGTGTTGGCTCCAAGACATCTCGGAGACGTGGATCAGACCCTCAACACCGGGCTGGATCTCAACGAAGGCACCATAGTCGGCGATGACTACGACCTTACCCTTGACGTGGTCACCCACCTTGAGGTTAGGATCGAGGCTATCCCAAGGATGCGGAGTTAGCTGCTTGACGCCGAGGGCGATACGCTTCTTCTCCTCATCGAAGTCGAGGATAACGACATTGATCTTCTGGTCGAGGCTGACAACCTCGTGAGGATCGCTTACGCGGCCCCAAGAGAGGTCTGTGATATGCACGAGTCCGTCCACACCACCGAGGTCGACGAACACACCGTAAGAAGTGATGTTCTTGACAGTGCCCTCGAGCACCTGACCCTTCTCCAGGTGAGAGATAATTTCTTTCTTCTGTGCCTCCAGCTCGGCCTCGATGAGAGCCTTGTGAGAGACAACAACGTTGCGGAACTCCTGGTTGATCTTGACAACCTTGAACTCCATGGTCTTGCCTACGAACACATCGTAGTCGCGTATAGGATGGACATCAATCTGTGAACCGGGCAGGAAGGCCTCGATACCGAGCACGTCAACGATCATACCACCCTTCGTGCGGCACTTGATGTAACCCTGGAGCACCTCGTCGTTCTCCATAGCCTCGTTGATCTTCTCCCAGCTCTTAGCCAGGCGAGCCTTCTTGTGAGAGAGAACGAGCTGACCGTGCTTGTCCTCCTGGTCCTCAACGTAAACCTCAACCTTGTCGCCGAGCTTCAGGTCGGGATTGTAACGGAATTCAGAAGCGGGGATGATACCATCGCTCTTGTAGCCGATGTTGACCACCACTTCCTTCTTGTCGATAGAGATAACAGTGCCTTCTACAACCTCGTGGTCCTGAATCTTGCTCATGGTACCCTCGTAGGCCTTGGCCTGCTCTTCCTTGCTCACGCTGGAGCTTGTGCCATTCTCGAACTCATCCCAGTTGAAGTCGTCCAATGGCTTTACGTTCTTGATGTCGTTTAAATCTGACATAAATTAAATAATGTTGTTTGTAAATTAATAAAGTGAGACTTTATGTGAATTATTCGGGCACATGAAGTGCCTTCGCTAAATCGGGCGCAAAGGTACTGCTTTTTTACAGTCGTACGTCCGTTATTATTAGTCTTTTATAAATTATTAACTTTTTATTTAAAGTAGTACAGGAACTGTGCCTCGCCTTTCAATGCGGGCTTGCGCTGGCCCTCGATCTCGATGACGAAGTCGATGTAAGCCTTGCAGATGCCACGGAGGTTCTCAAGGTTGGCAAGAGATGCCTTCATGCGGATTCGGCTGCCGGTGATGACAGGCTGACCGAAACGCATCTTGTCCATGCCGTAGTTGACCATCATCTTCAGGTTGTTGACCTCCACAATCTCGTCCCAAAGGTGAGGAAGGAGGGAGAGAGTGAGATAACCGTGAGCGATGGTGCTCTTGTAAGGACTCTCCTTCTTTGCGCGCTCCACATCCACGTGGATCCACTGGTGATCGAGGGTGGCGTCAGCAAAGGCGTTGATGCGGTCCTGGTCTACCGTGAGCCACTCGGATGTGCCGAGCTCCTTGCCGATGTAAGTTGCAAACTCGTCGTACGAGTTGATAATTGTCTTCATGATATATAATGATTGATGTTTCTAATGATATATTCTCACATGGGATATTTTCCCACAATGATTATTCTCACACGTTTTTTCTCACACGGATCTTAAAGATTTTAAAGATGGCTACGCTATTCGCTACGCGGTGAAGCTATGGGTATGTGTAGCCGCGAAGCGGCGTAAAAATCTTTAAAATCTTTAAGATCCGTGTGAGAAAAAGATCCATGTGAAAAAATCTTTATGAAAACATCCGTGTGAGAAAGATCCGTGTGAGAAAGATCCGTGTGATAATCAATTCTTCAGATGCTCTTCGAACCATTGGGCAATCTGGCGGAGCAGATGGTTGCGGGTGTTGCCACCGAAGATGCTGTGGTTGCGGTTCGTATAGATGTTCTCCTTGAAATCCTTGTCGGCCTGGACAAGTGCTTCAGTATATTCGAAGGTGTTCTGCGGATGCACATTGTCGTCGGCAGAGCCATGACAGATGAGCAGGGCACCATTGAGCTTCGAGGCACGGCTGATCGGACAGTCGTCGTAGCCCGTGGGGTTCTCCTGCGGCGTACGCATGTAACGCTCAGTGTAGATCGTGTCATAGAAACGATAGCTCGTCGGCGGAGCGACAGCCACACCAGCCTTGAAGACGGGACGGCCCTCACTCATGCTCATCAGCGTGTTGAAACCGCCGTAGCTCCATCCCCAGATACCGATGTTGTTCTTGTCGACGTAAGGCAGTGTGCCGAGATAGAGCGCTGTTTCCACCTGATCCTTCGACTCGAGGTTACCAAGCTTCAGGTATGTGCACTTCTCAAACTCTGCGCCACGGCCACCTGTGCCACGACCATCGACACAGACCACGATGAAGCCTTGTTGGGCGAGATACTCGTCGAAGGCACCACCATTGCCCATCGATCCGGCATTCCACGAGTTGATGACCTGCTGGTTGCCCGGTCCACTGTACTGGAACATGATGACGGGATATTTCTTCGAAGCGTCGAAGTTAGCCGACTTGACCATCCATCCGTCGAGCTTCACACCCTCGGAGGTCGTGAAGGAGAACGTCTCCTTCTTCGTCCAGCCGTACTGTGCGATTTTTGCCTTCAGAGCCTTATTGTCCACATTGGTGGCAAGGACCTTACCGTCGTTGCTGCGCGTGGTATAGACATATGGCGTGTCGTAGTTGCTCCACGAGTTGAGGAAATACTTGCAGTCGCCGGAGAAGACAGCTGTGTTCCAGCCCTCCTGGTTCGTCAGACGCTCAATCCGACCGTTCTTGTGAGCCACATAGACTTGACGGTCGTGCGGGTTGAGGGCGGCAGCCTGGTAGTAGATGTCACCCGTGGCCTCGTCCATGCCATAGACGGCCGTGATGTCGTAGTTGCCCGGAGCGACCTTACGGAGCAGTTGTCCGTTGTGGTTGTAGACATAGAGGTGCATGTATCCGTCGCGGTCGGACGGTACGAGGATCGTACTGTTGCCGATCTTGATGCTTGCCACAGCCTCTTCCTCAACATATTTCTTCACGCTCTCTTTCAACAAGAGATGAGCCACCGTGCTGCGGGGGTTGACGGCGTAGAGGTTGAGCACGTCCTGATGGCGCGGCATGGTGTAGACGAGCACTTTGTCGGCATCGGGTGTCGGCATGATACGCGGCATGTATCCATCGACATCGATGGGCACCTGAAGTTTCTGGATGCGGTGACTCTTGATGTCGTAGCTCCATGCAGAGACCTTCGAGTTGTCCGTGCCGGCCTTCGGGTATTTGTAACTGTAAAGGCCCGGATATTCGGCATACTCCTTGCGCTCGGGGTTGCTGCCCTTGAAGAGCTGGAGGGAATATTGCTTCACGTCCTTCTCGTCGTAACGGAGCCAGCAAAGCATCGTGCCATCGGCATTGAACGTCATAGCGGTGTTGAACTCAAACTCCTCCTCATTGACCCAGTCGGGGATACCGTTGATGACCTCGTTGAACTTACCGTCTTTCGTCACCTGGTTCTCGGCATTGTCGTAGAGCAGTTTGACGAGGAAGATGTTGTTGTCGCGAACGAAGGCAACCTGCAGGCCGTCGGGCGACCATACGGGGCACTGCTGCGGGCCGCCGTCGGAGAGCTTCTCGAGCTTGCGGCTCTTGATCGTATAGATGTAGAAGTCGGCCTTGTAGGAACGGCGGTAAATGGGCTGGCGGTTCGTGGAGATGAGCATACGCGTTCCGTCGGGCGACATGATGTAGCCGTCGAAGGAGGTGATCTTCTCGCCCTGCGTGTGGTCGACATCGAAAAGCACGGTGGTCAGCTTGCCCGTCTTGAAGGAATATTCTTCTATCCGCTTGCCGTCGGCCGAGATGCGTGCATACTGGTCGGTGCCTTTGATCGGGTTGATACCCGTGACGCGCTCAGCTGCAAACTCACCCGACGTGACCTGCTTGAGCGTGATGGGCTCGGATGCAGCTACTGTGCCGGACAACATAAGCATTGATATAAAAAGAGAAAACAGTTTTTTCATGGTTCATTCATTAATGGGAACGTCGCCGTAAACGGCGACGCACGGAACTCCTTACTTGATATTAGCATCCTGTAGGCCGTAGTGCTTCTTCTTGTTCACGACAATGAGCAGGAGGCTGAGGACCACGGCGCAGCAGCCGAAGGAACAAAACACAGCCATACTCGTCGTGTAGGTCGGGTCAATGCCATTGAGATAACCGATGAGCACGGGGACGAGGGCGAGACCGATGTTCTGGATGAAGAAGATCGTTGCGTAGGCGGTGCCAAGGAGTCTCATCGGGATGATCTTCGGCACACTCGGCCACATAGCGGACGGCACGAGCGAGAAAGCGACACCCAGAAGGATCATGATGATGACAGCGAACCAACCATAAGGCAGGATATGGATAGCGAAGATGAAGTGGATGGCAGCGAGCATGGCGGAGCCGATGAGCATCAGCGTAGCACCCTTACCGACCTTGTCATAGAGCGAGCCAAAGAGCGGGGTGAGCAGGATCGTGCCGAAAGGAATGAGGCCCGGGATGATACCGGCTAGATGCTCAGGCACACCGTAGTTGGTGATCATGAGTTTCGTGGCGAACTTCAGGAAGGGGAACACGCCGCCGTAGAACAGCAGGCAGAGCAGTGTGATAAGCCAGAAGCCTGGGTTGGAGAAGATGATACCGAGATCGCGGAAATGGAACTGTCCATCCTCGTCAGCCTCTTCCTCCTGCTTCTCTTCTTGCTTCAAACTCTCGCCCTTTGCCACAGCAATGCTCTCGTCGAGTTTCTTATCCATGACCGTATAGACGATGAAGGAGAGGAAGCCGATGATGAGCAGCACGAGACCGAAAAGCACCGGTGCGCTGACCTTGTTGCCGAAATGCTGGGCAATAGGCAGAGAACCCATCATGGCGCCTGCCGTGCCGAGACGGGCGAGAGCCACCTGGATACCCATGGCCATAGCGAGCTCGTGACCGGTGAACCACTTCGTGATGATCTTTGACACAGTGATACCACAAATCTCACAGCCCACACCGAAGATGGAGAAGCCAATGGAGGCCACAGCGGCAGACATCGGGAGGTTGCCCTTGTAGATGAGCACGTTGAGGTAGACGGTACTGTCACCGAAGTCGTGACTGACACCGAAGTACTTGATGCTCACACCGATGACCATCAGTGCGCAGGCCATGATACCGGTGAAGCGGATGCCCATCTTGTCGAGGATGATACCACCGAAGAAAAGCATGAGCAGGAACACATTGATGTAGCCATAGGAACCGGAGAAGAAACCGTAGTCGGCAGAGGTCCAGCCGAGACCACCGGCGCTCTGACTTGTCTCCAGGATTTTCTCCAAGGGGTCCATGACATCGGTGATGAAGTAGCCCATCATCATCGTAAAAGCGACGATGAAAAGGGCCGTCCATCGTGCGCCCTTGCTGTCGCTCAGTATTCGTTGTAATTTCTCAACCATAATATAACTTTATTTTTTGTTTTCGAATTATTTCTTCAGCCAGCGGTCGAGCCAGTTGAAGAACGTGCGCTGCCAGAGGATACCATTCTGCGGTTTGAGCACCCAGTGATTCTCGTCGGGGAAGAGCAGGAGCTCTGCGGGGATTCCTTTCAGACGGGCAGCATTGAACGCACCGAAGCCCTGATTGGCATTGATGCGATAGTCCTTCTCACCATGAATGCAGAGGATAGGCGTGTCCCAGTTGGCCACAGCCTTGTGCGGACTGTTCTCATAGGTACGCTTGGCAGCCTCCGTAGCATCTTTGTTCCAATAGGCATCGTCATACTCCCAGTTGGAGAACCAAGCCTCCTCAGTGTCCGTGTACATCGACTCGAGGTTGAAGGCACCATCGTGAGCGATGAAGCACCTGAAACGCTTGTTGTGATGACCGGCAAGATAATAGACGGAGAAGCCGCCGAAGCTGGCACCTACAGCGCCGAGCTTATCCTTGTCGACATACGGCAGGTTGTTGGCTGCATCATCGATGGCCGAAAGATAGTCGCGCATGCACTGACCCGTCCAGTCCTGTGACACTTCCTCGTTCCAGGCAGAGCTGAAGCCGGGGAGACCGCGGCGGTTAGGAGCGACGATGACATAGCCGTGGGCAGCCATGATGGAGAAGTTCCAGCGATAGCTCCAGAACTGTGAGACAGGGCTCTGAGGACCGCCCTCACAATATAATAATGTGGGATATTTCTTTGAAGCGTCGAAATGAGGCGGAAGGATAATCCAGACGAGCTCCTTCTTGCCGTCGGTCGTCGGCACCCAGCGCTGCTGGATCGTCGGCAAGGCGAGCTGGTCAAAGATCTGCTTGTTCTCCTCGGTGATCTGCACAAGCTCCGATGCCTTGGCCTTCTTGTTGTTTGGCGTGAGGACATAGAGATCGTCGGGATGGGTCATCGAATGCTTCGTGACGAGCAGCGCCTTGTCCTTCAGACCGGAGCCCAGCATCTGCAATGAACCGTAGTCGGCCCACTCCTCTTTACTGATCTGCATGACCTTGCCTTCGAGGTTCGTTTGATAGACATTCTCCGTGGCATGCCAGCAGCCCGTGAAATAAATCGTCTTACTGTCGTTGGCCCACACGAAAGCGTCGACGTTGGAGTCGAAGCTCTCCGTGACATATTGTTTCTTGCCTGTAGCGAGGTTCATCACACAGAGGCGGTTGCGGTCACTCTCGTAGCCGTCGCGCGCCATGCTCTGCCAGGCGATGTAGTTGCCGTCGGGTGAGAACTGCGGGTTGACATCGTAGCCTACCTGCATATCACCGTTCTGATGGTTGACAGCCTGGTTACGCATACTCTTTGTCGGGTCGATCTTCGGCTCCTTGTAACCCTCAGGCTTGCAGAGGTTGCGTGTGGTCTTATTCGCCACATTATATAAATAGATGTCGGCATCCGTTGACACGGCATAGTCTACGCCCGTCTTCTTACGGCAGGTGTAAGCCACGTTCTTAGAGTCTTTGCTCCAGTCGAGCTGCTCAATGCCACCGAACGGTGCCATCGGGCACTCATAGGGCTCATCGTTAAGAATGTCGACTCCATCGCTGACCTTGTCTCCATTGACGTCAGCCACGAAAGGATGAGCCACGGTCTCCACGTAATGATCCCAGTGACGATAGTTAAGGTCGGTGATGACACGGCCTGTAGCCAATGGCAGGTCGTCGGGGTTCTTCTTGATTGACTCGTGGTAAGGCAGACTCTTGATGAGGATAACCTTGGAGCCGTCGGGCGAGAACTTGAAGGCCTCGATGTCGATTTTCGAGTCGGTGAGCTGCACACGGCTGCTGCCGTCGGCGTTCATCTTCCAAAGCTGACCGCCACGAAGGAAGGCAATTTTCTTGCCGCCCTCGATCCATGCGGGGTCTGACTCGCTCTTCTCATCCGTGGTGAGCAGTGTAGGTTTGACAATGGTCTTGCCCATCTTCACCGGCTGAACATAAAGCACGGTATGGCTTTTGTTGTCTTTCACACTGTAGTAAGTGACCTGGTAAACGACCTGCTTGCCGTCGGGCGATGCCACAGCCGTACCAATACGACCCATGGCCCACAGAGCCTCGGGAGTCATCAAGTCAGACTTTAAAGTGATATTGTTCTTTCCAATCATGGTAGCAGCGTCCGTCTTAGGCACTCCTAAAAGCATGGCACCCAAGACCAAAGCTATTGTTTTGTTCATTGAAATTTACATTATAAGGGTTTAAGTGCAGTGGCCGCCCCCTCATCCCCCCATTCATCGGGGGGCAGGAATGTACCGGCCACCAACCACTTGCAGTGGCCGGCCTTTTACCGGCCACCAACCGCACTCGAAAACCACCGGTTTTAATTACATTTACGGATGGTGGCCGGTACAAGACCGGCCACTGCACTGATGTTTATTTTCTACGGTTCTGCTGTTGCTTCATCTGCTCCTGCTGCATCTGCTGAAGAGCCTGCATGCGGGCAGCGAGACCACTCATTTTCTTCGGGTTGGCCGCATTCTCCTTGTAGCGACGCTCAAGGATAGCCAGCAACTTCTCATCGTTTGTCGTCTTACGGAGCACAAACATGATGATGGCTGAGAAGAGCAGTGAGATGAAATAGTAGAAGTTCAGACCTGCCGAGTAGTCGTTGAAGATAAAGAAGAACATCAACGGCATGAGATACATCATCCACTGCATCATCTTCATCTGTTCTGCCTGCTGACCTACCATCTGGTCTTTCTGCAGCTGCATCGTGAACCACGAGTAGATGAGCTGGGCAGCAACGAAGAGGATACAGGTCAGCGAGAGGTGGTCGCCGATGATGGGCAGTGTCCTACCCCACTCGATGATCGGGTCATAAGTGGAGAGGTCGTGAATCCACAGGAAACTCTCACCACGGAGCTGGATGGCATTAGGCACAAAGTTGAACATGGCAATCCAGATAGGCATCTGTATGAGCATCGGCAGACAGCCGGAGAGCGGCGACACACCATACTTGCTATACTCTGCCATCATAGCCTGTTGCTTCTGCATGGCATCCTCGGGCTTGTCGTATTGCTTCGTGGCTTCGTCGAGCTTCGGCTTGAGCACACGCATCTTAGCCGACGACATATAGCTCTTCTTGACCATCGGGTATGTGATGGCTTTGAGCAGCAACGTGATAAGGATCAAGACGATACCCATGTTGAAGCCCCAAGATGTGAGCCATGTGAAGACAGGTATCGTGAACCAACGGTTGATGATACGGAAGAGCGGCCAGCCAAGGTAGACGAGCTTCTCCATGTCGAGATCCTTACCGAAGGTGCTCTCTTTCTCCACCTTCTTCAGGGTATAGAAGTCATTCGGACCATAATAGAACTCGAGCTCTGTGGCTTTTCTGCCCGACGGGTCGAAGGCCGTCTTCAGACCAGCCTTGAAATCCTTAAGGTAACGAACCTTCCAATTGTCCTGCGACTCCTTATTATATACGGTGCTCTCAAGGTCAGCGCCTTTGTCGAAACCATCCTTGGAGATGATGACGGAAGAGAAGAACTGATTCTTAAAAGCTACCCAGTCCATCGGTTCATCGGTCGTCTTCTGCTTCGAGGATGCCTCACTCAGATAGTCGGTGCCGCCCTCAGAATTCTTCCAGTCGAGACGGGCATAGCGGTTCTCGAAGTTAAAGCCACGCTCCTGCTGACGCACCGTCTCGTGCCAGTCGATATTCACGCGGGCAGTGTTGGGATCGAAGAGTCCAGCCATGCCTACGGTCTTCAGACTGAGGTGGAGCATGTAGTCCTTGCCCAGACGATAGTTGAGAATGAGTTTCTTACCCTGTCCGGCCTCTGCGGTCATCGTGACGGTAGAGTCGGTGACGGCCGATGGCGTGAAATAAAGATCAGACGTGCTGATGTTCATCTCCTTGGCGATGAGCGTGTAGTCGAGTGACTGACGGTTTCCCTCAAAGAGCGTCACACCCTTGAGGTCGTCGTGCTTACCGCTCATGTCTGCCATGTTGTGACCGATGAACTGGCGCGAGCCTTTCTGATTCTTCAGATAAGCCTTCACAACAGTAGCACCCTTCGTAGAGAGGGTCAGCGCCACCTTATTATTACTGAGAACGATGTTCTGTGCTTTTCCTATGAGCGCATTGTGGAAGAGAGCCGTGGTGTCACTGGCCACCTTCTGCTTCACCTCCTGCTGGCGCTTGAAAGCCGCTACCTTGGCAGCCTTCTCGGCTTTGGCGCGGTTAGCCTGTGCAATAGAGTCTTTGACAAACGCCGCGCGCTGCTCCTCTTTAGACGGCTGCGAGTAGATGCTGAAGCCAATGAGCACCGCGGCAATGAGTACAAAGCCTATGATTGAATTCTTGTCCATTTATTTCTTCTGATTTTCAATAGCGGTCTTCACAAAGTCGACGAAGAGCGGATGCGGATGGAGCACCGTAGACTGATACTCGGGGTGGAACTGCGTGCCGATGTACCACTTCAACGACGGGATCTCAACGATTTCCACGAGATCGCTCTCGGGGTTGCGGCCGACGCACATCATGCCGTTGCGCTCAAACTCCTTCTCATAGTCGTTGTTGAACTCGTAGCGATGACGGTGGCGCTCCTGGATATGCTCTTGCTTATAAATATTGAACACGCGCGAACCTTGTTTTAAATCGCACTCATAGGCGCCAAGACGCATGGTGCCGCCCATGTTCGTGATGTTCTTCTGCTCCTCCATGATGTCGATGACATTGTGAGGTGTCTTCTCGTCCATCTCACGGCTGTTGGCATCCTTATAACCAAGAACGTCGCGGGCGAACTCGATGACCATCATCTGCATGCCGAGGCAGATACCAAAGGTCGGGATGTCGTGCTCACGGCAGTATTTGGCAGCCACGATCTTACCCTCGATACCACGCTGACCGAATCCCGGGCAGATGACGATACCGTCCTGACCTTTCAGCTTCTCTGCCACATTCTCGTCGGTGAGGAACTCAGAGTTGATAAAGGTGATGACCGTCTTGTGGTCATTGTAAGTACCAGCCTGAGAGAGACTCTCGCGGATACTCTTATAAGCGTCCTGCAGATCATACTTACCCACGAGGCCGATATGTACTTCATCGGTAGCTTTCTTTCTGCGCTCAAGGAAGGCTTTCCACGGGCCGAGCGTCGGTGTAGGACCTATCGGCTCACCTACCTTACGCAGGATAGCTGCATCGAGGCCTTGGTTCTGCATGTTCACCGGCACCTCATAGATGCTCGGCAGGTCCTCGCTCTGCACCACGCAGTCGAGATCTACATTACAGAAGGCAGCCACCTTCTTGCGGATGCCGTCGTCGAGATGCTTCTCTGTACGGAGCACGAGGATATCGGGCTGGATACCGACGCTCTGCAGCTCCTTCACACTGTGCTGAGTAGGCTTGGTCTTAAGCTCACCGGCAGCACGGAGGTAAGGGATGTAAGTGAGGTGGATGTTGACAGCTCTCTTGCCGAGCTCCCATTTCAACTGACGGATAGCCTCGAGGAACGGGGCACTCTCGATATCACCGATGGTACCGCCAATCTCAGTGATGACAAAGTCATAATGATACTTTGTTCCTAGCTGTTTGATATTGCGCTTGATCTCGTCCGTGATATGAGGCACAACCTGAATGGTCTTGCCGAGGTAGTCACCACGACGCTCCTTGTCAATGACAGCCTTATAGATACGGCCTGTAGTCATTGAGTTGGCCTTCGTGGTCTTGATATCCGTGAACCGCTCGTAGTGGCCAAGGTCGAGGTCGGTCTCCATACCATCGACCGTGACATAGCACTCTCCGTGTTCATAAGGGTTAAGCGTGCCCGGGTCGATGTTGATATAAGGGTCAAACTTCTGGATAGTAATGTTGTAGCCTCTTGCCTGAAGAAGCTTTCCTATAGACGATGAAATGATTCCCTTGCCCAGTGAGGAAACCACACCGCCAGTGACGAAAATGTACTTTGTTTCTGCCACGTTCTTGAGGATTTAATATGATTATAAAATTTTGTTGCAAAGATACTGCTATTTTGCGAGATACGCAACAATTCATTTTATTTCTTTTTGAATTGTCTTTCATTATTGCTACCTTTGCAACTGATTATTTATCATTTTGAAGATTGCTTACTTTATGATGCATCGTATAGATCGAAATATTTGCCAGAATATTTTTCTCCTTGTGGCTCTGATCTCTGTGTCTTTATGGGCAGAAGCCACACCGCAACGCCGTTGGCATGGATTATCAGGCAATGGTGAAAGCCGCATCATGCGCAAATATGTCGATTCTCTCCTTCTTTTCCGTGATTCTCTCTATAGAGACTCAGTACATGCCACAGCCATCAAGCCAATCGATGCAGCTCCTTATTTCTTGCCTTTCACGTTTTATGAAGGCGTGACGGATAATGCGTTGTCGCTTGGTAAGAGCCTGAGCCCTACTGACAGTACCCTACTCTCGCTCTATCTTGCTCACCCCGAATGGGTGGAGAACACGCAGCACCGACTGGAGACGACCGGACCCATCATCCGACCAAAAACCGTTAAGGAAAGCCCTACGACTGTTATCGAAAAGGAATTACCGAAAGAGCCTGAGCGCCAGCCTATTGACCTCATTGTCTTCAAGCCAAACTTCTGGTCGTTCGGCGGAGATTACTATTTGCAGTTCCTGCAAAACTATCTGTCCGACAACTGGTACCAAGGAGGAGAAAGCAACTACTCCATGATGGGCTCCGTAACGCTGACAGCCAACTATAACAATAAGCAAAAAGTGAAGTGGGATAACATGCTGGAAATGAAGTTTGGCATGCAGACGTCGAAGAGTGACTCAATCCACAGTGTCAAGCCTACAGAAGATATGTTGCGATACACGGGAAAGCTCGGTCTGCAGGCTGCCAGCAAATGGTATTACACCTTCCAGCTCATTGCTCAGACACAATGGGCACGCCACTATAGCTCGAATAGTCATGTTGTGCAATCGGATCTTTTCTCGCCTCTCAACGTCAACCTCTCCGTCGGTATGGACTATTCTGTCAACTGGCTCAAGGGAAAGCTCAAGGGAAGTATCCACCTTGCCCCATTTGCCTACAATTATAAATATGTGGGCCGACTGGCACTCGCTACGAACAATGGCATTGACGCCGGACATCACTCACTGAACGACTTCGGTTCGCAGACAACGATTGATCTGACGTGGAACTTCTCGGATAATATCTCATGGAAGACACGTCTTTACGGATACACCACCTATAAACGAACGGAGGCTGAATGGGAGAATACGCTTACATTCCAGTTCAATCGCTACCTGGCTACAAAGCTCTTCCTATATCCCCGCTTCGATGACGGTCGAACAAGAGACGACAAACTCGGCTACTGGATGTTCCGAGAGTATTTCTCCATCGGCTTTTCCTACAGCATATAATGTCCGATAACGAACAATGCAATAAAAAACACGCTTAAACATAAAATAATGCACATTTAATTTGCAAATGTGCAGTTTAGGTATTAACTTTGCACGCAAAATCGAAATTTGTGCAATGACAAATACACCAAGTTTCAATAAGCTGCTTGAAGATACCATCATCAAGAACTGGTATAAAGATGCCCTGACAGATTATAAGGGTGCAACGCTCCAATATCATGATGTAGCCCGCAAGATCGAGAAGCTACACATTATGTTTGAGAGTATTGGCCTTCAGAAAGGGGATAAAGTGGCACTTTGTGGACGCAACAGTTCGATGTGGGCGTGTGCTTTTCTGGCAACACTCACCTATGGTGCTGTTGCTGTGCCTATTCAGCATGAATTCACTCCCGACCAGATATATAATGTGGTGAACCACTCCGACGCCCGCTTGCTCTTTGTAGGTGATGTTGTGGCTACTCAGCTCGATTATGAGCAGATGCCGCATTTGGAGGGAATCATCTATATCCCCGATTATTCCATTGTACTAAGTCGTTCGGAGATAATTACTTATGCCCGTGAGCATCTTAACGAGGAGTTTGGCAAAAAATATCCCAAATACTTCCGTAAGGAGCATGTTCACTATTATGAAGACAAGTCGGACGACTTGGCGATGATAAATTATACCAGTGGTACTACAGGCTTTTCCAAGGGCGTGATGCTCCCCTACCGTGTGATGTGGAGTAACATCACTTACTTGGAGCATGTCTTGGGCAGCAAGCTCCCCAAAGAAGCTGATGCCCTGTGTATTCTTCCAATGGCTCATATGTATGGACTGAGCTGTGAGTTCTTGTTGCAGTTCTGCCTGGGTCATCATCTTTTCTTCCTCACCCGTCTGCCGAGTCCTACTGTCATTCAGGCAGCCATGGCCGACGTTCATCCGTGCGTGGTGGTCTCTGTACCTCTTATCATCGAGAAGATTATCCGCAAGAAGATCTTCCCATTGCTCAATACCCGGCTGCGCTTGATGATGCATATGCCGGGCATCGGCAAGAAAGTGCGTGACCACGTGTGTCAGCTCGTCAAGGAAGAGATGGGTGGCAATGCTTACGAGATCATCGTAGGTGGTGCAGGCCTGAGCAAAGAGATAGAGTCTTTCCTCGTAGAGATAGGATTTCCTATCACCATCGGCTATGGCACAACAGAAACCGGGCCTATGATCTCTTACTCCGACTGGCACGACTTTGTACCGGGCTCTTGTGGAACGGTGGCTGAAAATATGGAGATCAAGGTGCTGAGCAAAGATCCAGAGCATATCCCCGGAGAAGTCATCACCCGTGGATTGAATGTCATGGACGGCTATTATAAGAATGAGAAAGCTACCCATGCCGCACTCGACAGTGAGGGATGGTTCCACACCGGCGACTTAGGACGCATGAATCCTGATGGACATCTCTTCATCGTAGGACGTATCAAGAACATGCTCCTAGGCTCCAACGGACAAAACGTCTATCCCGAAGAGATAGAAGACAAGCTCAACTCTATGGCAATGGTCGGTGAGAGCCTTATTGTGCAGAGAGGCGACAAGCTCGTCGGACTGGTTTATCCCGATTTCGACGCTGCCCATCAGCTTGGATTCAGTGAAAATGACCTCAGTAGTATCATGGAGCAAAACAGGCAGGAGCTGAACAAGCAGCTACCTTCTTTCTGCAAGATCAGCGAGATACAACTCCACGATACAGAGTTTGAAAAAACGCCGAAAAAGTCGATTAAGCGCTATCTCTACGCAGAAAAAGCGAACGATTGATCGTAATATAAATAGACCGTATTATTAATACCGAAGATATTTACACATGGAAAAGATTCCAAGTTTCAATCAACTAATCCAAAACAGCATCATTAAGAATTGGGAGCGCGATGCGTTGACCGATTATAAGGGTGCTACACTGCAGTATCACGATGTGGCGCGAAAGATAGAAAAGCTTCACATCATGTTCGAGAGTTCAGGAGTGCAAAAAGGTGACAAGATTGCGCTTTGTGGTCGTAACAGTGCCGCATGGGCAGCTGCTTTCCTCGCTGTGCTCACTTATGGTGCTATCGCTGTGCCTATCCTCCACGAGTTCACGCCTGATCAGATTCATAACATCGTCAACCACTCAGATTCTAAGTTGCTCTTCGTAGGTGATGTCGTGGCTACTCAGGTCGACCCCGAGAAGATGCCGGGACTTGAGGGTATCATCTACATCCCCGACTACTCGTTGGTCATTTCCCGTACTGACAAGCTTACTTATGCCCGCGAGCACCTCAACGAGATGTTCGGCCACAAATATCCGAAATATTTCCGTAAGGAGCATGTCCACTATTACATCGAGCAGAATCCCGATGAAATGGCGCTTATCAACTATACGAGTGGCACGACGGGATTCTCCAAAGGTGTGATGATTCCTTACCGTGCGTTGTGGAGCAACATCGATTTTGCGGAGCATGTGATGGGCAAATACTTGAAAGCAGGTGACAATGTCATCAGTATCTTGCCGATGGCTCATATGTATGGCATGTCCTTCGAATTCCTTTTTGAATTCCTTACGGGTTGTCATGTATATTATCTCACACGTATTCCCTCCCCTGCTATTGTTGCCGCTGCATTCTCAGATGTGAAGCCTCGTATCATCATCTCTGTGCCGCTTATCATCGAAAAGATTATTAAAAAGAAGGTGTTCCCGAAGTTGCAGGATCCACGCATGCGCTTGCTGCTGAAGATGCCGGGTATCAACAAGAAGATCTACGAGCGTATCAATGAGCAGGTGACGAATGCCTTCGGTGGCAACTTCTATGAGGTCATCATCGGTGGAGCTGCCTTCTCCCAAGAGGTGGAGCAGTTCCTCCATCGCATCGGTTTCCGCTATACGGTTGGTTATGGCGCTACAGAATGTGCCCCGATCATCGGCTATGAGGACTGGTCACGTTTTGTACCTGGCTCGTGTGGCAAGGCCGTTATCCACATGCAGGTGGAGATAGACAGCCCCGACCCTGCCAATGTGCCGGGAGAGATCCTTTGCAAAGGCCCTAACGTCATGCTTGGCTATTACAAGAACGAGGAAGCCACGAAGGCCGCCATCGATGAGAACGGCTGGTTCCATACAGGTGACCTCGGACTGATGGATGCTGAAGGCAACATCTTTATCAAAGGCCGTTCGAAGAATATGCTGCTTGGCTCCAACGGTCAGAACATCTACCCGGAAGAGATTGAGGACAAGCTCAATTCGCTGACGCTGGTCAACGAGAGCGTCGTCATACAGGAAGGTGACAAGCTCGTCGGTCTTGTGCATCCAGACTATGACACTGCCAAGAGCATGGGACTGAACGACAGCGATATCAAGGATATCATGGAGCAGAACCGCAAGACGCTCAATGCAGAGCAGCCAGCCTACTGTCGTCTGTCAGAGATAAGAATTCATGAGGAAGAGTTTGAGAAGACTCCGAAGCGGTCTATCCAACGATTCCTATATACAAAATAGTCAAAAAACGCCGTACTTCAATCACATTGAAGAACGGCGTTTTTTGATGTAGTTCTGTGCGCCGACCCTTTAGGTCGGCGTTACAGTTTATCTATTTTTTGCCATGAACTCCTCTACATCCTTCGGATGATAAGGGATGCGGTCTTTGCCAATGAAGCGGCAACCATCCTTTGTTATGAGAAGGTCATCCTCGATACGTATACCGCCGAAGTCCTTGTAGGTCTCGAGCTTATCGAAGTTGATGAACTCCTTGCAGTGGCCTGAAGCCTTCCAGTCATCAATGAGGTCAGGGATAAAGTAGATACCCGGCTCATCTGTTACTACAAAACCTTCCTGCAAGCGACGGCCCATACGCAGGCAGTTGGTGCCGAACTGCTCAAGGTTAGGACGAACCTCATCGTCGAAGCCTACGTTGATCTGGTCGAACGACTCCATGTCGTGCACATCCATACCCATCATATGACCGAGGCCATGAACCATGAACATAGCATGAGCACCGGCTGCTACAGCTTCCTCCGTGTCACCCTTCATCAGACCGAGCTCCTTCAGACGATCAGTAATCAATCGGCAGACGCCAAAGTGGACATCCCACCATTTTACACCAGGCTTAGCCACTGAAAGTGCATAGTCGTGAGCCGCCTCGACAATAGAGTAGATCTCCAACTGACGCTGGTCGAAGTGACCGCTGACTGGGGTCGTGCGGGTGTTGTCGGAGCAATAATGATCTAATGTCTCCGCACCGGCATCGCAGAGCATCAAACGGCCAGCCTCCAGTTTGTTCTGTGAAGGCGCACCATGCATGATCTCGCCATGCTGTGAGAGAATAGTTGGGAAACTTACCATAGAGCCATAAGCATTGGCAATGCCATCGAGTGTACCAGCGATTTCCTGCTCCACTACTCCCGGGCGGCACATACGCATGGCTGTGGTGTGCATCTTATAACCGATGGCAGCGGCACGCTCGAGCTCGTCAATCTCTTCCTGTGACTTCGTAGAACGCATCTTCACGACAGCCTTGATGAGATCCATCGAAGCGCTCTCCTTCTGCTGATTCGGATGGATACCAAGGAGGTCAAAAATCTGAATTTTGATATCGGCGCGGTAAGGCGGGAGGAAATGAATCTTACGATGCAGACGCATGGCATCGTTGCAGATGGTCTTCAAGCTCTTCATAGGAGCTGAGTTGCTGACACCTACCTGCTCAGCCATGTCGTGAACACTGTCCACAGAACCATACCATACGATATCGTCAATATCAATATCATCACCAACGAGGGTCTCAATGTCGTTGTCGACATCGATCACACCTACGAGACCATCACGCTGCTGACCGAAATAATAGAGAAAGGAAGAATCCTGGCGGAATGGATAATATGTGTTGTTGGGGAAATTGGCTGGTGATCCGTTGTTACCAAAAAGCAGAATTACGCCATTGCCAACGAGCTTCTTAAGCTCTGCGCGGCGTTCAATGTAAGTTTCTTTTTTGAACATAATGTAAACGTTTTGGTTACTTTTATTGGCAAAGTTACAAAATTCAGAATAAATAGTCGTATCTTTGCAGAAAAATAACAATTTTTATGCAGATTGATCCTCACTCAATGGGTTTGGTACTTGAAGGTGGTGGCATGCGGGGAGTTTTTACGAGTGGCGTGCTGGACGCATTTATGAAGTACAACCTGTATTTTGACTATGTCGTAGCAGTCTCGGCAGGAGCCTGCAATGGCATGAGTTATATCTCTCGCCAGCCTCGCCGCGCGAGAATCTCTAACATTGATTTCCTCGCACGATACAATTATATAGGTTTGCGCCATTTGGTGACGCAAGGTTGCATTTTTGACCAGAAACTGCTCTACGACCGTTTTCCTAACGAGCTCATTCCCTTCGACTATGAAGAATTCTTCAAACATTCAGCAGGATTTGAGATGGTGACGACCAACTGTCAGACGGGGCAAAGCGAATATCTCACGGAAACGCACGACCGGCAGCGGGCCTGCGACCTTGCGCGTGCCTCGAGCTCTCTGCCCTATGTGAGTAAGATTACATGGATCGACGGCAAACCAATGCTTGACGGTGGCATTATTGATTCTATACCTGTGCGCCGCGCACAAACCACGGGGCACAAGTTTAATGTCGTTGTCACAACCCGCAACTATGGCTATCGGGAGCAAGGGCGCGACCGCAAACAGCCGCGTTTCATCTATCGTAACTACCCTCGCCTGCGTGTTGTCCTCAGCCATCGCATCGAAGCCTATAATGAACAGTTGCAGATGGTCGAGGATTTAGAGCGCAATGGAGAAATCTTTGTCATTCGCCCTAAGCGGCCGATGGAGGTACATCGCATAGAGAAAGATGTGGCAAAGCTTGAACGTCTTTACGAGGAGGGATTCCAGTTGGGCGAAGCTTTCTGCACACAGGGATAGTCATTGTTTATCGTTCGGCGAACAATCGTTTGTCGAACGGCAGACAATCGTTCGGCGTTCGTCGGACAATCGTTTGTCGAACGTCAGACAATCGTTTGGCGTTTGACAAACGATGAAAGAAGGATTGAAGAAATGTAATAACAAACTTGAAAATATATACGCAAAAAGCGGTAAGAACTTTCGCTCTTACCGCTTTTTAGGTCGGGATTACTGGACTCGAACCAGCGACCTCGCGCCCCCCAGACGTGTGCGCTACCAACTGCGCTAAATCCCGTTCCTTAATTGCGAGTGCAAAGGTACTGCGATTTTCCGACATGACCAAATATTCTTACGACTTTTTTATTCGTTTGCTATATTTAAGCATAATAATAAGGCACCAACTCACGTTTTATAGACATATTTCGTAAATTTGCATGTCCAAGAATATTATAAATATGAGGAAATACTTCTTTCTGCTTCTTACCTCAGTACTATTGATGAGCGCATGCTCAAGTTCTGACGATATCAGTTCTTCGCGCACTACCTCTTCTTCGGAAGGGGCAGTGGATACCGCCACCCTTACGGACAGCTATACCTACGAGTTGCCCATCATCTTCCATGTGCTCTATAATAATAAGGACGATGAGAAACAACATATCCCTTACCAAAGGATAAGTAATCTCGTTCAATATGTCAACGAGATCTATCAGGGTGGTATCTACGGTGAGAGCGAAAATGTACATGTTAAGTTCGTGCTCGCCACAAAAGACGAGAACGGAAAGACGCTCGAACATCCTGGTGTGGAGTATGTAAAGTATACGGGCGAATACCCCATTGATGTTAATAAGTTCATGACCGACGAGACGGGAGCGAACGTAAAATATATCTGGGAGCCAAACGATTACATCAATGTGATGATGTTTAACTTTAAGAGCACCGACAGCAAATCGATCACCCTTGGCATGTCTCATATGCCTCAATCCATTAAAGGTGATCATGAGCTAGAAGGATTAGGAACCATTAGTACTCCCAATGTTACGAAGGCAAACCTGCGCTTTGCTTACTGCTCAGCGATCAACAGTCTGTATGCCAATAAGTCGTCAGACGGTGGTTATTATCAGAGTGACCGCTATACGAATGCCAATCATCAGATGACGACATACACAAGTGCAGACATCGTGATGACAATAGCCCATGAGCTCGGTCACTATCTCGGGCTCTATCATGTATTCACGGAAGCTCGTGGAAACAGCGACAACGACAGCGTTGACCCCGTAGACTCCTGTGCAGACACAGATTATTGCACCGACACACATTCATACAACCGCGCCGATTACATGAAATATCTGGAGTATGAGGCTTCGAAGACCCAATACCTAGATCCCTTGCTCATACGCTATTCATGCGACAGCGTGAAATATGAGGCTAACAACATTATGGACTATAGTGTGTGCTTAGGTTACAAAATCACACCTGAGCAGAAAGCCCGTATCCGGCACGTGCTCTATTATTCTCCACTTATCCCCGGCCCTAAGAAATACCGCACCACGAGAGCTGCGGCTGTGAGTGGACCTGTAGATATTAAGATTACAACCATCAAATAAAATATAGAGAAATATCATGACAACATATGAGATAATAGCCCCTGAAACTTTATCGGCTGACATCAATCTCCCCGCTTCAAAGAGTATCAGCAACCGGGCGCTCATCATTCACGCGCTCAGCGGCGGGCAATTGCCCAAGAATCTTTCCGACTGCGACGATACACGCGCCGTCATCAATGCTCTGCGCGACATGCCGGAGACAATCGATGTGGGTGCAGCAGGCACTGCCATGCGCTTTATGACCGCCTACCTCGCCGTGACCGATGGTGAGCACACAATCACCGGTTCAGAGCGTATGCGCCATCGGCCAATCGGCGTGCTTGTCGATGCGCTGCGCATGCTTGGAGCCACCATCGACTATGTAGCCGACGAGGGTTATCCCCCACTCCACATCCAAGGGCATTCTTTGCCGGGTGGAAAATTAGAGATACCCGGAAACGTCAGTTCACAGTTTATCTCAGCCCTGCTGCTCATCGGCCCCGTCATGCAGTTGGGCTTATCTCTGCATCTGACCGGAGAGATCGTATCGCGACCTTATATCGACCTGACGATCCATGTCATGCATGGCTTCGGCGCTGAGGTCGACTGGACAAGTCCCGATACCATTGAAGTACAGCCCAAGCCCTACAATGACGCGCCCTATCTCATTGAAAATGACTGGAGTGCCAGTTCTTACTGGTACGAGCTCGCATCTCTCTACCCCATCAGTGAGGCACATGTAGGTTTGCGTGGACTTGAGGACAGTTCGCGGCAGGGCGACTCCGTTGTCAAATATATCTTCTCTTTGCTTGGCGTGAAGACGACTTTCGACGAGCCGCATACGGGTAAGCCTACGACGGTACGTCTGACGCGGCATCTCGATTCCGTGGCGCAACTAAGCTATGACTTCATCAACTGTCCCGACCTTGCTCAGACTGTTGTGGCAACTTGCTGCGGACTCGGTGTGACCTTCCACTTCACGGGCCTCGCCAGTCTCCGTATCAAAGAGACAGACCGCCTCGTGGCCTTGCAGAAAGAACTCCGCAAGCTCGGATATTTCCTTCAGATTCTCAATAATGAGGAGTTGTTGTGGGATGGTGCTACTTGTGAGCCATCGATGGAGCCCATCGACACCTATGAGGATCACCGCATGGCCATGGCATTGGCTCCGTTGGCTGTCAAGTTCCCAAGACTGAGAATCAACAACCCGGAAGTGGTGACAAAGTCATATTCCGACTTCTGGAAAGACCTGCGCAAAGCAAGTTTCACCATCAATAAGATTTGAAAATTCAATAAGATTTGAGAATAAATAAAGTCTGAGAATAATTATATGATATACTTAGTTCTTTCTCTCGTTGTTCTCGGCCTCTTCTGTGCTTTCCTCGGCTATCGCTCGCATAAACGGGGAGAAAGCCAGGAGATCGTCATTGGTGAGGGTGACTGCACACGCTGCTCTCCTGACAACGTCATGTGCGAACAGGAATGTATGCTCAAGGCTGCCACCGAGCCCGTGGAATATTTCGATGATGAAGAGCTTGATGCATATAAAGGAAAAGCTTCTGACAGTTACAATGAAGAAGAAACGGCTCAGTTCGCTGAGGTGTTGGAAACGCTGCGCCCTGAGGAAGTGAAGGCATGGAACCGCAGCTTAATTCTTCGGGGTATCAATATGCCGGATGGTATTAAGGATGAATATATCTCGCTCGCCACTTCATAAGATACTTTTCTTCACCCTCACTGCCACCATGATTATCATCGTATTGGCAGGGTGTTCGACGGCCAAGAATACGGCCGCCACAAGGTGGTGGCATGCCTTCAACGCCCGATATAACACCTACTATAACGGCACTTTGGCATATATCGACGGCTCATTGGAAAAGGAGACGGGCAATCAGGACAACTACACGGACATCATTCCACTCTATACGGTTGGCAACAAGAACAGTCGCGAACTCGGCAAATCAAACTTTGACCGTGCCATTCTCAAGGCCGAGAAAGCCATCGACCAGCACAGCATCAAGGCACGGCCCCAATGGAACTCGAACCGACGAAAGACTGATAAAGACCGTGAATGGCTCTCACGCCGCGAATACAACCCTTTTCTTTGGAAAGCATGGATGCTCATGGGGCGCTCACAATTTCATGAGGGAGCCTTCGACGACGCCATCTCTACATTTGCATACATGAGCATGCTCTATCGCACCCAGCCAGCCATATACTCCAAGGCGCAGGCTTGGCTTGCGAAGAGTTATATCGAGAACGGACAGGCCTACGATGCGGAAGATGTCATCCGCAACAACCGGCGCGACTCTATTCCCTGGCAAGCACGCAAGGACTGGGATAATACGCTTGCCGACTATTACCTGCTCACAAAAGACTATAAGACAGCCATACCTTTCCTTCGGGCAACGATCAAGCATGAGATGAGAAAGAAGCAGAAAGCCCGCGAGTGGTTTCTCATGGGGCAAGTGTGCTCGCGTGCAGGGTTGAACAATAATGCCTATCGTGCTTACAGCAAGGTTATTGGCTTAAACCCGCCCTATGAGTTGGAGTTCAATGCTCGCATCGCTCGGACCGAGGTCATGGCAGCCACGAAGTCGGACCGAATGATCTCTAAACTCAGACGTATGGCCAGGTCGGACAAGAACAAAGAATATCTCGACCAGGTGTATTATGCCATCGGCAACATCTATCTGGCAAGAAAAGACACGATGCGAGCAATAACCAACTATGAGACAGGGCATAAGAAAGCTACGCGTACAGGCGTGGAGCACGGTGCCTTGCTGTTGAAGCTCGGTGATCTTTATTGGGACATCGAGCGCTATTCCGATGCCCTTAGAATCTATAATGCAGCCCTCGGAATGGTCGACAAAGACAATAAGGAATATCAGCAGCTCAGCGACCGCTCGAAGGTGCTCGATGAGCTCGTGCCTTACACCGATGCTATCCATTTGCAAGACTCGCTGCAAAGTCTTGCAAAAATGGATGAAGCCCATCGCAATGCTGCTATCGATCGAACGATAGAAGCGCTGATGAAGAAAGAAAAAGAAGCCAAGAAAGCACAGGAAGAACTTGAGGCACAACAAGCGCAGCAAAAGGGTGACAATAGTGGCACCCAAGGGGCTAACAATAATAGGACTAACAAGCCATCAACAACCAACACCACATCATCCAACTCCAACACCCAAGAGTGGTACTTCTACAGTCAGACGGCTGTAAGCAAGGGTAAGCAGCAATTCCAGAAGCTGTGGGGTAAACGCGAGAATGTAGACAACTGGCAGCGCATCAATAAGAGTGTTGTCAAGACGCAGGACAACAACAGTCTGGCCGACATGAGCGATGCGCAGCGCGACTCCGTATTCGATGCTCAGGCTCACGCCGACTCCGTCAAAGCGCAGGTAACCCCAGCATCAGACCCACATAAGCGCGAGTTCTACCTTGCACAGATTCCATTTACAGCTGAGCAACTCCAGGCAAGCAACGACACGATTTCTGACGCACTTTATCATAGTGGCGTCATCTTCAAAGATAAACTCGACAACCTCTCACTGAGTGAGAAAGCACTGACAAGGCTCATCCGTCAGTATCCGGACTATGAGCACAAGGACGATGCGTTCTATCATCTTTTCTTGCTCTACTCACGGAAAGGGCAAAGCGCATTGGCAGAGACCTTTGTAGACAGTCTGAAAGCTGATTATCCTAAGAGCCAATGGACGGTACTGCTTTCCGACCCCAACTATGTCATCAATGCACGCTATGGCGTGCACATGGAGGATTCGCTCTATGCCGCTACCTATGATGCCTTCAAGGCCGACAAATACCAGATGGTCGATGCTAACGTCAAGCTCTCAGAGACTCGTTTCCCACAGGGTGCTAACCGCGATAAATTTATGTTTATCGGAGCTCTCGGAAAACTCAATGAGGGTGACAGCGAGCAATGCCTGAAGGATCTGAGCGCACTCGTGGAGAAATATCCAGAGAGTGATGTCTCTAAGATAGCGGGAATGATCATCAATGGTGTGAAAAGCGGCAAACGGCTTCGTGGCGCTCGATTTGATATCGGTAATGTATGGTCGATGCGAAGCGAAGTACTGAGCGACAGTGCACAACTTAAGACGAAGCCACTGAGTGCCGAGCGCAATACGCAGTTCGACTTCATGCTCGTCTATCAACCCGACTCGGTGAACGAGAACAAGCTGCTCTATCAGGTGGCGAAATTCAACTTCACGAGCTACCTCGTCCGCGATTTTGATATTGCCATTGACAACGACGACTATCTCCATCGTATGCGTGTAAGCGGCTTCCGCAGTTACGACGAGGCACTGGAGTATTCTCGCAGTCTGCTCTCCCAGCCACAGATCTTGAAGCTCATGGGCAAGGCCCGGCCGTTCATCATCAGTGTGGAGAATCTTCCGCTCATCGGTGTGGCATACAGCTATGACGATTACAAAAAGTTCTATGACATCCACTTTGCTCCCATCAAGCCGTCTACACTCCAGTTGCTTAACAACCCTGAAGATATTGTGACAGAGCCCCAAGAGCAAGACACTGAGCAACAGCCTTCAGAGGAAGAGAATGGGCAACAAGGCGGGGTGAATATCCCAATGGACGAGTCGAAGACCACGCAGCAGGGCGGAGTGACTGTGCCAATGGACGAGCCGAAGACTACGCAGCAGGGCGGGGTGAATATCCCCATGGAGACCACGCCAGTTAAAACAGTGAAAGAAGAACCGGCAAAGAGTGGACCGGTGAAGAATAATACACAACCCCAGCAGAAGCCGGCTACAACGCAGAAGAAGCAGACACCGGCTCCCAAGAAAACGACACCGGCTCCTCCCAAGAAGCAGGCGCCAACACCCAAGAAGCAGACGCCAGCTCCGAAGAAGCAGACCTTCGATATCGAGAGTGAGGATTACGAGCTCGACGGGTTCTAACAAAATAATGGGGATAACGTCGCCCTAAAGGGCAACGCACAGAACTATATACACCAACACAGGGTGGCTCTTTTACATATCAACACCCTCCCCCTTGGGGAGGCTTTGGTGGGGCTTCGGCTTCGAAGGCCTCGGCTTGGTGGGGCCCTTTAAAAATATTATTATGAACAACGGAAAAATACTTTGGGCAGATGATGAGATCGACCTCTTGAAAGGTCACATCATCTTCATGCAACGGAAAGGATATGAGGTGACAGCGGTGTCAAACGGTACCGATGCCATCGAGGAATGTCGTAAACAATCGTTCGACCTCATCATGCTCGACGAGATGATGCCGGGTCTCACCGGACTGGAGACGCTGCAGCGAATCAAGGAGATTCAGCCACAGACACCTGTCGTCATGGTGACGAAAAGCGAAGAAGAGAACATCATGGATCAGGCCATCGGCTCACAGATTGCCGACTATCTCATCAAACCCGTCAATCCCAGTCAAATCCTGCTCTCACTGAAGAAGAACATTCACAAGAAAGAGATTGTGACCGAGGTGACACAAAACTCCTACCGCAGTGACTATCAGAAAATTGCCATGCAGATAGATGAGTGTAAGGATTGGAATGACTGGATGCAAGTCTATCGAACTCTCACCCGTTGGGAGGTAGAGCTCGGACAAGCAGAGAGCGGCATGATGGACATGCTCGCCATGCAGAAGGAAGAGGCCAACAACGGATTTGCCAAATATATCAAAAACTACTACATGGACTGGATGGAAGCTATCCGTGCACGATACAGTGGAAGGGGCTCACAGCACCAATCATGTCCGCTCATGAGTCCCGACATCTTCAAGACAAAGATTTTCCCGCTCATCGACAAAGGTGAGAAGGTTTTCCTGATAGTCATCGACAATTTCCGTTGGGACCAGTGGCTGATGCTGGCTAACGAGATAGGCAACCTATTCGACATTCAGGACGACATGTACATGAGCATTCTCCCAACCGCCACACAATATGCGCGTAACGCCATCTTCTCGGGTCTTATGCCCGAGAGTATCGCTAAGATGTTCCCTGACCTTTGGGTCGACGAGGATGAGGAAGAGGGAAAGAATCTCAACGAAGCCCCGCTTATCAAGACACAGATAGAGCGTTATCGCAGGCACGACAAGTTCAGTTACAACAAGATCAACGACTCGGAGGCTGCTGCGAAACTTTTGCAACAATACAACTCACTTAAAGATAACGATCTCAATGTAGTGGTCGTCAACTTCATCGATATGCTCTCGCACGCCCGCACGGAGTCGAAGATGGTGCGTGAGCTTGCCAACGACGAAAGCGCTTGCCGCTCCATCACGCTGTCCTGGCTCCGCCACTCCGTCATCGCTGATCTCTTCAAACGATTGGCTGACAGCGACTATACTGTTGTGCTGACCACTGACCACGGCTCTATCCGCTGCTCCAAACCGGTGAAGATTGTCGGCGACCGCAATACAAATACGAATTTGCGCTATAAGCTCGGTAAGAACCTTGCCTACAGCGCAAAAGATGTGTTTACTATCAAAGAGCCTCATAAGGCTTTTCTACCTTCACCGAACATCAGCACGTCTTATGTCTTTGCCACAGGCAACAGTTTCTTTGCTTACCCGAACAACTACAATTATTATGTATCATACTATAAGGACACTTTCCAGCACGGGGGTATCTCCATGGAAGAGATGCTGGTGCCGTTGATTACGATGAAGGCGAAGTAATATTGAATATTGAATATTGAAATAACGAAATAATGAAATAATGAAATAATGAAAATGGAAGGTCGAAAAAACGTTATTGCGACGCGCGACGATGCGACGCTTCATTCTTTCATTATTTCATTTCTTCATTTTTTCAATTTTTCCTTGTAATATTCGAAGGCTTTCTTAGTGATTGACACAGCCTCGTCCATCGTGCAGTCGAGCCTGCCTCCGCTCGCATTGAAATGACCACCACCATTGAAGAAGCGCTTGGCCATATCCTCCACAGAAAAATCGTCTACTGAACGAAGGCTTACCCAGATGCGGCCGTCTATGCGGTCATCCTCACGAAGAGAGACGCTACATTTCATACCCTTGATCTGCAAGGGCACGTTGACGAGTCCCTCTGCATCGCCGCGTTTATAGTGAAAGTTCTTCATGTCTTCACGCGTCATCGTATAATAGCTCGCATGAAGGTCTTCGAAGACATTGAGCTTCTGTGCCATAAGGTATCCCCGGAGACGGATGGCCCACGACGAGTAGTTGTTGAACACATTGCGGTAGATCTTGTCCTTGTCAATGCCTTTGGTGAGCAACTGGCAGATGATAAAGAAGATCTCCGGACGCGTGGAGGCGAACGTGAAGCCACCCGTGTCAGTCATCATGCCGCAATAGTCGCAGATAGCAAACTTCTTCGAAAGTTTATCGAAGCCACCCAACTGCCACACAAGACGGAACACGATCTCACACGTTGAACTGAGGTCGGGAAAGGAAGCCCGCACCACGGTGTCAATATCGCAACCCAAGTGATGGTCAATCATGACAAACTCACCTTTGGCATTCTTCAACACATCTTCCATCTCATCAACACGAGAATACATGTTGAAGTCACAGCAGAAGACAAGGTCAGACTCAGCGAACAGTCGTTTCACTTCTTCAGGGTGCTTGTCATAGCGGACTATTGTCTCTCTTCCCGGCAGCCAATGGAGAAAATCAGGAAAAGCATTGGGCACAACAATAGCCGCTTCTTTGCCAAACTCTTCATTGAGATAGGTTGCCCATGCAAGGCATGAGCCGATAGCATCACCATCAGGGCGCGAATGCCCCACAATAACAATATGCTGGGCATTCACTATCTTATCGTGCAGAAGAGTTGCCTCCTCCGCACTCAATAAATTCAAATCCATTAAAAAGCAAATTTCACTATCTATACAAACACTTCATCCATCAGAATATCATTCTCATTCATCGGAATATCCTGCACTAACTGAAAGGGAAAACAAAGTCCCATCTTATAGACGGAAGGCATCTGCGCAAGCAGACGGTCATAGTAGCCTTTACCCCTGCCAAGTCGCTTCCCGTCCTGAGTGAAAGCAAGACCAGGAATGATAGCAATATCAATAGAATTATAGTCGGTGAAAGGTTCACCCGACGGTTCCATGATATGATATTTTCCCTGTGAATGAAGACTGTTGTCAGAAACGGGCACGACATCCAAGTTCTGATCATCTCTGATCCGAGGCAGCAGTACACGCCTACCCTCCCGGCGTAGAGCAGCGACAAGTCCGTGGGTATTTACTTCGTCGTCCATACTATAATAGAGTAGTACAGTATGGGCGAATTTGAAAAGCTTGTTTTGTTCTAACCGCTGTGTCACGTCTACCGATTGGATGATGAGTTCGTCGACGCTAAACTGCTGCTTACGCTCTTTTATCAGATTTCTCAGTGTCTGTTTGTCCATGTGTCTTGATTATCTTCTTTTCACTTTCTTGACAGGCTTCTTCGGGAATGCCGCATTGCGCGCAAACACTCGCAGTGCAGTCTCGACATCGGGATCGCCCTGGTTAAGATATTCGTCAAGAGCCTGTTCGTCAAGCATGTTATAAATGATACGTCCGTTGATATATTTCTCCAAGAGAGAGTGACTCTTCTTGATAAGGAGGTTACGGCGCTGCAAGCCATGCTTATCAGCATAGTCGACAAACTGTCCCACAGTGTTCTGCTGCTTGAGATAGCTTGCGAGCTGCAGCATCTCCTTGAAGTCCTTCATCTTCTGCCGGTTATTATCCGTATAAGTAAAGGCGAACTGCAGGATAAGTCCACTCATGGCTGCCTCCTTATAATAAGAAGTCATACCGATGGTATCCTCCGGTACGAAGATATCAGGCGTGATGCCGCCGCCACCATAGACCACGCGTCCTATACTCGTATGATAAGCCGGACCTGTATGTTTGATGCTGTCGCGAGAGAAATACTCACCGTGCTCATAGCGCTCGATGAGATCCTGTGCATAATCCTGATCATCGCCATCGACATAAGGCTTCTGGATGCAACGGCCCGAAGGCGTGTAGTAACGGGCGATCGTGAGGCGGATGAGCGAACCGTCAGAGAACGGTATCTGCTGCTGGACAAGGCCCTTACCAAAGGAGCGACGGCCGATAACCGTTGCGCGGTCATTATCCTGCATAGCACCCGTAAAAATCTCTGCTGCCGAAGCTGTACCTTCATTGATAAGCACTACAAGAGGAATATTCTGATAAGCGCCATGACCATCAGATACATAGTTTTGGCGGGGTGACTTACGACCCTGGGTGTACACGATAAGTCGCTTGGCAGGGAGGAACTCGTTGGCCATCTGTACGGCACTCTGGAGATAGCCGCCGGGATTGTCACGAAGATCAATGACGAGGTTCTTGAAGCCGTGCTGCTGAAGGTTGGCAAGTGCCACAAGCAGCTCCGGATAAGTCTTCTCACCGAAGTTCTTCACCTTAATATATCCCGTGTTGTCATCAAGCATGTAGGTTGCCGTGATGGTCTTCGTAGGAATCTCAGCACGTGTCACGGTATAAGTGATAATGCCCTTATGTCCATAGCGCTGCACGCCGATCTTCACCTTTGAGCCCGAAGGGCCCTTGAGGCGATGCATGGCTTCCTCGTTTGTCACCTGCTTGCCTACAAACTTCTTTCCGTCAACATACACAATTTTGTCACCGGCAATGATACCCGCTTTCTCTGCTGGACCATTCTTGATTACGTTCTGCACATGAATGGTATCCTGACGAATTGTAAACTCAATGCCTACCCCCGAGAAACTTCCATTAAGGTCGTCAGCAGCCATCTGTGCATCCTTAGCTGGGATGTAGACAGAGTGCGGATCGAGCTCAGAGAGAATTGTAGGTATGGCTTTATCAACCAACGAGTCGATATTTACGGGGTCGACATACTGATCATCAATGATTCGCAGAAGGTTGTTAAGCCTGTTTGAACCATTATTGATTATTGTCAGCCTGTTGCCCGAGAAGTGGTTGGCATAGAACGACCCTATCATGATACCTAAGATCATGCATAAGGCCATCCAAAGCGGCATAAAACGGTATTTGTTTTCTTTCTTCATTGTCTTGTTTTATTGTTCAGTGCAGTGGCTGTTATTCTTCCGGACCGCAATACACGGTCTCTACGCCGGCACGCTGCAGGAGTCGAAGGCCATCGTCAAGACGGTATTTCTCACCATAGACCACACGCTTGATGCCTGCCTGGATGATGAGCTTGGCACATTCGATACAAGGTGAGGCAGTGACATAGAGCGTGGCACCTTCACCACTGTTCGTACTGCGTGCAAGCTTCGTGATGGCGTTGGCCTCGGCATGAAGCACATAAGGCTTCGTGACGTTGTTCTCGTCCTCACAGACATTCTCAAAACCGCTCGGCGTACCGTTGTAGCCGTCGCTGATAATGGTCTTGTCCTTCACAACTAAGGCACCGACCTTGCGTCGCTTGCAGTAGGAGTTTTCCGACCATATGTGCGCCATGCGCAGATAGCGGTTATCGAGCTGCCGCTGCTTTTCCGTCTCTTCCTCGTCCTTCATTGTTTACTTCTTTTTTATTCCGTTTCTCTCAAGCAGTGCATCAATCGTGGGCTCACCTCCACGGAAACGTTTGTAGAGCGTCATCGGGTGCTCCGTGCCACCTTTCGAAAGGATGCAGTCGCGGAAACGCTGAGCCGTATCACGGTTAAAGATTCCCTCCTTCTTGAACACCGAGAAGGCATCTGCATCAAGCACCTCGGCCCACTTATAACTATAGTAGCCTGCTGCATAGCCGCCTGCCATGATGTGCGAGAACTGCACAGTCATGCAAGTGTTAGGTAACTGCTTCGTGATGATGGCGTCTTTCCACGCATTCTTCTCGAAGGGGATGATATCTTGGGTAAATGGTTTCTTCTGCGTATAGTAAGCCATGTCGAGCAGTCCGAAGCTCACCTGTCTCATGCAAGCGTAAGCCACATTGAAGTTGCGGCTCTTCTGGATGCGCTTAATGAGCTCATCAGGGATAGGCTCACCGGTCTTGTAATGGAAAGCGAAAGTGTGAAGGAACTCCGGCTCCACGGCATAGTTTTCCATAAACTGTGAAGGCATCTCCACAAAGTCCCACCACACGTTGGTGCCCGAGAGACTCTCGAAGCGCGTGTTGGCGAACATACCATGAAGAGAATGGCCGAACTCATGGAGGAAGGTCTCCACCTCACCAAGCGTCAGCAATGCCGGCTTCGTGGCCGTGGGCTTGGTAAAGTTAGTCACCACGCTCACATGCGGTCTCACGTTCTTGCCTTTCTTCGTGATCCACTGTCCCTGGAACTCTGTCATCCAGGCGCCGTCTTGTTTACCTTCACGCGGATAGAAGTCAGCGTAGAACACAGCCAGATAACTGCCGTCCTTGTCAAAGACCTCGTAAGCCTTCACATCGGGGTGATATACTTGGATATCTTTATTTTCCTTGAACGTGATGCCATAGAGCTTATTGGCCAGTCCAAAAACACCTTTTATAACATTGTCGAGCTGGAAATACGGCCGAAGCATCTCTGCATCGAGGTTGTATTTCTCCATCTGCAACTTATGAGAATAATAGGAAAAGTCCCACGGCTCCAGTGTAAAGTCGTCGCCCTCAAGTTTCTTAGCCTCGTCCTCAATGGCCTTCACCTCTTTAATAGCCGTCGGCTTATAGGCATCAATGAGGTCGTAGAGCAACTTATAGACGTTCTTGACATTGCTTGCCATGCGATACTTGAGCACATAGTCGGCAAACGTGTCATAGCCAAGGAGCTGCGCTATCTCACGGCGCAGGTTTACGATCTGCTTGCAGATATCGAGGTTGTTGGCATCGTTGTCGTGTGTACACTCCGTGGCGCGTGCCATATAAAGCTGCTTGCGGAGGTCACGCTGCGTGGAGTAAGTCATAAACGGCGAATAGCTCGGATAGTCGAGAGTGAACACCCAACCTTCGAGGTTGCGATCTTTAGCAGCCTGGACAGCAGCATCAACGGCCGTTTCAGGCAGTCCGTCGAGCTGCGCTTTATCCGTGATATGCAAGATGAAAGCCTTATTTTCTTTCAGCAGGTTCTGCGAAAACTTCAGCGCGAGTACCGACGCCTCTTCCGTCAGTTTACGCAACTTATCTTTCCCCGCTTCGTCAAGCAGTGCACCACTGCGCACGAAACCGTCATATTCCTTGTCGAGCAGCATCTGCTCCTCAGGTGTCAGCTCACGATGATGGTCATGCACGGCCTTCACGCGAGCGAAGAGCTTCGGATTCAGCGTCACGTCGTTCTCATGCTTTGTCAATATCGGACTGAGCTTTTGAGCGAGCGCCTCCATCTTCGGGTTCGTATTGGCACTCATCAGGCATGAGAACACGTTCGACACACGGTCGAGCAGATCGTAATAGTGCTCGCCTTTGGAGTCGTCCGTCCACGCGATGGTATTGTCAAACGTAGGCTCTTCGGGGTTATCTATAATTTTAGCGATAGCCTCGTCATCGCGTTTGATGCCTTCGAGAAAGGCAGGCTCGAAGTCTTCAAACTGTATTTTATTGAACGGTACCGTGTCGTGGAGCGTCCCATAAGGCTCCATGAAAGGGTTCTTGTTTATGCTTTCCATATCAAGTACAAAGGTAAGTATTTTCTCCGAAACCACCAAAGGTTTTACCGTGGATATTTTAAGATTTAGCAGTTCCGAAAGTTAAACCCATTCTTTGATTATTTCCATGTCTTCCCATAAATGTTACATTGTTACATTTATTAACAGTCAAAACACAGCCATGAATCGTAATACGTTATCACTGTAATCGCGATGCGATTTAACTTTAATCGCACTGCGATTACTTTTTTAACACCATTCCATTACGCTGTAATCCCGAAACGTTTGGTGCTTTGAGGGATAATTAGTAACTTTGCATCATATAATTCACATAGAAATAACAGCGAAAATCGAACATATGCGCAGGTCATTTGTTATCACTATACTCCTCACTCTGCTCTTCGTCTTGCCCTCCCAAGCCGTCCTTAAGGAGCGCAACATCGGAGGCACACTCAAGATGCTCCGTATCGAGCTCACACACACTTACAACAAGCTCGGAAAGCAGTCGGGTGCCGAGAAAGAAAAGCAGCAGCAGGTGATGCTCAACCTGATCAGCAACATGCAGCGCAGTCAGCAGAACGCTATCATGCTCTATTCGCAGAAGAGCGGCAACGTGTTCGACCTCACCTATGCCTGTCACGAAGCCACTGAGCAGTACCGCGACTTCCGTCAGACTGTCGGCCCTTTCCGAGAGTATGTCAATGAGGCCAACACCGAGATCGCACGCTACGACAGTCTGATAACCGACCTCAGCACGATGTACACAGAAGTGCTGACTCCCCAGGAGCAGATCGACCGCAACGTATGTCTGACCCTTGCCGTAAGCATTCGGCACACGCTTAACTATAACAAGGAGCAGAACCAGCAATACATTGCGATTTACAAACGTACCGATGCCCGGCTGCGCGCATTGAACGACTATGCCAACCACCGCTATGCCGAAATCCAGGCCAGCATCTTTTCCAACGATGGCACCAACTTCTTTACAATTCTGAGGAACATCCGGCAACAGGTCAGGCAGACCTCGGAAAATGTATCGGAGAAATATAAGCCTGTCAATCAATTCCATTCCGACTGGGATAGCCGCATCATCCTCGTCCTGCTCGCTATCATCGTCTTCTATGGCCTCATTGCCGCTGCCATTTCCTATTTCGTCATCGGCTTCATCGTGACACGACTTATGAAGAAGAACAAGGCCGACTTCATCCTCCACTGGCTCTTCGGCTCCGACAGTGGCGAGAAGGCAAAGGAAGACTTCAAGGCCAAGCGCTTTTGCATCATCCTCTCGGCTACCGTGACAACCTTCGCAGCAGTGCTTGGAATTATCAAGGCGACGATAGATCAGAACTTCCTCTCCATGGCCTCCGGCTTACTCGTGGAGTATGCTTGGCTAATGGCCGTTATTCTGTTTTCTTTGCTCATCCGACTCAATGGCACGCAGATACGCCATGGATTCCGTATTTATTCGCCAATCATGGCGATGTGCTTCATCGTCATCTTCTTCCGTATCATCCTCATCCCCAACGACTTGACGGATCTCATCATGCCGCCGATCTTGCTTGCAGCAACGGTATGGCAGTGGTTCACGCTCCAGCATAACGCCAAAGACCTTCCGGGGTCTGACTCTTTCTATGCATGGGTGTCGTTTCTCGTCTTCATTGCCAGCGACATTGCATCAATGAGTGGCTACACGCTCTTCTCCGTCGAGATGCTCATCTGGTGGACGATGCAGATGACGTGTATCCTAACCATCACCTGCGCATCCGACCTGCTCCGTCAATATGGCCGTAATCCCAAACGAAAATATTTCGATGATGACACACCCGTAAGCCGTACGTGGTTCTTCAGGCTCATCTATACAGCAGTGCTTCCTATCTTGGGCACCCTATCGGTGCTGATCAGTATCTACTGGGCTGCTGATGTGTTCAACCTCAGCGATACCTCGCTCCAACTCTTCAACCGTCCACTCATCCACACGACGAAGATCACGTTCAGTATCATGCGGGCTGTCCAGGCTGCTATACTCTTCTTCATCGCCAAATACGTCAACCACGTCTCGCTTCATACGCTTCACTATCAACTTATGAAACGCGAGGAGCGGAGAGCCAAGAAAGAGAACCGGAAAATGGTCGTGCAGAACGTGGAGAGTCGCACGGCTATCTGGCGCAACCTCATCCAAGTCGTTATCTGGGGCGCATGGCTGCTCATCACGCTCATGATCTTCCACATCGACAACTCTTGGATCGTGGCTATCTCGGCAGGTCTCTCTACCGGTATCGGTTTCGCTATGAAGGATATCCTAGAGAACCTCTACTATGGCATCTCGCTTATGGCCGGACGAATCAAGGTCGGAGACTACATCTCTATCGATGGCACGAAGGGTACGGTGAGCAACATCAGTTACACCTCTACAACGCTGGAGGCGCTCGACGGCTCAGTCATCGCCTTCCAGAACTCGCAGCTCTTCTCCAAGAACTATAAGAATCTCACGCGCAACCACGGAAACGTGCTCTCCATTATCCCCGTGGGTGTGGCTTATGGCTCAAAGGTGCCGGAGGTCAAGAAGACTATCGACGAGGCTGTGGCAAAACTCAACAAGCCCAATTACCTTAAATATCTGAGAACGGTCTTTACGGGTTTCGGCGACAACTCCATCGACTTCAAGATCCTCGCATGGGTCGACTCGCGCAAGCAGATCTATGCTGAGGGCGACATTATGGAAGCGGTATACAACGCACTCAATGCCAAGGAGATAGAGATTCCTTATCCGCAGCGCGACATCCATATCGTCTCCGATACCGCACACATGGTCCGTCCCGATGCACCGCAGATTCAACATGCCGATTCGGAGGAAGAAGCAGAAAAGATAATCAAAGGACAGTAACCACAGTACAGTGATCGGCCTTGTACCGGCCACCAACCCGGATGGCAAAATGCAATACCCTGCGGCTGGTGGCCGGTACGAGGCCGGCCACTGCACTGACACCACTGAATACAACAAATAAATATGTCAAATATAAAACTTATAGCCGGACCTTGTGTCATTGAATCGGCAGAACTCTTGGACACCGTTGCTCGGGAGCTCGTACGCATCAACCGCGAGCTCGGCACCGACATCATCTTCAAGGCGAGCTTCGACAAGGCCAACCGCACGAGTCTCCACTCTTTCCGCGGTCCTGGCATCGACAAAGGCTTGCAAATGCTTGCCGACGTGAAAGCTAAATATGGGCTGCGACTCACCACTGACATTCATGAGGCATGGCAGGCCACGCCCGCCGGTGAGGTCGTCGACATCCTCCAGATACCCGCTTTCCTCTGCCGTCAGACCGACCTGCTTGTGGCAGCAGCGAAGACCGGAAAGATTGTCAACATCAAGAAGGCACAGTTTCTCTCGGGCAAGGACATGCGTTATCCCTATGAGAAAGCAATGGACAGTGGAGCGCGCGAGGTATGGCTCACGGAGCGCGGCAACTGCTTCGGCTACAACAACCTCGTGGTCGACTTCCGCAATATCCCCGACATGAAAGAGATCGCCCCAACAGTCATCATGGACTGCACCCACAGTGTGCAGCGCCCCTCGGCTGGCAATGGCAAGACCGTTGGAGACCGCCGCTTCGTACCTTCCATGGCGCTTGCTGCAAAGGCCTTCGGGGCCACGGGCTACTTCTTCGAAGTGCACCCCGATCCCGACAAGGGTCTCTCCGATGCCGCCAACATGCTGGAGCTCAACAAGCTCGAGCCGCTCATCAAGCAGCTCATCGATTTAAAATAACAATCACCGAGTTCTGTGCGGCGGCGCCCTCGCCACCGGCCACCATCTCTCAACAACACAACAATGTCAACCAATAATACTCCCGAGGAAAGATTGAAACACTCAAACAGTTATGGCGAGCAATGTCTTCGTGATGAAGCACAGGCCATCCTCGACCTTATACCACAGCTTGACGAGAATTTCGAGAAAGCTGTGTCTCTCATGTATCACTGCCATGGCAAGGTCATTGTCACAGGCGTAGGAAAGAGCGGTAACATCGGCGCAAAGATCGCTGCGACACTCGCTTCTACCGGCACGCCAGCCTTCTTCATCAACCCCCTCGACGCTTACCACGGCGACCTGGGTGCCATGACGTCAGAGGATGTGGTACTGGCCATCAGCAACTCCGGACAGACGGATGAGCTCCTCCGCTTCATCCCTATTCTCCTCCACATGCACGTGCCAATCATCGGCATGAGCCGCAACCCCGAGTCGCTCCTTGCCAAATATTCCACGGTTCACGTGAAGGTCTTCGTTGACCATGAGGCGTGCCCACTGAACCTCGCACCGACAAGTTCAACCACAGCCGCCCTTGCCATGGGTGACGCCCTGGCTGTAGCTCTGATGCAGGTGCGCGACTTCAAGCCACGCGACTTCGCACAGTTCCATCCGGGTGGCGAGCTCGGCAAACGATTGCTCACCACAGCAGAGGATGTCATGCGCACCGATGATCTACCTATCATTCCGCAAGAGATGCACCTCGGAAAAGCTATCATCGAGGTGTCGAGTGGCCAGCTCGGTCTCGGTGTGGCGCTCAACCCTGACAACACGGTCGCCGGTATCATCACCGATGGTGATATCCGCCGTGCCATGGAGCGTTGGCAGGCCGAGTTCTTCGACCATACCGTGGCAGATATCATGACACGTGAGCCGAAGATGGCCCTCCCGACAACGAAGGTCTCCGAGATCCAGCGCATCATGCACAAATATAAGATCCACTCCGTCCTCGTCTGCGACAAGGCCCACCACCTCTTGGGTATCGTCGACAGCTACGCCGCTTCGATGCTGTAATAAATGTCGCATGTCTGCACAGAGACGAAAACGTGCGTCGCTGTTTCGTGTGGTTCTGTGCGGTGCCCTTTAGGGCGGCGTCCAAGCTCTATCAACAAACAAAACTATGAAGGTTCTTACCAGGATAATACTCGCTCTTTTCATTTTCTTCCTCCCCACGCTGTCGCCGGCTCAGACCAGCGACTCCCTCATCGTGCACCACCTTGAGAAATGTGGTATCACGTTCTCACACGACAACAGCGTGACTTTGTTGATGACCGGTCAGGAGAAGTTCGACGACCTCTTCAAAGCCATTGAAGAGGCACGCACCTCCATCCACATGGAGTATTTCAACTTCCGCAATGACTCCATCAACCGCGAGCTCATCACCCGTCTTGCCAAGAAAGTGAAGCAAGGCGTGGAGGTCCGTCTGCTCTTCGACGGCTTTGGCAACATCTCCAACAACAGTCCGATGCGTAAGAAAGACCTCCGACGCATCCGTGAGACAGGTATTGAGATTTATGAGTTCAACCCCGTTCGCTTCCCGTGGCTCAACGACATATGGAGCCGAGACCACCGAAAGATTGTGGTCATCGATGGACAGATCGCTTACACGGGTGGCATGAACGTGGCCGACTATTATATAAAAGGTACGAAACAAGTGGGCTCGTGGCACGACATGCACTGCCGCATCCAAGGCACAGAGGTGAACACGCTCCAGCGTATCTTCCTCAGGATGTGGAACAAGGTGACAGGTCAGCAGATCGATGGTCCTAAGTATTTCCGCGAGGCAAGCACGGACGATTACTTCACAGGACTCAAGCCGGACATCTGTGGTTCAGCAGGACATAAGATGGTCGGTATCATTAATCGTGAGCCGCATAAAACAAACAAGATCATCCGTGAGTTTTATACCAATGCCATTCGTTATGCCCAAGACAGCATCAAGATCATCAATCCTTACTTCACGTTGAACCACAAGATCAAGAAGGCCCTGAAGGATGCTGCCAAGCGTGGTGTGAAGGTGGAGATCATGCTCTCCGTGAAGAGTGATGTGCCTTTGACCCCCGACTGTGGCTTCTACAATGCGCATAAGCTGATGAAGCATGGCTGCACAATCTGGCTTTACAAGCCCGGCTTCCATCACACGAAGATCATCATGGTCGATGGTCGTTTCTGCACGGTTGGCTCAGCCAACCTCAACTCCCGCAGTCTTTCTTGGGACTATGAGGAGAATGCGGTCATCATCGATCCCTGTACGACCGATGAGCTCTCCAACCTCTTCGACAGTGAGAAGAAAGATTGTTTCAAGCTCACACCCGAGAAGTGGAAACAGTGGCGCACACGCGGTGATAGGTTCCGTGGTTGGTTCGCCCATCTCCTTGCCCCCTTCCTATAATTTCACGCTGCTAATATCCACAAGGTTGTTGACGATGGCATAAATCGTGAGGCCCGCAGCCGAATGAATCTGCAACTTCTTCGCGATATTGCGGCGATGCGTGATGACGGTATTGATAGAGATATAAAGGTGGTCGGCAATCTCCTTGTTTGTCATACCCTGCACGAGTGCCACGATGACATCCTTCTCCCGGTCGCTTAAGGCATCATCCGATGTCGGTGCCTTACTGATGATATTGCTGATCTTTGCGCTCACATCGTTCTGCCGCGACTTCCGCTCGAGTTCTCTCACTGCTGGTATAAAGATCTGCTCCTCCACGGCAGCATGCTCCAAGAGCCATTCCTCACAGTTATAGATGTCGTACAGCGTAGCGGTCAGCTGATTGTTGTGCAGTCCGTCAGAAGGCAAGTATTTGATAATAATGTTCTTCAACTCAGAGAGTTTGCGGTCCGTTGAAGAGTGATGCTTCGAGTAGGTTTGTACGTCATAATCCTCTGGCTGTTCCCCACGCTGTAAGGCTTCGACATAGGGAAACACCGTCTTTTCCTCATACTGCATATGGTTGCGGATGGCACGCTGATATTCATCGAAGAGTTTGATGATAAGCCGTGCCAGGTTATCGTTTGCATCCAATCCTTCTTCCAATTCGCGGCGGATGCTTGGCAGCAGGAAACCTAAAAAGTATTCATGGCTCTCTTTCAGATAATGCATCAAGGTAGGGACTGACACTTTGCTCGGCTCATCAAACGACCGACTGCCATTCACTGTAAAGTTGACTACGGCAAGAAACGTATAAGTATCCACATGCTCAAAGTCGCATACTTCTTCCACGGTCTTGTCGCCAAAACCGAGATGAATGCCGAATGCTCCTAAGCTCTGCAGCACGGCATAGTTATCACTGATAACATTGATGAGCTTGTCCTCAGGCTCGTACATCTTCTGATTCTTCATCGTTTTTGTATAATTACGTACGCAAAATAACCAAAAAAAGACGAAAAAATCACCATTTATTCAATGATTTTCCGTCTTTACTCAGCAAAATACCTACAAATGGGGATGCCTCACGCTTACAGATGCCACCGGTATCCCTTATGTGCGCGTTGCGGTGTCGTGGATGATCCGAAACTTCCAATGCTCCCATCGAAACTGCCTCCGCCACTGACACTTCCTCCGCCAGCCACACCACGATACTGTGCCCAACGGTCACGAATACGATTGACATAATTCACAGTCTCAGCACCACGCATATAACCGGCACGTACTACAGGGTCATTATAATATTGTGGTTGTGAAAGTTTAAGGATAAACTCTGACACATCACCCCATCGGTGCGGATCACGCCCGTACTTGCGCGTCAAAGCCATGGCATCGCGCACGTGGTTAGGACCACCATTATAACTTGCCAACTGATACCACACACGTTCAGCCCCCGGCACATCGGCAAAATGACCACCAAGTTCCTGCATGTATTTGGCAGCAGCTGCAATATTCTCCTTAGGATCATAAAGTGACTCGCGAGGCAAGCCCAGATGGTCAGCAGTACTCGGCATAATCTGCATCAGTCCGCTTGCTCCCACCCACGACTTGGCATTGGGGTCGAAGGTCGACTCCTGATAGCACTGAGCGGCCATTAGTCGCCAGTCGATACGAGCCAATGGCGCGAACATCATGAAATAGCGGTCATAGCGCGAGATGATGCCTTTCGAACTATTGAGCATCGGTGCATAGACATGCCTTCGTACACTGGCCGTAGACAGCAAGAACGACTCCTCACGCCGCATCTGCCCTACCATCTCTTTCTTGAACCAGCCATTGATGCTTTGTGCCAATTCCTTGTTGTCCTCATTCACGGCCCAACCGTGCTTTGTAGAGTCTACTTTCACGTTTGTATAGTCAACGCCTTTCACGCTATCAGGCAACTGTAAGGTTGCAATATCCGCATCACCTGCCTTAATCTTTCTGACGACCTCCGCCGTATCTCGGCACACATCCACACGCACGGACACGCCAAGCTTCTGGGCATATTTCTCCACCAAGAGGTACTGAAGGCCCATGCCGTGGGCATGATAGTCATAGTACGTCTCCGGCCCCGACAACGTAGCGATGATCATCTCACCATTAGTGATGATGTCGTCCAAACTAAACTTACTTTTATCTGAGGGAATAGAATCCCCTTCCATGGGCGTACCCCACGGTGTCATCTCCACCTGCTTCTTCTCTTTGCATGAACCCATGGAAATTAAGAGAAAAAGCATGAATATACTGATAATATGTAATTTCATAAATAATTTGGCTACAAAATTACTAACTTTATTGGAGATTACCGAGAAAATAGGTACTTTTGCAATGATTATTAATAAAAGTGCATTAAAAATCAAGTAAGATAACGAAGCAACAACAGATAATATGTTAAGAATTGCCATTCAGTCCAAAGGTCGTCTTTATGACGACAGCATGAGTCTCCTCGCCGAGGCCGACATCAAGGTTAATCCCAGTAAGCGCACGCTGCTCGTTGAGAGCACCAATTTCCCCTTGGAGGTTCTCTTCCTGCGCGATGACGATATCCCGCAGAGCGTAGCAAGCGGTGTGGCCGACATCGGTATCGTAGGCGAGAACGAATTTGAAGAGCGTCAGGAAGATGCACAGATCATCGACCGTCTCGGTTTCTCGAAATGCCGTCTCTCCCTCGCCATCCCCAAGGATATCAACTATCCAGGACTGGAGTGGTTTAACGACAAGAAGATTGCTACGAGCTATCCCGGCATTCTCCGTCGTTTCCTGAACAAAAACAATATCCACGCTGACATCCATGTCATCACGGGTTCAGTAGAGATCAGCCCGGGCATCGGTCTGGCTGACGCTATCTTCGATATTGTGAGCAGTGGCTCTACACTGATCCACAACAATCTTAAAGAGGTGGAGGTCGTCATGAAGAGTGAGGCCCTACTCATCGGCAACTGGCAGATGGACGAGGACAAGCACAACATCCTCAACGAGATGCTTTTCCGTTTCAAGGCTGTGCGCTCGGCTCAGGACAAGAAATATGTCATGATGAATGCACCTAAAGATAAGGTGGCCGACATCACGGCAGTGCTCCCAGGTATCAAGAGTCCGACAATCATCCCTCTCTCTGATCCCAACTGGTGCGCTATCCACACCGTGCTCGATGAGAAGCGTTTCTGGGAAATTATCAATAAACTGAAAGACCTCGGTGCACAAGGCATACTTGTGACTCCTATCGAGAAAATGATTTTATAAATATAGAATGGTCGGCACGTGCCGGCCATCATCAATTTCGTTACAATGAACATCATCAAATATCCTGCAAAATCTGAATGGAAGACCATCGTTGAGCGTCCACACATGGACCTCTCTAAGCTCAACGAGACGGTGTCGTCGGTACTCAAAGACATCAAAGACAATGGCGATGAAGCCGTGAAGCGTTATGAGGAGAAGTTCGACCATGTACAGCTGAGTTCTCTCGCTGTCACGCCCGAAGAGATTGAAGAGGCTATGCATCTCATCTCGCCCGAGCTTAAGGCATCGCTTGAACAGGCCCATCATAACATCGCTGTCTTCCATGAGGCGCAGAAGTTTGAGGGTAAGAAAATTGAGACCTGCAAAGGTGTGACCTGCTGGCAGAAGAGCATCCCTATCGAAAAGGTAGGACTCTATATCCCTGGCGGCACGGCTCCGCTCTTCTCTACTGTTCTGATGCTCGCTACCCCCGCAAAGATTGCAGGATGTCAGGAGATCGTTCTTTGTACACCCCCGAACAGAGAGGACAAGGTGAACCCCGCCATCCTCGCTGCTGCCAAGATTGCCGGCGTAAGCAGGATCTTCAAAGCCGGTGGTGTTCAGGCTATCGGCGCTATGGCTTATGGCACGGAGTCGGTACCTAAGGTCTATAAGATCTTCGGTCCGGGCAACCAGTTTGTCATGGCCGCCAAGCAGCAGGTGAGCCTGCATGATGTCGCCATCGACATGCCTGCCGGTCCGAGTGAGGTCTGTGTGGTGGCTGATGAGACGAGCAACCCCATCTTCGTAGCTGCTGACCTGCTCTCGCAGGCTGAGCATGGCATCGACTCACAGGTGATCCTTATCACTACCTCTGAGAAGATGCTGAACGAAGTGAAGGCTGAGGTTGAGAAACAATTACAGCCCTTACCCCGCCGTGAGATTGCTGCCAAGACCTTGGAGAACTCGAAGCTCGTGCTGGTGCACGACAAGAACGAAGCCATGGAACTGAGCAACTGTTATGCGCCCGAGCATCTCATCCTCTCGACCTCCGACTATGAGCAGTTGGCTGACAAGGTGATCAATGCCGGCAGTGTGTTCCTCGGTCAATGGGCTTGTGAGAGTGCCGGTGACTATGCGAGTGGCACGAACCACACGCTCCCAACACATCAGTATGCCTTGGCTTACAATGGTGTGAACCTCGACTCTTACAACCGTAAGGTAACCTTCCAGCATCTTACGGAAGACGGCATCCGCAGCATCGGCAACACCGTAGTGTGCATGGCTGAGAACGAACAGCTCGAAGCCCACGCCAACGCCATGCGGTTACGCATTCAAGATCTCAAATAACACACCTTTATCACCCAACACCCATGAAGCAGCTCAAAGATTTAGTCAGACCCAATATATGGCAGTTAGCACCTTATAGTTCCGCTCGTAATGAGTACAGTGGACATGAGGCGCACGTCTTTCTCGATGCCAACGAGAACCCATACAATGCACCATACAACCGTTACCCCGATCCCTTGCAGACCGAGGTGAAGGCACGCCTTTCAACAATCAAGCGTGTCCCCGCAGAATGCATCTTCCTTGGCAATGGCTCCGATGAAGCCATCGACCTCGTCTACCGTGTCTTCTGCCGCCCACAGATCGACAATGTCGTAGCTATCGAACCGACCTACGGCATGTACAAGGTATGTGCTGATATCAATGACGTAGAGTATCGCCCCGTACTGCTCGACGAGCATTATCAGATGAATGCTGACAAGCTGCTTGCTGCCTGCGATGATCATACAAAGGCTATCTGGCTCTGTTCACCGAACAACCCGACGGGTAACAATCTGAAGGTCGAGGAAGTAGAGAAAGTGTTGAGAGGTTTTGACGGCATCGTGGTCGTCGACGAGGCTTACAGTGATTTCTCCACCGTACCCGTCTTCCGCAAACGGCTCGCTGAGTTCCCGAATATCATCGTTCTCAACACGATGAGTAAGGCGTGGGGCTGCGCAGCTATCCGCCTTGGCATGGCATTCGCCAGCAAGGAGATCATCGGACTATTTAACAAGGTGAAATATCCATACAATGTCAACCTCCTTACGCAGCGCCAGGCATTGGAAGAACTGAACAACACGGAAGCAGTGACTAAATGGGTGAGTCTCATTCTCTCGGAACGCAAGCACATGATACAGGCTTTCCGCGAGCTTCCTTCCTGCATCGAGGTCTACCCCACGGATGCTAACTTCTTCCTTGCCAAGATGACGGATGCGCAAGGCATCTACGATTATCTCGTTGAGAAAGGCATCATCGTCCGTAACCGCACCCGCGTCACCCTCTGCAAGGACTGCCTCCGTGTCACTATCGGCACGAAGTCAGAAAACGCGGAGCTGCTGAGCGCTTTGAGGAGTTAGGAACTCCTAACTCCTATCTCCTAACTAAATTAAGGTTTTACTAAGGTTCCTATCTCTTCTCCGTCAATCACCTTCTTAAGGTTGCCGACGACATCCATGTTGAACACATAGATAGGCAGGTGGTTGTCCTGGCACATGCAGATGGCCGTAAGGTCCATGACCTTCAGTCCACGCTCCAGTACCTCGTGGTAAGAGATCTCCTTAAACTTCTTCGCCGTAGGATCTTTCTCGGGGTCAGCGGTGTAGACACCGTCCACACGCGTGCCTTTCAGCATCACATCAGCCTCAATCTCAATGCCGCGGAGCGAAGAGCCCGTATCGGTCGTGAAATAAGGATTGCCGGTACCTGCTGAGAAGATGCAGATATAACCAGCCTCCAAAGCCTCGATAGCCTTCCATTTGTTGTAGAACTCACCGATCGGCTCCATGCGGATGGCTGTCATCACCTTGTTCTTCACGCCGATAGCACCGAGTGCAGAGCTCAAAGCCAGTGAGTTGATGACCGTAGCACACATACCCATCTGGTCACCTTTCACACGGTCAAAACCTTTCTGCGAGCCACTGAGTCCGCGGAAGATGTTACCGCCACCAATGACAATACCGATCTGTACGCCCATGTCGTGGATCTCTTTGATCTGAGCAGCATAGTCAGCCAGACGTTGTGGATCAATACCGAAACCTTGTTTGCCCATCAGGCTCTCGCCGGAGAGCTTGAGCAGAATTCTCTTAAAACGTGCCATTTGCTTGTTTCTTTATTTTTCTCGTTTATACGTTTCTTTGTATTTTTACGTCTACAAAGATAAAACATTTTACGCGATACCGCAAATGCTTTCCTGCTTTTTTCTTCAACATAGACTGATACATATATGCACACGGATATTTTCTCACACGGATTCTAAAGATTTTAAAGATTGTTACGTCGCTTTGCGGCTACACACGCCCAACATCAACGCGTAGCGAACAGCGTAGCCATCTTTAAAATCTTTAAGATCCGTGTGAGATAAAAAGTCTTCGGGAATTTTACTGTTGTCTTCACTCAGTACTTATTCTTCATAAGTATCTCGCTTCGTCTCGTAGCTCTCCGTCATATCCTTTAAGATGCCAATCATCTCTTGCTTGAGGCTGTCAGGACTAAGAACAATGATCTTCCGGCCATGCCACAGCAACTCTTGCTCAAAGTCACGGGTGGCTGCTACACGCAGACTATAGTCAGTATACGAATGATCCTCTGCATCGCATATCTTCCGTTGACTCTCATGCAAAGGCACCTCGTCGATATAGTTGTTCTCCGGGAAGAAAACACGGATACGAACATCGAGCACCGGCAGGTTGTCTTGTCGGATGATACCAAAGCAACCGTCATAGAAGTTGTCGGGACTCAATCGCTTACGCGTCTCCGGCGACAGCGTATGCTTCTTGCAGACCACCTCCATATTGCTGATGCGGTCGAAAGGTAGAACTCGCGGAGCCTCGTCCTTCACCCGCGCGCCGATAACATACCAGCGTTGATGAAACAATCGAACAAAGGTCGGTACAATCTCCATATCATACTCCTCCGCATAGGGATTGCGATAACGGAACCGCAGCGAATAATGCTTGTCAATGGCTCCAAGGATGTCATCAAGATACTCTGTGTTTTGCGGTGCCTCCTCTAATACGACTTTACTGTGATATTTCAGTGTATCGCCGAGGGAAGCGATGCGCAACGCTGACAGCATCCAGTCGGTGACCTCTGTATCGGTATAACGGTCCCGATGGATATAATATCGATAGCCATTGGCCTTATCGCACTCGATCTCAATGCCGAACATCGACGCGATCTCATCTCGATAACGATGGAAGGTGCGTGTACTGAGTTCCTTATCATCGAGATTGCTGGCTGCCTTCGACCACTCATCAATGATCTCTTGCAGCGTCATCTTCCTGTGCTCAAGCTTTCCAATGAGCCAACAGTAAAACTTTGTCCGTGTGTTCATTATTTCTTTCCAAGCAATTTTTTAATAAAATCAATTACTGTACCTGTCAATGGATCACCGACTCCAATTACCTTTTGTTCAACATGCCGACTTCCACACTTCGGACATACCGGGAAAATATCTCTAGGATTAGTTATCAGATCTCCATGAGCGCCCCTCCACATTTTTCCGCAGTCCATACACGTGTAGCGATACCATGCAAACACACACATATATCTACCTCCTATTTTAATTGGTTTACAGTTGCAAAGTTAGCGACAAGGTGTGTCAAATGTTGGCAACGGTCCAGTATTTTTGCATCGGCTTTTCGCATCTTTTCTTTCCGCATCGGCTTTTCACGACTTTCCACAACGCGTCTGGGTATTTCTCCCTCCCTACGGGATTCCTGTCCCCCGATAACGGGGGAACCGAAGAGAGTTGGCTGGGGAGAGGCTTTACTCCATGATTCTTTTTAGTCCTCCGAGCACGAGCCCCACAGCTATCAACCATCCGCCACAGATCATCCCCATCCGCTTCATCGTCATCTCATCTTTCCACTGCTTTGTCAAAAGTCTGCAAAAATAAAAGCCAACAATGCCCGCCCCTATCGCCACCAGATTGCCGAAAAGCGTCAACGGTTCCGGTAGCGATAGCCAATACTTGTTGCTGTCCAATAAAATATTCATCATCTCTGTCACTTAATTGGTTACGCGTGCAAAGGTAATACACGGGTGTGCCAAGAGGTGACTAAGCACTAAACAAATAAAATAATAATGTGCGTATCAGTTTTACTTGTTGAGCGCAAAACCTCCAGAATGCTTTACAATACTATGTACATCGTCGCGAACCAAAACCATTCTGTCAGGCTTTCCTGGAAGATGATGCCAGGTATAGCCATACCTTATATTTACATTACCTGAAACACCTAACATTTTTCTCGCTTCTTTGTCCGCATATGCAAAATCCTTCTCTCGGGTTCCTAAAAAGCCATCTTTAAAGGTTACTATAATAGGCTCACCATTGGGCTTCATCTTGCAAGCACCAGCTGCTATAAAATCAGGGAATCCTTCTTTAGTGAATGGTACACCATTAGGGAATTCTTTGTCTAATTTTACCAAATCCTCTAAAGTACAATCGTTATATTTACCTTTTGTTCTTAGTGCGGCTGCAACATTGTTATTTAATCCCGGTTCGAAATAAAACGTATTTCCAGCATAGTTATTCGCATTAGTGGGGGCCTTACCCCGTGCATCTCTAGTCAATTTTAACTTGTCAACATGATTTCTCGTATTCTTCCATCTTTTAATGTTAAATTCAGGGTCATTGTGTATTAATTCTGCCAATCTATCATTTGCAGACATCTCTCTCAATAACTTATTTTGGAGAGATTTGTTGAGCCCAGCTTTCTCTGCATACTTAGCGACAATTGCCTCGTTCTCTTCCCTTGCAAATTTCTTTGCAATATTTTCGCCACTTCTTTCCGCGACATTTTTTTCATTTTTAAGGCCCGCCTGCTCTATCGCCAAATGGTAAGCGCTCTTCTTAGATGCATTTTCAACTTCATCTGCTAACATATGTTCTTTGATTACAGATGATCCGGTACGCTCCAAAGTCATCAGGGCTTTTTTGCTTCCATATTCAAGAAAAGACTCTACGCCCTCTTTCTCAATCTTTTTAAGCAGTTCCTCCCTAATAGCACGCTTAGCGACTTGCCTACCTAATGCTTCCCCTGTAAATTTTCTACCTGTACGTTCGATACCCTCTCGGAGAAGTTCTTTGTAAGTTTGCCTTTTGGCAAAATCCAAGGCAGCCTCTTTCGCAGTCCGCTCTGAGAAATGTTCTGCTACACGCTCAACCGCACGCACTTGGCCCCAGCAGTGAAGGCTAAGAACTATCAAAAAGATTAAAAGATAGTATTTCTTCATAGATTATTAACAATTTGACGGAACAATTCTTGATTAGATTCTTTCACCTGTTCAAGTACCTGATGTACCCATTTGTCAAGATAATAATTCTTTATCTGATAAGCTACATCATGCTCACAAATATATTTTACCATTTCATCATCATCAATCTTCGCATTCTTAATCTGTTTAATAACATCGTTTACATCGTAAGCGGTATTACCGATGTCATATAACGTACCCAGACCTCCACTTACAGCACTGACTGCCATCGGAACGACATAATCCTTTACTGCCTCCTTAACCATTTCATCCTTTTGCTTAGAGGTATATTTCTTTACATATCTAAGAGTACTCTGAGAAAGGCCAACAGGAAATGAAGGCGTAGATATTGAAGCATTATACTTAAACGCTTTCCCCGTCATTTGAATGCTATAAGCATTCTGCTCATTATTAAGATTATCGAAGAAATTGTTAATATAACTCATTATCTGGTCTTGATATTTAAGCGTATCAAACTTCTCCCAGAACATTTTTTTGAAGTCGTTTCTATTTCTACCAAAGAAAAAGATAAGCTTTTTGTAATTCAAGAAGCCACCGGCATAATCATCCATAATATCTGATACATCCTCTTGCAGCATAGAGTCTATGCTCATCTCCAAAGAAGGAAGATAACATTCTTGAAAAGCCTGACATTGTTTATCGCTATTGGAAGATAACTCTTCTTCAATCTGATTTATTAATGTGTTCCTTTTCTGAACACGTACAGGTTGTATCTCTTTTTCAAAAGTAGTGCCCTTCAGTACATGAGCGACACTGTCCATATCAAAATAATTACAAGATAAGACAGCTGGCATAATAGAGTCTCTATATAGTGTATCAAGGAATGAATAATCATCGCGGTTATCCATATAATACTCAGCACCTTCTTTCGGAGTATACTCTTTAAACTTAGTCATTGCTTCTTGTGGCGTAAGTTTTGTGGAACTGCAACCATAAACGCTAAGACAAGTGATGAAAGCGCATAAAAACCACCAAATTTGATTACTCAAGGTTTTAAACATAGGTTCAGAAATTATTAATACACTTCTTTGAACAGTGTTGTCTGCACGAGTGCACAAAACGTATCTTGCGACTCGGAAAGCGACGCTGTAGGATGTGGTCCTACTTAATCGCTATCCATAGGCAAATTTATGAAATATTTCTTAATCTGCCAACTGTTTTGAAGATTATTTTTGTGCATTCCTCTATTTTTTATTCTTCTGGTCTCTGGGTTGACTCGCGGGAACAACCTCGAAGAGGTTGAACATGGTTAGCCCCAGGTAAGGAGCGCAGCGACGCAACCTGTGGGTTAGGATCAAGCGGTTTAACCTGAACGGTGGCCTCGCAGAGGGCGAACCTTAACGGGACGCTGGTTTTGTGTGAGTTTCAGGTTCGCCCTCTTCGAGGCCGGTTTGCAACGTACGCTCATCACTCCGCCCCCACGTTTCGGCTGTGCCTCACGTGGGGCTAACCAAGTTGCCCCCCTTCGGGGCTCTTGCCAACCCGAATATCGGAAGAACCTATTATCTATTGTTACTTCAAAATCCATAATTTTGTCCTTTTGTTGTTATTGATTCAACAAGCCATTACGATATAGTGACATCGCGCCTCGGCCGTGACGCGTTTCCGCCTCATATGCGTCGCATTACCGCCGCATATGTGGCGCGTTACCGCCGCATATGTGGCGCGTTTGCTCATCGCACTCTCCGGCGTAATAGCCGCTTTGCAATCGAGCGTCGCTAAACGCTTTGTCGTATTCAAGATGCACGCGGATGACCAAATTATCCATGTGCATAACATCAGGAAGAGAGTAACAGAAGTGAGTACACACGGCATGCATGAGATAACAGAAGCAGATATCGCCAAATTCCGGCTTCGTCATGTATCTGCCTTCTGCCCATGTTTTCCCATCATCGAGGAAGTTCGTCAAGTCCTTCTTTGCCTCGTTTTCCTTCTCATCGAAATTCTCGACGATGTCGTGAAGATGATCCGTACAGTGATAATCTTGGTGTTGATATTCACTGAGCAACCATAGCATATAGTTGAAGTCCGAGCCGTACCAACCGTCATTGTCGAGCGTTCTGACAGTATCAAAGCCATCCCACTCAAAGTCGATACATCCTTCCAGCAAATAGTTGTAAAGGTGCGGCTTCAGTTCCGAATTGTTCAGCGTCTTCCACATCGTGAAAGCCCGTGCATAGAGTTCATTGGTGATCTTAAACAACTTGTCGTTCAGCTTGCGCATGACCTCTACCTCATAAGAACTGGGAACCAGCAACTCGTTCATTGCCTCTTCACGGATATCGATTAACGTGGTCAACAGTTCCCACTCCGCTTCATTCAACCTGGGGAGACGACGAAACGGCTCACTGCCACACAACGCTTTGATGCGCTTCTCCGTCATGTAGACGATGTCACGCTTCATGTCAGTGTTGTCTGACAGCGAGTTGAGATAGTCTCTTATGTCTAACTTATGCTTCATGCCTGCAAAGTTACCATACAGGTATGCCAAAAGATGACAAAGAGGAATCTTTTATGTCGTGTACGCACACAACTGATTGATTTATATCAATAATTGTAAAAATATTAGAGATTTATACTGAAAACTCTTGGTGGGAATTGAAAATGTTACTACCTTTGCAAACGTAAACAAGAGGGTAATACCTCAACAAGATTAAGAATAGGTTAGTAGATTTTTCATATAGGTTTTTAGTTTTTAGGTTTTGATAGATTGTTTTTAGGTAACGGTAGGCGTTGTGAAACGGCGACCGTTTTTTTTGTGTTTATACGTTTCTATCAAAAAAAGGAATTCGTCATAAGACGAACTCCACTTCCTTGAAAGCATAGCTGCGAATATGACCTTCACGGTCATGAAGGATGAGATGTCCGTCATCTTCCACTTCCACAAGTGCTGCCTCAAACTCCCCGTCCTTGTCGCGGTACTTGAAGTATCCGTGACCGCGATAGAGATAAGAGGTGTAGAGCGACACAATCTTCTCGTAGTTGCCATTACGAAGGTCGAGCAGGTAGGACTGGAAAACCTCTACGATCTTCTTCAGCAGCGTATCCCGATCCGTCTCCTTACCGATGATCTGATACAGAGACACGGGATTGGGTGCATCACTGTGGAACTCCCGCTGGTTGACATCAATACCCGTTCCGATGATGCAGTTACGGATATGTCCTTGCGAGAGACTGTTCTCAATGATCGTGCCACTGATTTTCTTGTCTTTCCAATAGATATCATTCGGCCATTTGATCGTGATGTCTTCGATGTATTGCGACAATACATCGTGAAGGGTCAGTGCCACAGCCTCAGAGATGAGGAACTGCGCATGCAACGGTACCCACACTGGATGACAGAGGATGGAGAAGAGCAGGTTCTGGCCACGCTCACTCTCCCACTTGTTCGTACCCTGCCCTCTTCCAGCTGTCTGAAACTCAGTTGAGACAACGACAAGATCTGCCTTGTCCGCCTCCAACTCAGCGAGATGCTGGGAGAGATAAGTGCTTGTAGAATCAGTCTCGTCTAATTTTATATAATTGACTTTTGGCGAGTTTTTCTTTTTCCGGTCAAATAAGGAGAGGATTGAACGCATCTTCAATATGATTAATTTTTATTTGGTTGCTGTTTCGCTTGCCCGTGATGGCAATAACATCGAAGCGAAGCTGCTCACTAATGTCGTGCGATTTTACGTATTCGTCGGCTGCAAGCCCTATATGGCGCATCTTCTTGACATCGACGGCATCCTCCGGTTCCATGTAGTCGTCATTGCCACGTGCCTTGACTTCCACGAAGACAACGGTCGTCAGATCCGGAGTCTTGCAGATGATGTCGACATCACGCTTGCTGCGCCCGAAGGTCCAGTCGCGCTCCATGAGGATGTAACCTTTCTTCTGCAGGTATTCGGCTGCATAATCTTCACCCCATTTGCCATAATCGTTGTGCTCAGCCATAAACAGCAAATTTTATTTTTTGCAAAAGTACCCTTTTTCTTTCATAAATCAAAGAGAAAGGGTAACTTTGTATGAAAATAATATTATGACAGACGAACAGACTAAACGCGACGAATATTTTATGCGACTGGCTCTTAAAGAGGCACAGGAAGCGTACGAGGAAGGAGAGATTCCGGTAGGAGCGGTCATCGTTGCCAATGGCATGGTGATAGCCCGCGCTCATAATCAGACAGAGACGCTGCATGACGTCACGGCTCATGCAGAGATGCTTGCCATCACATCGGCGGCAAGTATGCTTGGCGGGAAATATCTTTCCGGCTGCACGCTCTATGTCACTGTAGAGCCTTGCATCATGTGTGCCGGCGCCTTAGGTTGGGCACAGATGAGTCGTATTGTCTATGGTGCAACAGATGAAAAACGTGGATATTCAGTCTTCGCACCTAAAGCCCTGCACCCGAAAGCAAAAGTCTTGGGCGGTGTGTTGGAAGATGAATGCAAAGCACTGATGCAAGCGTTCTTTGCCGGAAAGAGGAAGTAAATACGAGCTGAACGGTTGGAATTTACTCTTTCTTTATGAAACGTTACAGCCTCAGAGAGGCTGAATCTTTGATAACCCCAGTCTAAGGAGCGCAGCGACGCAGACTGGGGGTTGTTGTGAGAGCATGTTTGACTGATCTCCTGCCTCGGAGAGGCAGACTGCACGATAGTGCGTAATGTTAAACGTAAGCATAGCGCACCTTAAGGCGCATTCAGCCTCTCCGAGGCTGGAATTCAGTTAATCCGTCCTCAGCTAAAACGGTTTGCTTTCAAACGTACAGCTCGAAACTATTTCACCAGCACAACCAAATATTTGCTGGTGCTCCAGAAGATCTGGGGATTGGTGATCGTCAAGACATACATTTTGTTATTGTCTTGCTTCAGCTCATAGCTTCCCGCCGGATGAGAGGTGAGAAGTTTGGCGGCCTTCGAATAGAGTTTTATCTCTTTCGTGACGCGGATATCAATCTTCGTAAAGTAGTTGCGGTTGAAGTTCTGCTGAAGCACTTTACCTCCATATAAGATGCGCTGTTCCTTCAGCTCCGACTTTGTACCGAAGACATACCACGCCGTATTGAGCTGCGTCTCCTGGTTATTAATCGTCTGTGTCTTCTCCGCGCTCTCCGTCTGGAGGTCACTGACATTATCATTGAGGTTGCTAATCGTTTGGTCGAGCTCAGCGATATGGATATCCTTGGCATCAAGCTCTGCTCTGAGCTGCTGCAACTGCTGGTCTTTCTCATCAAGCTGCCGAAGCATGTTGGCAATGACCTTTTTGAGTTCCGCGCTCTTGAAGTCACTGTCGCGCAACTGCCCTTGAAGTTTCTTAATCAACTCTCGGTTCTGCTCCATTCGGTCAGCAATGAACTTGATATCCTCCTTGATCTGCTCAGCTTTGTCGGCTCGCTCATCATCCTGAATGATATTGACCCGGTTCTCAGCTTCACTGATCTCATTGAATCCTTCCTGAATCTCATTCATCGTTGCAATCATATCGTTGATCTGATCGTCACGCTGCGTGATGACCTGCTGCAAAGAATCATCCTTGGCAACCATCGGCACGTTCACCTTAGGAGTCTTCTTCTCGACGCAAGCCGTCAAGGAAAAAAGACCCATCAAGAGAATTGAGATATGAGAAATTATCTTATGTTTGTTCATTGCATTTCAGGGTTAATAGAGTTATTCGGCATCCGACGTGCGGGCGGCCACAGAGGGCCGCCCCTGCTTGGGCTTTCCTGCGAGCACAATGACAATCTCACCTTTCGGTTCCGTCTCTTCGAAATGGGCAATCACCTCATCGAGCGTACCACGGACATGCTCCTCATGAATCTTACTAATCTCACGCGCCACACTGACCAGACGGTCACCCCCAAAAACATCACGAAACTGCTTGAGGGTTTTCAGTGTGCGGTATGGCGACTCATAGAACACCATGGTACGCGTCTCGTCCTTTAGACTTTCAAGGTGCGTCTGCCGTCCTTTCTTCTGCGGAAGGAATCCCTCAAAACAGAAACGGTCGCACGGTAAGCCAGACGATACGATAGCGGGGATACATGCTGTAGCTCCAGGAAGAGTGATGACAGGAATGCCCTCACGAGCAGCCTCACGTGCAAGGAAGAATCCAGGATCACTGATGCCCGGTGTCCCTGCATCGCTGATCTGCGCAATGGTCATACCCGCTTTCAACTTCTCAATGATGCCGGCTGTCGTACCATGCTCGTTGAACTTATGATGTGCCATGAGATGGTTCTTGATGTCATAATGCTTCAAGAGAATACCCGAAGTGCGGGTGTCCTCTGCAAGCACGAGGTCAGCTTCTTTGAGAATACGCAAGGCACGGAGGGTGATATCCTCCATGTTACCCACTGGTGTCGGAACTATATATAATGTACCCATGTTGTCGTCTAATATCAAGGAACAAATATAGACAATTATTTCAAACGGAGCAAAGAAAGTCTTAATTCTTTGCAATTTTTAAGAGGCTTCTTCAAATTATATTGTTTACCTTTGCAGCCATGATTGAAAATCTCATCGGGGAAACCCATCGTCCAGGAAGAATAGAAGTAGTTTGTGGTTCCATGTTCTCAGGCAAGACCGAGGAACTCATCCGCCGCCTCAAGCGTGCCAAGATTGCTCGCCAACAAGTGATGATCTTTAAGCCGGCCATCGACACTCGTTATTCGGATGTCAAGGTGGTCAGCCACGACCATAACTGCATCAACTCTACACCTGTGAAAGACACGCAGGCTATCCTTAAAGGTGCTCAAGGCTACGATGTCATTGGCATCGATGAGGCACAGTTCTTTGATGACAGTCTCGTGGAGGTCTGCAACAAGTTGGCTTATAATGGTATGCGCGTCATTGTGGCTGGTCTCGACATGGATTATCTCGGTCAGCCTTTCGGACCGATGCCGAAGCTGCTCGCCATCGCCGATGAGGTAACGAAGGTGCATGCCATCTGCGTGAAATGTGGCTCTCTTGCTTATGCCAGTCATCGCCTCGTAAAGAGCAATGCGCAAGTGATGCTCGGAGAAAAAGAGGAGTATGAGCCGCTCTGCCGCGATTGCTTCAAGAAAGCCCTTGAAGAAGACAGACGCAACGCACACTCCAAGAATTTGTTCGAAGAATAATATTTATTCTGCAATCACCACTCCACCCATTGCGGGGATAGCGAGCTTCATCTTTCCATCTTTGCCGATCTTCATCGTCTTTCGCATCGTTTGCCGATTCTTGTTCTCATAAAGCAAGGTCACTGTTTTACCAGCCAGTTCCTTCATGCTGATAGATGTAACGATAGGCTTCTGCATACCATTGAGACCTCCAACAAACCACTTGCCAGAGACAGCATCCTGACGACCCATGACTACGTATTTCGTGGGATAGCCATCAAGGAAACGAGTATTCTTCCAGGATGTCGGGATATGGAGAAGGAAGTCGCGCTCCGCATTATTAATAACACTATCTGATTGCGGAGTGATTGCCACACAGTTGATACTGCACTGGTTCGTGATGGCTGTAGCAAGTTCGAATAGGCGGGAGGTATAGCGCGGATGACGACTGTGATTATCTTTGCTCATATAATCGTTCATCAATACGCCGCCCCAATCGAAACTGCCGATAGCATTGCGCGAGAACGGATGCATCGTCATCTCAAAACCTTCCTGACGAGCATGATGATCTGTGAAATAGACGTTCTCACTGGCCAACGCTCCTTCTGAACCAATATAGTTGGGATACATGCGCTCCCAACCACGAGGGATGGTACATCCATGGAAGATGACACCGATGCCATATTCATTGGCATCACTGAGGATATCCTCATAGAGACGGAGCGTCTCCTGCTTGTCACCACCAAAGAAGTCTACTTTGATCGCTGCCACACCCAGTTTATGCAGCCATTTCATCTCCTGCTTGCGCTTGATACTGTTGTTCATGATGCCACGCGGTCCCTGTGGCGCATCATTCTCTGCACCATTGGAGTTGTACCACACCATGAGCTTCACATTCTTCTGCTTAGCGTAAGCGGCTAACTTCTCCATACCCTCGCGTCCGATCTGCTTATCCCACAGTGCGTCGACAAGGATGTACTCGTAACCGTATTTATTAGCAAGGTCGATGAATGTCTTCTGATCATCATAGTTGCACGAGTTGTCTTGCCAGATAATCCAGCTCCAAGTATAGCGACCGGGGTGATAATTGATTTCAGATGCCTCATACTTTGGTTCTACGACACTATACTGGATCGTCGTCTCGGCTATCGGTTTCAAGGTCTGGCCAATGGCAATGGTACGCCAAGGCGTGGAGCCGGGAAGCATGATAGAAGCCGTGTTGGAGCCAAAGCCATTGTTCTCTCCTTGCTGTGGATAAGATACAGTATAACCTGTCTTTGCATCGAAGTCGGACAGTCGTGAGGCACAGTACTGACCATCGACACCTGTCTCTGAGACCAATGCCCATCCTTTGGTACCTACATGGAAAAGGCAAGGAAACGTGTACCCTACTCCATATTGTGACTTGTCGGTCATCGGCGCGTCTGCTTTGTACTCTTCTTCATACGAAGGTTTCGTGCGCTCCCAGCCTGTCATCGGCGTGATCTGTGGACAAATAAATGTCGTGGTCTCTGAAGGAAAAAGGAAACTCGAAGCCTCACTCTCTATGACAGCACACTTCGGATCACCCTTCTTCTGCCGAGGAAGCGTATAACGAAATGCCACATCGTTATTATCAACCACAAACGTAACTGTCATCTTCAGACCTTTCTCCGTCTCCACCTGAATATCCGTGGCATTCGCCTTAAAGTCGATATGCGCAAACTTCGTACGCGTCATGTCATAATGCTTCTCAACCGGATAATCTTTTGAAGACTTAATCGTCAAGCCTGAAGTCAAGTCTCCAAAATCGGTCTTCAAACCAAGACGAGAGGGCAACAGCATCTGTTTCCCATCAAGAGACACAGCATAAGTCAGGTTGCCTCCATCATCATTGACGGTCACCACAAGGTTGCCATCGGGCGACTTCACCGTCTTTTCCATTGCGGGAGCCGTCAGTGCAGCTGCAAGCAAGGCTCCCAGCAAAATTTCTTTCTTCATGATTTCAATAGATCTTTTATTTAGCTAAATATTTTATCTTATGTCTTCTTCTTGCTTTTTCCCCATACGGATAGAGTTTCAATGTGTTGATAGAGTTGTCAATAGACTCATCGCCCACTGTCATAGATCCCTCTTTCGCCTCAACATTCAGTATACCTTTAACTGAGGCCTTGTTCTTTCCAATAATCCTCTGATAATACTTTGAGAGCCACAGTCCTGTGAACGGGTCGTTACTTATGGCCAGCATGCCCGTTTTATCCTTGTCGATTATCACCGGTTTCAATATCTTCACTGTATCCTCATAGACCAGACCTTTGGGTGTAGAGAGTAGTGTGAAATGACGCTGCAGAGAGGAATCATTTTCCAAAAGTTGTGCCTCCACCGCGAAATAGTTGCCATAGAGTCTGATTTCTGGCTCACCTACAAGACGGGCGTTGGGCTTCATGTGTACGGGTCTCCCATCGAGGCCTGTTCGGGAAGTCTCATACCATCCGATGATATTTCCAGTGTTATTATGGCGATAAGGCACTATGAGATTACCATCCCCCAAATAATAGCCAACCAAAGGTTCCATATAACCTGTTATATTGTTTAAACCTTTGGAGAATGAGAAACAAGCGAAATAGTCTTTGGTCAATGCTCGCACGATATTCTGACAAGGAAACAACTTCGCTTTGCCGTAGCGCTGTGCGAAGTCTGACCACGTGGAAGGCTTCAAGTTGTCAGTTGGGAAGACATGGTGCATCAACCACGTCATCATAACACGATGCGCTTCAACACCCATTCGGCGTGCACCTACATCGGGCCACAAGAGCCAACTGCCATCCTTCGTAAGCGATTGCCTAAGTTCTATCTGCTTCAAGGCTTGCTGTTCGGACATCAATGCATCGCTGTCTCCTAACATGCAGGCAAGCGTTGAATAGCTCGTCAGCTGGTCATATAGATAGAGGCTCCAGTCGTTTCCATTGGGCATCGCTTGTTCTCCGTCAGGCAACGTGAGCCAGTTGAGCACGTTCTTCGCCACCGAGTCACAGTTGTGAAGCAAAGCATTGCTGTGCCAGCGAGGATTGCTTCCTTGGAACAAACGGAGCGCCAAGGCTGCTTCACCGAGCTCTTGAATGACTACATTCTGATAAGAGGTATGGAAAAAGTTATGATTCTGAAGCGTCCAGTCGGGATAAAGATTCGGACCTTGGTAAAGGTCTGCTACCGTTTTGTTGTCATACCAAGGGTCGATAATAGTATGATTCTCAGCATCCGATGGATGGGAATAACTATTGATGGCGAACGCACGCATACGATCAAACCATTGGGGTGCCAGACTGTCGGTAGGAAATAAGCCGAGCGCCGCCGCTAAGACATCGACCTCCCAACCATTCTCCTCCGCTTTCGTATCTCCGATATAACCCGTTGGAATCTTACGCTCTAACTCATAGTTACATTCAGCCTTCAATAACGTATGGATATCTTCTTTGAGCGACTGAGGGAGTTGATCCCATTGGAAGAAAGCTGAATAAGCCACAGACATCGCCCACAAGCTACTCTCCCACTGATGATCTGCCACACTCACTGAGCCCCAATAGCGACCATCTTTGCAAGCCCGCTTATGCACAGACTTATGCGTCGCAACGGCATAGCGAAGCGATTTTAGGGAGATAGAATCAAGTTGTTCCCACGTAATTCTCTGCGGGAGGCTCACTTGGCCTTTAGCATACCTCCCCATGAAAGCGGCAACCATGGAGAGGTCTGCATTCGTTCGTACCCCTTTCTCATCTGCACCCATCGTGTTCTCCCCCCGGAAACAACCATAGAGAGAGTCAACGGGCTGATAGTCATTCACGAGATAATTCATGAATGACGACAACATCTGAAGGACGGTCAGAAGAGAAAGGAGAAGATTTGTCATAAAGGTGTCTCTACGTAGGGGCGGTCCTTGTGGCCGTCCTTACTCCAATTTAACGTATACTGATTGTCAACGGTTGTTTAATCTCGTTCAAGAACTCGGCGACCAACTGCTTCCAGACCGTGAAGTTAGACACATCATAGCGGCTCCAGCCTGCACCTGCGTAGTAGGTGATAGGCTCGCCTTTATAACCATCTATCACGCCCACGAGGTTACGACTATCGGAGGTCTTACCCGTCTTCACATTATTATTTGGGAAGAGTGCGGCAACATAGATCTCGGAACCATGAACATCGGGACGGTCTGTAGGATCTGCATAGGCCACCCAGTTATTGCCTGTAGCCTCAGTACCTTTCCCGTTGAGCACCACCCCGGAGCAGAACGTTGTGGAGGTGTTCATATCGTCATACCATACCTTAATCTTATTGAAGTGGCTTCCCTTATCCAAAGAGATCACACGGTGCTCCACTACCCCATCTGCATTCTTGCCATATTCGAGGCAGACGGTAAAGCGCAGAGGACCATTGTCGAGAATATCATAATCGGTATAGCAATAAGGCAACACGAGCTTGCCATCCTTGATATAAGCCGGTGTACCGCAGCCGAGCGTAGGACCTACGCCATAGCCATCCATGCCCCAGGAGCCATCATGATCAAGATGGAAAGAGCCATTGTTATGAACAAACCGTGCTTCTTCTTTCCGCCCGTCTTTCTCCAAAGGAGCAGCATCGATATTGCTTTGCATGTCTTTATAATAACGATGGTCGAGGATCAACTCGGGTGCATCCTTCACCCACACATCGATGCCAAACGACTTCTCACCCGTACGCTGCAAGGCAGGGCCATAGACGCGGTAAGCGCAACGGTCATTCTCCCAAGCGATGTCATCCTTACGTATTTTATAAAGGGCACCCTGGACCTGAGGATTCATCGTCTTCGGATAACCTTTAGAGGCATAGACGGTCCAGGTTGAGCCCGCAAGAACGCTGGCATCTATAAGCAGTTTGCCATCATAAGTTAACTGGGTGTCGAGCTCCTGTCCGGCTGCATTCTTAATAACAAACGGATCGTTTTCGTCAATGCCCAACAACTTCCTTACATCAGCCGCATCAACCTCTACAACCTGTGTGCGCGTTTCTGTACTCGGGTTACTGATGATGATTGACACCGTCTTCGAAGGATTTTCTTTTGCTGCAAGCCAACGATAATATTCGCACGCGGCAAGTAGGAATGCGCCTACACCGAAATCAGCCTGCGAACTCTTGTTGATCGTCTGACCAGGGATAGCACGGTCGCCGATTGGTTGCACATAGCCTACACTGCCTTCGGCCTGCAATGCGGTATGAGAAAGGTAGGTCCAGGCCTTAGAAACCGTCGGAAGATAATCGGTCTCAGAGAGCAAACCGTTGTTGATACCCCAAAGAAGTCCGTAAGTAAAGAATGCAGTTCCACTTGTCTCCGGTCCGGGAGCCATCTCCTTGTCGAGCATCGAGCGAGTCCAATAGCCTTCGGGCTGCTGACAAGCTGCCACGGCATGAGCTAACCGCTGATATTTCTTCACGAAGAAGTCATAGTGCTGATAGCTCTTCGGCATATCTTGAAGTACCTTGGCAAGACCTGCGAGCACCCAGCCATCGCCACGAGCCCAGAAGTCCTTGCCTCCGTTGTTTGCCTTGTGCTTGGGATAGACATAGCGGCCGTCGCGGAAATAGAGTCCCGTCTCCTTATCAAGCATGATACTGTCCGAATACTGGAGGTTGTCATAGATCTTGTCGAGATACTTTACATCCCCCGTGAGCTTATACATCTTCGTCAAAGTAGGCATCACCATATAGAGCGCATCGGCCCACCACCAATAATCATTGGCCTTTGAGTCAGCCTCATAACTCATCACCTCCTTGGCACGAGCTATCTTCTTCTTTGCCGGCGCAATGTTGTAAAGATCCATAAATGTCTGGAAGCAGATTTGCCAGTCACCAAAGAGCACATGCTGCTGGTCCTCACCATACTGCTTATAGAGCCATTTCGATGGATCCTTCTCTGTAGCCCCCGACCATTTATTGTATTCGGCCCAAGCATTGGAGTAATCCAGCCATGTTTTTGCCTTCTGCTTGGCGGCCTGAGTCTTTATCTCATTATTGAAGAGCTTGTATGCCTCCATATTTCCCGTATGGTAAGCCGCCCAGTTCCAAAAGGAAGGCGTCTTATAGGAATTATGACTCTGCCAATAATCGTTGACTTTGATGATTGTCTGTTCAACCTTTTCTCTCTCCGATTCATTAGAAGCGTTAGCTTTTGAAGAAGTCCTTGAGAAAGAAGGAAGAGACAGGAACGTTGTCCCCACAAAGAGCAATACTCTAAACGTATTCAATGTTTTCATCTAAACAGGTTATTTGTTACTGTATATACGTTTATTCTTTAATGTTTACTTACCATTTGTCTGCGGTCTTGATCGTATCCGCCCAACGGTGGTCTTTCGGGAAAGGCTTACCATTCCACGCCTTAACCTGCGTCCAAGGCTGCGGAGCATCTGTCCAGAATGGATCAGAAGCGGGCAAACCAAGCGGCATGAAAACGAGAGAAGTCATATAAAGAGAGCCATTATTTGTATACCAGTCGGCTACATCGGGCTGATGACCGCAGAAGCCAATGGTCAGATAGCCGCCTTCATTAAAGTTGTTCTGCTCATCGAACATCCGATGGAGCGACTTAGTCAAGGCAGCACGCACTTGTCCGTTGCTTAGGTCCTTCGGCAGTTTCTTGTACCAAGCCATCAAAGCAAGCGGCTGCATCGTTGCCATACGGTAAGGAATGCTACGACCGAAGACAGGGAAAGTACCATCGGGAGCAATGAAACGCTCTAAGATGATGGCATATTTCTGGCAACGGAGCAGTTCGCGATCCCAATATTTCTGATAGTCAAGGCGTGAGTTGACCTTGGCATCAACCATTGCCTGCAAAGTCTCAAGATACATGGGATGAAAAACATAGGAACTGTAGTAATCAAAGGCAAAATTAGGCCCATCCGAATACCAGCCATCACCTGTGTACCATTCCTCTACTTTACGGCAGGCAGAATTGACACGGTATTCATCATAGTCAGCCCCAGCTTTAGCCAAGAAACTTTCAATGGTTGAAGAGAAAAGGAGCCAATTGGTATAAGGGGGATCAATCTTACGCAGTTTCTTAAACTCGGTAAAATAGCGTTGCTTCGTGATCTCGTCAAGTGGTTTCCACAAAGCATCGTAGGCTCTAAGGAAGCTCTCAGCGATATAGGCGGCATCCACAAGGTTCTGTCCGCCTATACCCCAACAGAGATAATCGGGGCTCTTGGGATCCACTGCATTCTTATAAGAAGCGAGAGCCCATTCCCGGAGCTGTGCACGCTGCTTGCCTTCTGCCGTACCATCATCGGGGAGGGCAATCCATGGAGCGATGCCAGCCATGAGGCGGCCAAAGCACTCCATATAGAGCACCTTTTTATTACGATTGTCGAAAGACGGACTGAACTCTGTCTGCATCTTCGCTTGCAGTTCGCCTTTCGACATATTTTCCAACACAGGCTGTGCCATCTTCCAGGCCAGTGAACACCAATACTCACGGTCTGAGACGACCTTCTTTGATTTGGCCGATACCGGCACAAGCATCAAGAAAAGCAAGCACGCGGTCAGGACTATTGTTCTTCTCATTTATGTAGTTTTTAGAATTAATTCCGTTAATCACCCACAAAGTTAATGAAAAATTGACGGAAATCAAGTCTAAATATTGAGAAATATAGTCCACAAATCGTTATTTCTCCTCTTGCTGCCTTACATTTTTGCGAATCTTCGTCAGATAGGCTTTCATACCGGCAGCATCTTTGTTGTCGATGATCTGCAACAGTTCCTTTAGCTCGGTGCGGATCTGAGCCACCTGATCGTGGGTGTAGGGGTTAAAGAGGATCTCCTGAAGCAAATAATCATCTTCAGAGAGCACACCGCGCGCAATCTGCATATGACGTTTGAAAGTCGTACCCGGTGCATCCTGCGGCTTCATGACAGCAGCAAAGACAAAAGTGGAGACAAAAGGAATGCTCAATGAGTAAGCCACTGTGCGGTCGTGCTCGTCGAAGGTATATTCGTAGATATGGAGGCCGAGACGCTGATAGAGGTCTTTGAAGAAGATGCGACCCATGTAGTCGCCTTCACTGATAATAATGGCATTCTCCTCAGAGAGCTGGTTGAGGTTAGCGAAGGTAGGGCCAAACATTGGGTGCGTAGAGACATAAGGATGACCAGACTTCTCATAATATTCTTTCAATCCTGTCTTCACTGAAGAAATATCGGAGATGATACAGTCCTTCGGAAGATAAGGTAAGATCTCGTCAAAAGCAGACTTTGTGAACTTCACGGTCACGGCATTGATGACAAGCTCCGGCGCAAAGGCTTTCACTTCATCCATTGTCGTGAAGCGCTGACAGTTATAGGTGAAGCGCAGACGCTTTGGATCACGCTCGATCACTGCTACCTCATGATCAAAACTCAGCAAGTCGATAAAGAAGGAACCCATCTTACCGGCTCCCATAATCAATATTTTCATCTGTTTGTATTGAAATTACTCAGCAGTGGCGGGCGGCCCCTAACCATGACCTAGCCGCCCCTGCACTGATACCATAGTTATTCGTTGACGATCTGCAACTGCTGGCGAACACTCTCCTCATGGACGAGCTCAAACATATGAGCAGCAAATTCTGGAGACATACCACAGAGCGAAGCCTGCGCACCACGCTTCTCGAGGATCTCACCGTAACGGCTTGCCTGAAGCACGGTCATATTATGCTCCTTCTTGAATGTACCGATCTCACGGCACACACGGAAACGCTTAGCCAGGAGGTCCATGAGCTGGTTATCAATCTCGTCAATCTGCGAACGCAACTGACGAATGCCCTCTGTTGTAGTATGTTCACTTCTCACAACCAAAAGACTTAAGATGTAATCAAGAATATCTGGTGTGACCTGCTGCTTGGCATCACTCCATGCGCAATCAGGATCGCAGTGGCTCTCCACGATGAGACCATCGAAGCCAAGATCCATAGCCTGCTGGCAAAGCGGAGCAATGAGATCACGACGGCCACCGATATGACTGGGATCGCAGAGGATAGGAAGATCAGGGATACGACGATGGAGTTCAATAGGAATTTGCCACATCGGTAGGTTACGATAGATCTTCTTGTCGTAGCTGGAGAAGCCACGATGGATCGCACCCATACGCTTCACACCTGCCTGGTTGATACGTTGCATGGCACCAATCCAAAGTTCGAGATCCGGGTTCACTGGATTCTTGACGAGCACCGGGCCTTCGTATCCCTTCAGGCTGTCGGCCAGCTCCTGCATGGCGAAGGGATTAGCCGTTGTGCGGGCTCCGATCCACAGGATGTCGACACCATATTTCTGACAGAGCTCTACATGCTCCGGAGTAGCTACCTCAGTAGCAATGAGCATACCGGTCTCTTTCTTCACTTCCTGCAGCCAGGGCAATGCCTTTTCACCATTACCCTCGAAGCCTCCGGGCTTCGTACGGGGTTTCCACACACCTGCGCGGAACATATGGCAGCCTTTGGCGGCAAGCTGGCGGGCTGTAGTCATCACTTGCTCTTCGGTCTCGGCAGAGCATGGGCCGGCTATCACTAATGGGCGCTCACCGCCATTGTCAGACGGGAGATTGAGGGGTTCGAGATCTAATTCCATAGTTATAATGTTTAATGTTGTTTATCGTGGTTATTGTTTTGCCGCCGTAAACGGCGGCACACTGAACTTTACAAAAACTGCAAATGGCTTAGAAATTGCCGACGGCTTTTATTCGCTTCAGCGCTTCTTGCATCTTCTCGTCCTTGGCGCAGAGGCTGATGCGGATATAGCGCTTGCCGTTGTTGCCGAAGATGAAGCCCGGCGTGATGAAGACATGAGCCTTGTGCAGGACAGCCTCGGTGAGGTCTTCCACATCCTTATATTTGTCAGGGATGCGGCCCCAGAGGAACATACCCACCTGCGTGGGATCGAAGGTGCAATCGAGTGCTCTCATGATATCCTCGGCGATGACACGACGACGGCGATAGTTCTCGATGTTGTTCTCACGATGCCATTCGGGCGTGTTCGTGTTGAAAGCCTCTGCTGCGGCAAGCTGGATACCACGGAAGGTACCGTTCTCGATATTGCTTTGGATCTTGAACATCCAAGAGATATAATCCTTGTTGCTGATCATCATAGCCACACGCCAACCCGGCATGTTGTGGCTCTTCGACATTGAGTTGAACTCGATGCAGCAGTCCTTTGCTCCGGGCACCTGCATGATGCTCAGCGGATGCTCGTTGAGAATGAGTGAATAAGGGTTATCGTTCACTACGAGGATGTCGTGCTTCTTGGCAAAAGCAACGAGTTTCTCAAAGGTCTCCATCCGTGCATTGCCGCCTGTGGGCATGTTCGGATAGTTGGTCCACATCACTTTCACACCCGTGAGATCCATACTCTCAAGCTGGTCGAAGTCGGGTTGCCATCCGTTGTCCTCGCGAAGGTCATAGTTGATGATCTGTGTACCGAAGATCTTGTTCACAGCGGTATAAGTAGGATAACCAGGATCCGGGATGAGCACTTTGTCACCAGGGTTGCAGAAAGCGAGGGTGACATACATGATGCCTTCCTTCGAACCAATGATTGGCTGAACCTCTGTCATGGGGTCTACCTCCACACCGTAGATGCGCTTGTAGAACCCGGCCATAGCCTTGTGGAGCTCTGGCAATCCGCTTGTAGGCTGATAGCCGTGTGCGTTGGGGTCATGAGCCACCTCGCAGAGCTTGTCAATAGTCTGCTTCGAAGGTGGCATGTCGGGGGAGCCGATAGCGAGGGAGATGATGTCCTGGCCCTCGGCATTAAGTTTAGCCACTTCTTTCAGTTTTCTGCTGAAATAGTATTCCTGGATACTGTTTACTCTTGATGCTGGTTTCATATCTTATACTGCTTTATATTCACCTAATATTTTGATTGCTTTTACGAGGGGTGTGATGGCGTCTATCGACTGTCGGTATCGGATGAGGTCATCATAAGTCACATCAACATAGAACATATACTCCCACTCATGACCGATAATAGGAAGCGACTGTATCTTCGTCAAGTTGATGTCATAGAAGCTGAGGATCGTAAGCACCTTTGACAGTGAGCCTTCAGAGTGTGGAAGGGTGAAGACGATACTCGACTTGTTTACTTCGTTCAATGGGCGGAGGAAGTCGGCCTTACGTGGATCGGTGACAACGAGGAAGCGGGTGAAGTTGTGCTTGTTATCCTCGATATGGTCTTCCAAGACCTTCAGTCCATACATTTTCGCTGCATCAGCATGACAGATGGCGGCCCAGCCGTGGCACTGATGCTCGTGGATGTACTTGGCACTGCCTGCCGTGTCTTCTGCCTCCACGACTTTCAACTCCTCATGGGTGGAGAGATAATCGCGGCACTGCATCAGTGCTACGGGATGGGAGTGCACTTCACTGATCGTGCTCCAGTCGTCATCCGGCAAGCAACAGATGCAATGAGTGATATGCAGCTTGTGCTCCCCGACGATCGTTGTGCCACTGTCACGCAGCAACTCATAGTTGTGGAGCAAAGAACCGGCGATGGTGTTTTCTATCGCCATCATGCCGATGACTGTGGGGTCAGTCTTGATGCTCTCGAACACCTGCTCAAAGGTATCGCAGCAGATAAGCTGTACCTGTTCACCTTTGAAGTATTCGTGCGCCGCGATGTCGTGAAACGACCCCAGCATGCCTTGTATCGCTACTCTCTTCATAATATCTTGTTTTCTTTATTTCTTTCTTGAGCCGAGCTCACTGTTTTCTTTATTCCTTATTCCTTATTCTTTAGCGAATGCGTAACAAAAAATCCCGCTTCATATTATCTATGAAGCGGGACTTTGTATGCAAACCATCCTAATGAGGTTGTATCTCTGAGTCTTAAGTTGAAATTACACGCAACTTCCCGCTTCACAATTTCTTGCAAAGTAAAAATAATAATAGGAGTATGTTGCGAAAAACTTCATATTCGACTTGTTTTGTTGTTGTCTTTTTCTTTGTTGATGACTTATTCTTGTTAAATCAATGGCAAAATTATAGTTTTTCTTTAAAACTTGCAAGAAAAATGACGAAAAAATTTCCGAAATGACTAAATTTGCACGAAAAGAGCACAAGATATCATGAAAAGACACATTATTATATCTGTTTTTCTCATTTTTAGCGTTGCTGCTATAGCACAAACTGACCGCACACTCACAAGGAGCAACTCGGTGGTGAGGTTCGCACCGGGAAGTGCACTGCTGCAGACTGACCCTGCTACGGGCATGTCATTTCAAACTGCAGGCTCTCCGTTCATCACAACACCGGCTGGCATCGTTCAGTCAGATTACAAAGACAACTATAGAGATAATGAGTCAACCGGTAGCACCGGCTCAAACATTAGCTATACACAAAATCTCTCTTCTAATAAGAAAGACAGTACAGCTAAAGGTGAACTTCATGGAAGCGTTGGGCTCAGCGTCATGGCGGGCTTTGGCAAGGGAGCACCGAAAGGAGCCGGATTTGCACAGGACATCAATCTTGACTATACTACTCCGCTCGGCAAGCGGGGATGGCTTACGGTGGGAGGATATATGGATCATCTCAACTGGAGTGGTATGAACTCAACGTCAGCAGGTCTCTATGGAGAGCTCGGTTATCAGTTTGATGACCATTGGTCTGCCTATATCTATGGTCAAAAGAGCCTTGCCAATAGTGGCTACGGTTACGGCTATCCTTACTATGGAGGATACTATGGGGGCTACTATGGCTACGGCTATAATGGCTATTACGGTTATGGCTATCCCGGAGGCTACTGGAATGCAGACCGGCTCGGTGCAGCCGTACGCTGGACCCCAAGCAAGAACTTTATGCTGCAGATCTCTGTGGAGAAAGATTGGCTGCCGCGACAAGACAATTTCTATTCAAGAAGATACGATTATCAGAGATAACAACCTCTATTGACCGATGATATAAGCGTAATCGCAATGCGATTACGCTTATATCGTTTTGCGATTACACTTAAATCGAATCGCGATTACAGTGAAATGTAATCGCGATTGCTATTTATATATTCCATTTCTACTAACTTATTGTAAAAATCGCGTGTATCTCTTTCCATTGTCAATAATCTTTTGTAACTTTACGGAAAAATAGAGACACCATTATATATAAGACTATATATGACAATGGAAGTAGAAGAATACCGCAACAAGATTTTAGACATCTTGCTCAATGCCAAAGATGACGAGGGTAATGCACGGTTAACGGAGAAAGCCGCGCATGACCTCGCAGAGGAGTTCTCCGACCAAGAGCTTCTCGATGGTATGGACTTTAATACGCCTGAAGAGGTAGCTGAGATGCTACTCGAGTCAGGACTGGATTAACAATAAACATGAAGCTATGGAAAACGATCAGAAGACAATAAACAAGCTCATTCGAGACAATCAGGGCTTTGTCATCAGCATCGCACAGCAGTATAAGCATCGTGGTCTGGACATGGATGATCTCATCAGTGAAGGAAACATCGGTATGCTCGCAGCAGCTAAGTCGTTTGATACCTCTCGTGGAAAGAACTTTGCCACCTACGCCGCTCCTTTCATACGTGATGCTATCGGTAAGGCAATCGAACAATTGGGCGGTATCTACCGCGTGCCTCGCGATGCCAACAATCCGACTCTTGAGAAGAAACGTTCGCGTGCACTATCTATCGATGCGCCCGTAGGTGGAAGCAACGAACTGAGTCTCGCCAAGGTCATCCCCGACCAAACTGCTCCCGACCCAGAGAAGGAACTGCAGAAGAGCATCCTTGAGAATGAGTTGAAATCAATCCTCACCGACCTTCAAGAGCGTGACCGTCATGTTGTCCAGCGCTTCTATGGCATCGGTGTAGAGCCTCGTACTATGGCTGAGATCGGTGCTGAAATGGGACTGAAGCGTGAGCGTGTGAGGCAGATCCGCGACCATGCCGTAAGAGCTATCGTCAAGAAGACGCACAATGTGAAGTTGAAAGACTATCTGAGGGGCTAATGAAATATTTTCTTCTTTCCGACATTCACGGGTCACTCACCCGACTGAAACAAGTATTGGACATCTACCATAAAGAACAATGCGATATGCTGTTAGTCATGGGAGATATACTTAACTACGGTCCACGCAACGGACTGCCTGAAGGGCTCGATGCACGCGGGGTAGCCGATGCGCTGAACCCACTGAAAGACGAGATTGTAGCTGTACGAGGAAACTGCGACTCCGAGGTCGACCAGATGCTCCTACAATTCCCCATCATGGCAACTTACTCGTTGCTCGTGGACGAAGGACGAAAGATCCTGCTTACCCATGGCCACGTCTATAACAAGCAGACATTGCCCCCCGGGCACTTCGATGCCGTCATCTATGGACACACCCACCTATGGGAACTGTCAAGAATGACGACGGAAGACGGGCATAGCACGCTCATCTGCAACACGGGCTCCATCACATTCCCCAAGGGAGGAAAAGAACCGACCTTCGGAATATTGGACAATGGAACCATCTCAATCCGCAACCTTGACAACAAGGTCCTTGCGGAAGAAAAGATATAAGAACTAACAAAACCAGAAGCATTATGAATAAGATTCTCAAAAAGACCCAGTTCTCTGAAAAGGTCTATTATCTTGAAGTTGAAGCCCCACTCATTGCAAAGAGTTGCAAGCCGGGTAACTTCATCATCGTCCGTGTGGACAAGCACTCTGAGCGTGTGCCTTACACCATAGCCAAGAGTGACCCCAAGGCAGGAACATTAGGACTCGTCATTCAAGAGGTGGGTCTTTCCTCAACCAAACTCTGTGAATTGCCCGAAGGCGCTTACGTTCAGGACATCGTCGGACCGCTCGGCACTCCCTCAAAGATTGAGAAATACGGTACCGTGGTATGCGCCGGAGGCGGCATCGGCATTGCCGCAATCCTCCCGATCCTCACGGCTCTTCATAATGCAGGCAACAGAGTTATCTCCGTCCTTGCCGGAAGAACCAAAAACCTTATTATCATGGAAGATGACGTCAGAGCCAACAGTGATGAGGTCATCATCATGACCGACGATGGCTCGTATGGACAGAAAGGAGTCGTCACCGTGGGTGTAGAGGAAGTTATCAAACGCGAGCATGTGGACAAGGTCCTTGCCATTGGTCCTCCAATGATGATGAAGTTCACTTCTCTTCTCGCCAAGAAATATAATATTCCCAACGACGTGTCGCTCAACACCATCATGGTCGATGGCACGGGTATGTGCGGTGCCTGCCGCCTGACGATTGGTGGCAAGACGCGTTTTGTCTGTATCGATGGCCCGGAATTTAACGGCGATGAAGTCGACTGGAATGAGATGACAAGTCGCATGAACACCTTCAAAGGGCTTGAGCGCGAAGAGATGCAGCATTGGGTTGACGAGGGTGAGCCCGACACGGGGGCAACTCCAGAAGCCAAGAACGACATTGCATCAAGTGAAGAAACCACTGCGACTGCAGCTAAAGAAGGCGACGATGCGCTCACAGACCGCAACGCCCCGTGGCGTGCAGACCTCCGCAAGGCCATGAAACCAAAGGAGCGTATGGCTATCAAGCGCGTGCAGATGCCGGAGCTCGATCCCGTCTACCGCGCTACCACGCGCACGGAAGAAGTAAACAAAGGTCTCACGAAGGAGATGGCAATCACGGAGGCTCACCGATGCCTCGACTGCGCCAAACCGTCGTGTGTCGAAGGATGCCCTGTACATATTCAGATTCCAGACTTTATCAAGAACATTGAGCGAGACAATATCCTCGGAGCAGCTGCTGTCTTGCGCCAGACCTCTGCCCTACCCGCTGTCTGCGGCCGTGTCTGTCCACAGGAGAAGCAGTGCGAGAGCAAGTGTATCCATCTGAAGATGAACGAGCCCGCTGTGGCCATTGGCTATCTCGAGCGCTTCGCTGCCGACTATGAGCGTGAGCATGGTGACGGTAAACTGCCGCAGATAGCACCGGGCAATGGTATCAAGGTGGCTGTCGTAGGCAGTGGACCATCGGGACTGAGCTTTGCCGGTGACATGGTGAAGAAAGGCTTTGAGGTCTATGTCTTCGAGGCACTCCATGAGATTGGCGGTGTATTGAAATACGGTATCCCGGAGTTTCGTCTGCCCAACCGCATCGTGGATGCAGAGATTGAGACGCTCCGCCGCGAAGGCGTACATTTCCAGACCGATACGATCATCGGCAAGACTATCACTATTGAGGAACTGAAAGAGGCTGGCTTCAAAGGCTTCTTTGTAGGCTCGGGAGCCGGACTGCCTAACTTCATGGGCATCCCGGGTGAGAACCTCATCAACGTGATGTCATCAAACGAATACCTCACACGTGTGAACCTCATGGATGCAGCCAACCCCGAGACTGACACTCCTATTAATATAGGTAAGAAAGTGATTGTCGTAGGCGGAGGCAACACTGCTATGGACTCTTGCCGTACGGCTAAGCGTCTCGGCGCTGACGTGACCCTCGTCTATCGCCGTTCTGAGAAAGAGATGCCAGCACGTATCGAGGAGGTCAAACATGCCAAAGAAGAAGGTATCCATTTCCTCACGCTCCACAATCCGAAAGAATACCTTGCCGACGAGCAAGGGCGCGTGCGTGCAGCGGTGCTTGATGTAATGGAGCTCGGTGAGCCCGATGCCTCCGGTCGCCGCCGTCCGGTGCCGACTGGAGAGACGCAGACCTTAGACTGCGACCAGGTCATTGTAGCTGTCGGTGTGTCCCCGAACCCGCTCGTGCCAAAGTCTATTCCAGGCTTGGAGCTCGGCCGCAAGAACACAATCGTTGTGGGAGAAGACATGCAGTCATCCAAGCAGAATCTCTATGCCGGTGGTGACATCGTGCGTGGAGGCGCCACTGTGATCCTTGCCATGGGCGATGGCAGACGCGCTGCTGCTAACATGGCAAAACAATTGCTTGCATAAACATTAATAATATAAATGAGAAGAATTCTTTTTCTATTTTTATTCTTTACTCTGTCCATCGGCTCCTTTGCCCAGCGCAAGAAGCCGATGGGCTTAAAAGCGAAGGCAACTCAGGAAGTTCCTTCAGAAGGTCTGAAACTCTTTAAGTCGATGCTCCCGGCAACAGCCAAGGTGATGTTCATCGACAGTGTTGTCGTTCCTAAGAGCGACTTCCTTCACCATGTACCCCTAAGCAAGGAGTCGGGAGTCATTCGGACGTCTGATACCCATGCCGACTTTCTCAATCAGATGGGTGTCTATGAGAATGAACTTGGCGTAAGGAGAATCTTTGCAAAAGGCGACTCCGTGCAATCAGAGTTGTATACACAAACAAAACTTGGCGACAATTGGGGAGAGGAAGCACAGATTACTGATTTTAATAATCAACTGTATTACAATCAGAATTATCCTTTCCTTGCTTCAGATGGTGTCACGCTCTATTTCTCCGCTGAAGGAAGTGAGAGCATGGGTGGAAGAGATATCTTCATGAGTTCCTTCGACTCTGACAAGGCTTCTTGGTATAAACCTCAGAACATGGGATTGCCGTTCAACTCCACGGCCAACGACTATCTTTTAGCCATCGATGACCTCGATTCGTTGGGATGGCTTGTCACTGACCGCCGACAGCCTAAAGGCAAGGTATGCATCTACACCTTCGTCCCCACGGAGACACGACAGAACTTCAACAGTGACAATCTCGACGACAAACAACTCTTGTCCTATGCCCGTCTGACCAGTATCAAATCAACGTGGCATTTCGGAGACCGTGAGGCTGCCATGAAACGCTTGGAAGAACTGAAAAAGAGAAATCAAGAGAAAGAAAACAACGGAACTGCTATGTCGTTCGTTATCAACGACCACACCGTGATAACTTCTCCGTCGCAGTTCAAGAGCAACCGAAGTCGCCAACTCTACAAGCAGCTCGTAGAACTCCGTCAGATGGAGGCTTCCTTGCAAACGACTTTAGCTGCAAAGCGTAAAGCCTATCATAACGGTGACAAGACAACTGCCAACTATATTCTGAAGGCTGAGGAGCAGCTGGAGCAATACCGGCACGACATCACGGATACTGAGAAGAACATCCGCTTAGCGGAATTACAATAACCAATAAAAACAAACCACATTAAACAAACCATTATGAGTACATTCTTTCCTGAATCCGAGCTTGTCATCAATGGTGACGGCTCCATATTCCATCTCCACCTCAAACCCGAGCAACTCGCCGATAAGGTTATCCTCGTCGGTGATCCAGGGCGTGTGAACCTCGTTGCCTCACATTTCGACAGTAAGGAGTGCGAGACGAGCAACCGTGAGTTCCATACGATCACCGGACTGTACAAAGGCAAGCGCATCACGGCACTTAGCACCGGCATCGGCTGCGACAATATCGATATCGTGATGAACGAGCTCGACGCCTTGTCGAATATCGATTTCAAGACGCGGACAGAGAAGCCTGAGCATCGCACCCTCACCCTCGTGCGTGTGGGTACCTGTGGCGGCCTACAGCCGAACACGCCGACCGGCACGTATATCGCCAGCGTGAAGAGCATTGGCTTCGACGGATTGCTTAACTTCTATGCAGGCCGCGATGAGGCTTCCGACTTGCAGCTTGAGGCTGCGTTCAAGAAACATGTAGGTTGGAACCTGAAGATGGGTAACCCCTATGTGGCTTCGGCTGATACGGCCCTTATCAACCGTATAGCAGGCGATGACATGGTACGTGGCATCACTATTGCTTGTGGAGGATTCTTCGGACCTCAGGGACGTCGCTTACGCTTGCCTCTGATGGATCCCAATCTCAACGAGAAGATCGAGAGTTTCGAATATGATGGTATGCGTGTCAACAACTTCGAGATGGAGTCGTCTGCACTCGCCGGTCTGTCTACACTCATGGGGCACCATGCCATGACCTGCTGCATGGTGATTGCCAACCGACGTGCCAAGAAGATGGAGACTGATTATAAAGGAGACATCGACGGACTCATCACAAGAGTGCTGGAAAGAATTTAATCAAAAAAGCCATTCATCTTTCGATGAATGGCTTTTTTGCGGTGCGTACGAGACTCGGACTCGTGACCTCCTGCGTGACAGGCAGGCATTCTAACCAACTGAACTAACGCACCAAAGATATTGTGCAATGTTGAAAAGAAGCGGTGCGTACGAGACTCGGACTCGTGACCTCCTGCGTGACAGGCAGGCATTCTAACCAACTGAACTAACGCACCTTGTTGGCTTCATTTCTTTTTTGCGAGTGCAAAGGTAGGCATATTTTCTTACTCCACCAAATTTTTC